>Ga0247742_10000854_pt1 | contig 22905 bp, 22 predicted proteins | sample UWRJL208509C2_FD_180944 | JGI IMG/M metagenome (GOLD analysis project Ga0247742, IMG submission 180944) | Plant litter microbial communities from Arlington Agricultural Research Station in Wisconsin, United States - UWRJ-L208-509C-2 | ecosystem: Environmental > Terrestrial > Plant litter >... | reverse complement strand
TCCGCCATCAAATTGGACAGCTTCCAAACGATTATATTGTAAACCATCAGGGTTAATGCTCTCACGCCAAGAAGCATCAGTTGTTAAAATAATAGTCTCTTTAACACGACGAATCACATTACTTTTAGGTTGCCTGTTATATTTTAAAGTTTTATTTTTCTTAATTTTACGAGCAGCTTTAAAAAGTTTAATATAAGGTTTGATTTCATAATCTGAAATACCAATTGTATGCCCATACTCATTACCTAAATACCATAACGTTTCACTTGAGCAAATAGCAACCACTGGTATTATTCCGCCTTCACCATTTGGGATGTAGGAGTAAGTAGTGAAACGTAAAGAGGTTTCCTCAACACGTCTAACAGGTTTAAGATTAACTAATTGTTTGGACATAACCTAAAGTTTACCATACAAACAGTAAGAGGTAATTCTTAATTTGCGTTAAGAAAGAACCGGAAATCAACGACCTCCGTATTGCCCTTCATATTCTTCACCGTTAGCAGCATACATTTCCATATCAAACTGTGCCTGCTCACGGTTTTGCCCTGAGTCAATACGAGCATCACGGCAAGCTCTTAAATATTGTTCATGAGTTTCAAACCTTTTAGGGTTAATGTAAGAGCCGTCCATAATTTTCCTTTTATCTTTTTAGTATCTGGTGTAGGACTCGAACCTACGTTTCTTGCAACCCTCACGGGTGTGTTTTCGCCCTAGTTAAACTACAAGAAGGATTTGAACCTTATCTCTTGACCGCTAACGCGGTGCGTATTTGCCTATTATACTAACCAGATATTTTATTATATTTCCATATAAGCATCATGTGAACATCGTGAGCACAACCAATGAGGCGTGTCATCATGACGAATCTCAGATTCAAATGGATCTGCTTCAAATGTTACCGTAATAATTTCATCCTTCGCGTAAGGACGTGTATATGGCATGCCATCCGTCCTTACAGGGTAAACGTTACCACAGTATTCACATTTTTCTTTCATCATAATCTCCTTATTTCATTCGACCGAACTTCGGTTATGTGATGAACATCAAATGAAAATCAGAAACTACATATATAACATTATTTAATTATTTAACAAAAATTGGGGTAGAATCAAAATTTCTAATCCTACCCCAATCCGGTGCTCCCGGTGGGACTTGAACCCACACTCCCGAAGAAACTTGATTTTAAGTCAAGCGCGTCTGCCAATTCCGCCACAAGAGCCTACCCGCAGTTAGATTTTAACCTTCCGAAGCTATGCATTTACTTCGGCGTATCAATTTCTTCACTGCGGCCAGATAATCAACCTTACCGGTGCCCCGGTCGCGTAAACTACCTGTGAAACATAAGGATGAGATAACTCACGTTTTCCAGTGCCTTACATTTATATACTAACACCCTTTTAAGAAAAAAGTCAAATCAAAATCAAATATTTTTTAAAATATTTTTTGGAATAACATTATTAGGAAAATACACCATAGAACCACCAGCACGAATAGAACGATAAGCTTGTTCCGTAATCTGACTTCGCACATCCCTAACAAAAACAAACCCCAACGATTGATAATATTTCTCCAGCCTACCACGATAAGCAGCATCTTTCTCAGGAGTGTAAGTATTACCCTGATTAATACGTCCCTCTTCGCTATTAGCAGGAGTTAAACTAATAACCTGCCCATTAATATCAGATGCTCTCTTTAGCATAGAAATAATATGACGACCAACACCTAACCCACGAGCATCTTTATTAACAAAAATATTTCCCAAATTAGCGAACCCCTGAACCGGGTAATCAGCCATCATGTTCAACTGAACAGAATCACCATACAAAAACTTCACATATTTACTAGCTTGAGAGAAAGACCCAAAAGCTTTAACTTCAGATTTATCAACAAGAGAAGCAGGATGAACCGAAGGAACCAAAAAATCTCTACTTACCATTTTAGGAGAACCAACAGGTAACCCAAAAAACTTTTTGACCTCCCCAGAACGTTCACTAATAGTAAGAACATCAAAATTTTCAACATCAGAAGATTTAACAGAAGCAACCTGACGCGCTCTCATAAAACCATCAATATCCCCATGCCTAATAGCAGTAACCAAAGCATTCTGGATATACAGGTTCTCAGGACAACGAGGGTCACCACAACCACCGGAACGACGATTCTTAGATTGACAACGAGGAATAGGCATATAGGATATCTAACATCAATCTACCAATCCCAAAACTATTTACTCTTCAATATGAGAAATATGTTTCAAAATAGTATTATCCGGCGCAACAATATTCACCTGTGTTGAATAATCACACTCAGGAGAAACAGATAAGAACTCAAAACCCCAATCAGGTAAATCATCCTCACCCGAAGCTGGAAGGACAGTAATCAACCAATCAATATCCTCATCAACATCATTATCCTCAAAAATTTGAGCAGAAACATCAGAACGATACTGAGCGGAAACAATCACACTCTCACCATTAGAAGCAACCAACTCAGCCAACCAAGGCTCACTAGAATACCAATTGAACTCATCATAAATACTACCCTCAAATTCAATCAAATCATCAGAAGCGCCATAAACCGAAATATGCATTAACTGTCCCTCATAAAGTTAGAAACCCAGTCTACCATAAAAAATTAGTACCCAAAAATTATTTTCCCTCATCAACCTTATCAACAGGTTTCTCTAACGAAATTTTAAGCTCCCCATCCTTCTTCGCCTGAGCATAATAAACATACCCAACAGCAATAAACGCCACACCCACACCCAAAAATGCTATCTGCCCTGTAAACCCAAGAATCAGAAACGTAACACCCAGAATCATAAAAACAGCACCATTAGTACTATTCTCTTCCTTCGTTAACTTCTTAGCCATATTTCCTCCTAAAAATAAACCTAACACTAAAAGTATCGAACAAAACTGTTTACATAAAAGAAAGCCCCACAGATAAAACCTGTGGGGCTTTCAACAAAAATTATCAGCATGGGACTCGAACCCATAAGATCGTTTACAGCAAAAACTGTTCCGTCCGGTGCCTTTTATGTGCCGAGAGTATACCAATTCCTCATCACCTGATAAAACTTTATTTAATTAATCCTTTTTCTAACATCAGACGGGTTCTCCAGTCTGCTGCCATTCTTTCGTAGGTTTTTAATGTGTGACAATTTTTACATCTAATATCACATTTATTCATTTCTTCTATAAGTCGTTCTATTCGGGTTCCGCCACTTCTTTGGGCTATAACCATAACTTCATTATTTTTGGGAGAGTCACCACGATGGTCAAAGTCCAAAAGCCTTATATCCTTTTCTCCACAATCAACACAAGGATTTTGTAGTAAGTACTCCCCAACTAGCCTAAGTTTTTCTTGTCTTTTCTTTAAATTCCGCGCTAATATAACTGCTTTATGCTTAGTCTCATTATCCGCATAGTATTTACGAGAGCGTAATTTATTACATTCGTGACATTCTGTTTGATAACCATCTTTTCGAGAAGTTTTCTTATTAAAATCTTCTAAAGATTTGCTCTCTTTACATGTATAGCATGTTCTCATGCCTTTAATTATAACATTTTTAAGGCATGAGAACATGCTATATTTAAGTACCCCCTCGGGACTTGAACCCGAAACCCACTGATTAAAAGTCAGTTGCTCTGCCAATTGAGCTAGAGAGGCATATTTAATTGTTTGGCGACCTGTACGGGATTCGAACCCGTGATCTCCACCGTGACAGGGTGGCGCTTTGAACCAGACTAAGCTAACAAGCCATATTTATTTTGTTATGTTTATATTCTAACAGTTATTATCGGTTTTGATATTATTTGTTTAAGTTTTAGTGGTTGCCCCGCCTAGTGAAAACTAGAGGAGGCAACCTTATGAAAAAGTTTTGTATAAGTATCTTGTGCACAGATGGTCTTTTTTGTCCTTTTTCGAATCGAAATTTAATCCGATCTTTGTCACCCTAACGGGATTTGAACCCGTGCTACAACCTTGAGAGGGTCGCGTACTAACCGGACTATACTATAGGGCGATGATTTTTCTTTATTTATTTATTTAGTTATGTTTGACGCGATGACGGGACTCGAACCCGCGAATTACTATTTTGCAGATAGTATCCTTAGCCGCTCGGACACATCGCGTTGTCTTTTTGTTTAGTTTTGTTGTACCTGTAGAAAGAATCGAACTTTCATTTGCGGGTTATGAGTCCACCGTCCTAGCCGTTGAACGATACAGGCTAATATGTTTTGTGTTACTATTTTTAATTATCGGTTGTTTGTTTTATTACTATCTGGTACTCCCATAGGGAATCGAACCCTAATTATCAGTGTGTAAAACTGGTATCCTAGCCGTTGAATGATAGGAGTATTAAGTTTAAGTGTCTGGTACTGTCTTGTTTCCCAGTTGTGCTTTCGGGTTCACTTCACCCGTATCCACTTTGACCATTAGTTGAACATATGAATCTAATGCTAAAGCTTCAAGTGAATGTTTGAGATTTGAACTCTTTAACCAACCGTTGTTTGCTTTGGTTTAACATTCTTTTAAATTTTATTGGAGGTGACGGTGAGATTTGAACTCACGATTTTACAGCTTTGCAGGCTGTTTCCTTTGGCCGCTCGGACACGCCACCATACTTTGTTATGTTTATATTCTAACATTTGTTTAAAACTTTTTCAATCATTTTTGTTAGGTTTTAATGTTTACTGGCAACCCGTCTTAACCGGTTCGCGTTTTTCCTTCTACTAAGGTATCCCTTAGCGTGTAATTTTGACTATCCGGATAGTCTCTGTTACCAGATTGTTTTCTTGTTTAAACTACAGTAACCAAAATTTTAAGCACAAGCCAGTCTTTACCTATGTTTCCAAGTGCTGTCAGTAGAGTGTCGAACTTTACAACCTTTAACAGGTTTGCCAACATTAACAACTTGTTTCAGCGGTATAGATGAAGATTTGAACTTCATACTTATTAAGTTTTTATTTAATTATTTTGAGGGACTAGGGAGATTCGAACTCCCACTGGAACAGTGGCTCACACTGTCGCCTCTACCAGATGCCAACTTCCACAGAGTAAGTTACGTTCTATGGTATTGGCTTGGGCTACAGTCCCGCTCACATTTTCATGTGAGTTTTGTTGCTTTAACTTGTTTTATTACTTTCGGTGAGGGTAACCGTCACCAACTCTGGTTACCCTCACCTAACTAGATTTGGTTTAAGTTTCCTTAAACAATGTCCCCGGAAATACACCAGAAAGAACTAGCTATCTTCCTGCCGGGTGAGACAGTAAAGGGGGTTGGTTCCGCTTACTGTCAACCTATTGACTTACAAATGTTTCTTTGCTTCCACGGGGTGAATATTGTTGATTCCCATGTTGCGTAATCGTAGTAGGATTCGAACCTACGTCCCACAGCTTCTCGCTGCTGCTCTGGCCTCTGAGCTATACAATTGAACTCTTTTTATGATATGAGCACACAGCCCGTAACTCTCTATGAAAGTGTTACACCCTGCTTTAATATCAGTTCCAGTTAACCCTTCATAGCGGTTAACCTTTCCGTAAACTATGCGGGAATCGAACCCACCCCTCCGAGCCTTCCCAACTGATTAAGTTTGGTACCAGCCCAGCGACTTACCATTTGTCCTATAGTCACCCCTCTGACTGGGAATCAACATGTTCAGGTAATCAACCTTAAGATGTTTCATCGTTAACGTCTGAGGAAATCTGTAAATCTGAAAACACACTAGCAATAGTTTCTTACTAATGGTTGCTGTTTCCTTATAAATATATTCTATCATGTTTAGTTTTTAAAAGTCAAGTTTATAAAATATATTTATTTGTGCTCCTAGTAGGATTTGAACTTACGATCTCTATCGAGTCAAGATAGCGCTTTACCGGGCTAAGCTATAGGAGCAGAGTATTTAGTTATTTTTGTGTGGGACACCAAGGAGTTGAACCTAAACCGCACCCAAATATGGGTGCCTTCTGCCAGCACATACTTTTACGCGTTAAAAGTATGCTTTAAAATACTGCCCCGAATGTTTTATTATAGTTTTATTGTAACATGGTTTTATTTCAGGTTCAATAAAAGTTTTGGTGGGGCGGGTGGGACTTGAACCCACGACTGCCGAATTATGAGTTCGGTGCTCTAACCGGCTGAGCTACCACCCCAAAAGGGTTCAGATGAATTATTTTTGGTGACGCAGACGGGAATCGAACCCGCGACTTTTTGCAAAGCATCAGATTGAAAGTCTGACCGCCCAAACCAGCAGAGCTTCTGCGCCATATTATTAAATTATTTTTAAGGAGAACATATTTTTGTTTTAAGAAATTTGTTTTGGTGGTGCGTGAGGGACTCGAACCCCCGTACCCGAAAGATCTGATTTACAGTCAGACGCAATTGCCGCTCTGCCAACGCACCATTCAATATATGTTTTTACCGTAAGGGACTTGAACCCTCACGCTATCACTTAGAAATCCGGTAGTTTCCATCCGAATACCTGATAGCAGTGGATTCCGGTCATATTCTTTAACTCATCAGTTAAGGAACTTAGATCCTAGTCCACCGCGTCTACCAATTCCGCCAACGGCAAAACATATATTTTAAAGGGAACAAACATGTCTGCTCTATTTACCTTCGCGATCTTGACGGGACTCGAACCCGCGACATCCACCGTGACAGGGTGGCACTCTAACCAACTGAGCTACAAAACCATTTGTAGGTGCCGAATTCCGACCTACACCCAGACCCGCAAGTTCTGTTTCTGGTTTAGGCTACGCACCCACTCAACACCAGCAGAGCAAACATTTTTCACTGGGATTCACCCAGAGGTATGTTCGAACCTTCACCATAAAGTTGATGATGCCGCAGAGAGGATGACGGGAATCGAACCCGCGTAATCAGTTTGGAAAACTGAGACTCTACCATTGAGTTACATCCCCAGATCCGCAGAAACCGCCTAGAACAGTTCCCACTTCAAAACACTCACGCGGTTAAGCTTACGAACGGTTCTTTGACTCAGTACCGATAACCCTTCCTTACTCTTATTAAATTATATTGGGGTGATCGACGGGGTTCGAACCCGCAAAATACAGTTTCATGGACTGTCGCAATAGCCTTTCTGCCACAACCACCATAAACCCCAAATGGTCGAACCTTATCTGGGGGCTTTAACCCCAGATGGTCAAACCTTGTCTGGGGACTAAATGTTTTATTAATTATATGTGGTGGTAAGTTCAATTCTCCCACGAGAACAAACCACCTAAAAACTGCGACTTTTTGCCAAAAATCAGAGAATGCAGTGACTGGCCTTAACCACGGCCTTTACCAGTCAGTCAAAAGGGGTGGCAACCCCTACCGTGGATTTTGCTATAAATGTTAACTTGATATGTAGCCAAGGTAGTCTATATGACTAACTCCACTAATCTTATTAACATTTTGTGCCCCCTGTGGGACTCGAACCCACGACCCGAACATTAAGAGTGTCCTGCTCTACCAACTGAGCTAAAGAGGCATAAAAATTATTTAGTTACCAAATTTCTTATTAAACATATACTAACAGACTTTCCGGAGCAAGTCAACTGGAACAATTGTTAACATATGTTTAATATAAGATTAAAAATTCTAATCTTCGTGGTCGTAGCTGGACTTGAACCAGCGGCCTCTGTCTTATCAGGACAGCGCTCTAACCAACTGAGCTATACGACCATATTATTAAATTATTTTTGTAGGCCCGCAGAGACTCGAACTCTGATCTGAGCGGTAAGAGCGCCCGGTTTTAACCACTTATACTACAAGCCCATAACAAACAATCCTTTGTTTGTGTATAATACAATCCTAGTTCATACCCACATTTTTGTCAAGTTCAAAACCAGAAAAATTAAACATTTTCAATCTTTTTAGTTACCTCAGATTGAATTGCTAACTCCTTGCGAACCTGTAACCAGACCCAACCGAAATAGCCGCCCAAAAGGATAATTACTCCACCAAGAGAAACCCAGAACACCCATGAAGGCGCACCTGTAAGTAACGAAGGAAAGATGATTAAGAAAATCAAAAACCCTAAAATGATACCTTGTTTATTGTTCGGCCTCATAAGATAACTTTTCATAAATCCAAGTATATCATCACTTTACGAAAACCTAAATAAAAATGGTACCCCCACTGGGACTCGAACCCAGAACTCACAGATTAAAAGTCTGTTACTCTAGCCAATTGAGTTATAGAGGCATACACCCTTTAAGTCCCACAGGCGGTAGATCCTGTCTTCGAACACGCTGTCACGGCGGGGAACACAACTTTAACTAAAAGTTTTAATTAAAGCTACATTTAAAAACTTTTGAACATCCTGCTTATTACCATAAAGCTTCATCTGATCTGCGTTAACAATAGCTTTCCCGAAGAACTTATATTTTTTAGTAATGGTAAGGTTCTCCACAACAGTTAAAATGTTTTTAGCTGTTGCTTCCACAACTAACTCACTGAAAACACCTAAGTCCATATCTAAAATAGTTAAGAAAGATTTGAACAACTCATTCTTACGTTCTTCAATTAACCAGTCCTCAAAATCGTAAACCTTTTGTGGTTCACCAGAAGCTTTAAGAACTGGAACCTCAAAAATAGTAGCTCCCTTAATGACTGTCTCAACCATGTCTTTGAACTCTAACTTAACTTTAAAAGCTCTAGCCTTAGATTTAATTCTTTTCATCAAAGTTTCATCAAGAATCAAATTAGTGGCTTCAATATTTTTCGTCAAACCAAGATTGAAAATAGGCTCAACAACTAGAGGAACCTTAACAGCTTTCTTAGGTTCTTTTACCTGAGCAACCACAGTAGGGGCTTGAACAGTTTTAAGATACTTATTAACATCAAGCTTAGTAATCTTATAATTAGGTTTAGGTTTACCTATGGAAGTTAACCAAGCGCTAGCTGCTGTGAATGTCTCAACAGTCACATGCTGCCCACCAGAGCGACAAACACCCTTAGCAGTACAGTTTACCCATTGACCTTTTTTAACGCCGTTTAAAGCGATATGCTTCTGTTTAACATCTACCATGAGAACTAGTTTACCAGAAAACCTCAGAAATAATGAGAGTGTTCTTAGATTAAGACGAAATATCTTTCCATACGGTTTTTGTCTTATGAGGTAGACGTGAAAATATAGTATCAGCTATAGTCACAGCTTTACGATATGAACCATCTTCTCGATCACAAAACGTTTCTAAAGCAATCTTAAGCACGTAAGCTTCCTCATCAGTTAATGTGAGGGTTGTGTTATCTGAAGTGTCCATCCGCTCAATTATAGCATATGGTTTGTTTGCTCCTCCGGCTGGACTCGAACCAGCGACATCCTCATTGTGAGTATTGTAATCATGAATTACGCGGTAACCTTTTTGTTACTATACCCCTTTTGATTCTTTGTTTTGCCCACGAACAGTGAGGCGCTCTACCGACTGAGCTACAGAGGAATACGTTAATCACTTAACGATTTTAAAAGAAGAACGTTCTACCTTAAACTAAGTCCAGACCTGAAAAGCCATCACTGACTTTAAGTGCCTCTGAAGGGTATTAAACCTCCATCTTTCTTCTTTTTGCTCCCCCGCCTAGACTCGAACTAGGAACCTGCGCATTAGTGGATAAGTAAAGAATGACCTTCACGTTTCCTGTCGAAACTGCTTATCCTATGTGATTTTTATTTCACCAGAACAGTGCGACGCTCTGCCAATTGAGCTACAGGGGATTACACGGGGTTAACCCAAAATTTCTGGGGATTCACCGCGACAATCACATATCTCTATGAAATTATCCCTTTGAGTAGGAACACCGTATATTCTATGTTCTCCTTAGCGGTCTAATACTTTAATAATACTCTAACATGAAAAAATGTTTTTGGCAAACACTTTTTTCACATTTTTTGTTATTTTTGTGGAGTACGGAGTCACCCCGGCAACCGAGCGTATCTACCGTGACAAACCCCATAATGTTGACGAGAGGGGAAAGCATTGCCCTATTTTCTAAACAAAACCAAGGAAATCAGTTTTTGGTTTCTGTTTATAGCTCCGGTGGCAGGACTCGAACCTACATGTATATTTCAACCACTGATTAACAGTCAGCTAGGACGCCAATTTCCCAACACCGGAATAAAAGTTGAATGTCTTACAGGTGTCTCCAATCACGGACTTCAACTTTGACACCATACTATGTTTTGTTGTAACCCCAAATGGTCGAACCTTATTTGGGGACTATGCTCGATAAGAACCATCGAATGTTTTTCTTAAAGAGTTGTTAACTTGTCCGAAACTTATTCTCCCGGCATTCGTTAACATTATCAACAATGGTTTGGGACTTATTCTCCCAACATTTTTTGTTGATACATTTATTATATCTATTTTCGTTTTGTTTGTCAATTCGAAATTTAAGATAAAGTCTTTTTGTGGTACACTAGCCACCTTCCCTGCTGTGTTCCCGGTTAACCTGTAAAATACTGTTAACCCTCATCTACGTGAAATAAAAAGAATCGAACTTTTTCTTCCGCACCGGTAAGGGCGGCGTGCTGAGCCATTACACTATACTCCGGTTGTTATTTTTACAACGCTAACCAGAACTGTTTGTTTAACTGCCATCAAACTTTATAGGTTCCCTCAACGCGTTGAATAATTAGAACAACTGGCAGGCCGTTCTTATATTACCGCGACTCGTAAGGGATTCGAACCCTCGATCTCCACCGTGACAGGGTGGCGCTTTAAACCAGACTAAGCTAACGAGCCAAAAGTTGGATGCTTTTTGTTTATTTGTTTTAACCATATCTTAATATGGTTAAACTCATTCCATTATTAGGCTACCAACCGTCAAATTTAATGAGTGCATCTTTTGTAAGCTTGTGGCTTACTATCCGAACATCTTAGGTGGTAAGCCTAAAATTTCGAACTCTGATTTTATTTAGTTATTAAAGGACGCGGGGGCGGGATTTGAACCACTTATGCGCGTTTTATAGCCTGAAGTTTATGAGACTCCCGAGATGCCTAGCTTCTCTACCCCGCAAAGATTTTATTTAATTATTGAGTGTCTGTATAGGAATCGAACCTATCTTCCATATTTCAGGCCGGATTTTGCGTCCGGGTGAAGCGCCAGCATTCACTGTACAAACCAGAAGAACCCGGTAAGTAAACCATCCTAAAGGAACCCATGCATTGATTCCTAAAAGTTTTGCTACTTCGTTTTTCTTCCTTCAGTTAACCTTAATGGCTAACAAATATATTCTAACATATCCTTTTCAAAAAAGTCAACTTTTTGAAAGAAATATTTAATATTGGGGTGACCGACGAGATTTGAACTCGCGGATAAAGCTAAAAACTTTACCAATAGATCCACAATCTATCGCATTAAACCAGACTCTGCCACGGCCACAGTACTCACAGAAGGACTCGAACCTTCAAACCTTTCGGGGATGGTGATCTGCCATCATAACGCTACCATTACGTTATTTATATGAGTTTAAAAATGTTCTACAATTAAAGTACTCCTGACGGGACTCGAACCCGCACCCATTTAAGGATCACATTTTAAGTGTGACGCGTATTTCCAGTTTCGCCACAGGAGCATAAATATTTTAATTCATCACTGAATTGTACCTCTGATGGGAGTCGAACCCACACTATACACGTTTTGAATGTGTCTCCTCTACCAATTGGGATACAGAGGCAAAAATTTAGTTAACTTGTGAGTTAATGACCAAGAGCGAACTAAATAGGTAGCTTAGAACAGCGAAAATAACAATGAGGATACTCAATCCGGTAAGTCCAATGGATATCCAGAAACCTACTGTTGGTTCATTATTTTTTCGAGCTTTAGCACGCCAAATTATGGATAAAATTAGAACGGTTGGTGTTCCGAATAATGTTACCCCTAAAGAAATTAAACCAACAGTTGTGGCAATCATGCTATCTGCTTTAGAATGGGCACCAAGCGCTGCTAGGAAAGAACCTATAAGTATAATAACAACTTGTACAGGGAGAAGGATGCTTAAAGTAATAAGAATGATGGAAGCTTTACGTGTTGTATGAACTTCATTCATTGTTAGCTTTCTGGTTGGTGCCCTTGGTGGGACTCGAACCCACAAGCCCTTACGGGCAACAGATTTTAAGTCTGTCGTGTATGCCAATTCCACCACAAGGGCAAATCTTTACTGCTTGATATTTAATTATATCGGGAGATGGTAATTTTAATCTCCATATTACTTTTAATTACTTCAATGCGTTCAAGAAAAACACTTAAATTTAAACCTTCATTAAGGTAATCTTGAATGTCATAGTCATAAGCATCAGTACTTGGAGTTAAAGTTAATGTTACTTCAGTGAAACCTAAAGCTTTAAAAGGGTTGAAATTGCTGAAATCAATATATTCTCCCCATCCTAGGCTTTCTCCATTTATAAAGAAATAAGGGTAATCCATACCTTCAACATATACTGTTGTTACAGTTGTGTTCTTATTAAATTCTTTAATTTCAACTAAAGTTTTCATACTTAAGTGTAGCACTTTTCAAGATGAAAAGCAATGTGCTCTCGATGGGAGTCGAACCCACAACTCACACGTTCTAAGCGTGCGTCCTCTGCCTAATTGGGATACGAGAGCTAACATGGGTTACGCCCATAATCGACTAATGTTTGATTCAACACTTGTACTTCGTGTTGCATCTCCTGACGCAGATTAGTAACTGCGACGAATTTATAAGGTGAGTTCGTAAATATTTTCTGTATCACCAATAATATAAAGATCCGGTTTAGCAGCGATAAGTTTAAACCCTTGGTTTTCTAGTAACCCGCCTAATGTTTTCTCTAATCTAGCATTAGCTGTTAAATAAACTGCGGAGGCTTTCTCTAAAATAGCGGTAGCTACACCAGCAGCTAGAAGTATTTTACCTAAACCTAATCCTGAATGTTCAGGAGTTATATAGAAAGTTGAAATTTTCATTTTATTATTAGGTTTAAGAATCCCTAATAAAATACCAACAAGTTCTCCTGAGTGAAATAAACAGAAAGCATAAGCGTTCCCGTTGAAAGCTTCAGTCAGACGACGCTCTAACCATTCATCCGCTTCCGGATATTGGTTAGGGAGAAAACCTAAAAGATTAACAATCTGATCCTTATCATCCAGCGTTGCTGGGCGAATCATTACCTCAGGGATAGAATCTTTCATAAATTTATTTTAACATAAAAACGTTTAACAAGTGAGCCGGAATCGAACCGACCTTTCTCCCAGTTAAAGGAGCGGAGCCATTACCTTACCAGCATCCTGTCACTTATTAAACTATGTGCTCCTGAGGGGAGTCGAACCCCTACACCCGAAGGTACTAGATCCTTAGTCTAGCGCGTCTGCCAATTCCGCCACAAGAGCATTAATGTTACTATTAATACGTACTAAATTTGGGAATTGAACCCATGTGAATATCCCAGCTTAGGAAACCCACCCATACAAGTTGCTTAACTCCCTACCGGGAGCCGCACCACCAGCTTTCTGAGGCGCTACCTCAGTGCTTAGCTTGTTATTTAGTGCCAGCGCACTTACCGTTAACAATCTAGGTGTTCCTACCTAAATTAACGTTGGTGTGTGCCATACCTTTGGTTGCGGGGGCAGGATTTGAACCTGCGATCTTCGGCTTATGAGGCCGACGAGATACCGAGCTTCTCCACCCCGCGTCGTTTGTAATTTAATACTAACATAGTTATCGGCAAAAGTCTAGTATTTTTTGTCTTTTTCTATAATTGGTTCAAAAATTATATCTAACCACTCGTCAGGGGTATCTTTAAAGACAGAAGCTTCTTTAATGGCCAAATATCTTTCATATAAAATATAGTATGCTTCTTCATAGTTAGAATGTGAAGGATAGCGAGGTAGTTCATCTTTTTTATCAGGAAGCTTATAAAACTGAGTCTTACTAAAGTTAGGTTCAATAATCATTCCTTTGCTCTGGGCGAAAGCAATACCTGTCATAGCGGCTTCATATTCATCCCATTTGCCATTTTTTAACGCTTTATGTTTTAAAAGATGATGTAAGCCTTCTTGAGTTAATGGCCCAAGTTTTGTTAATAGGTGAACCGCGTTGTTAGCTACTCTCATATAAACTTCTAGTTCCTCAGAACGCGTCATGTTAATTAGTTTCCATATCTGTAAGAAAAACTTTTAACCATTCTTCGGGAGCATTTAACCATTCAGGATTTTGGCGTACAAATTGAAAATGTTCCCAAAGCTTGTAGTAAGCTTCAACATAATTATCGTATGAGGGGGTGCGTAGGTCTTCTTCTGGGGATTCAGCTAATTTGTAATATAAACTGTTACCAGATTTTTCGGAACTTTTGGTGAATACAGGATCAGTAATGAGTCCTCGACTTCTTGTAACGGATATAGCATACTTTAGGTCATTCTCACTTAGCCAAATATCATATTCTTTATCAAAGAATATTTTTGTGAAATGATGTAATCCTTTGAAAGTTAATGGCCCATTATCTTTCAAAACTTGAACTATTGCATCCCCTAGTTTAATATAAGCATCCTGCTTTGCTATGGGGTTGAGATTATCTAAATAACTCATATGCCGTAAGTCTCCTCTATTTGGAAGGGACTTCTAAGTATAGCATATAAAGTGCCCTTGGTGGGACTCGAACCCACAACCTTTACTTTAGAAGAGTACTGCTCTATCCGATTGAGCTACAAGGGCAAATTTGTGGAGCCTCTTACCAGAATCGAACTGGTATTTTTTGATTACGAAACAAATGTTTTACCATTAAACTAAAGAGGCAAACTTACTTTTTAGGAACATAAATATCTGAACCCACACCATAATGATCACTGATTTCAATACCATCAACTTTTTTGTCTGCAAAACGAACAAAACTTAATGGTGAACCGTGCCTACCGTAACACCATTCGTAGGAGAGAAGGTAATCAATTCTACGTTGAGGAACAATCTCAGGGAAAATAAGTTTACGGAAAGCCGCAGTATCTTTACCCCATTGTGTATCAGGATTAGATGTAATTTCATTCCCTAAATGACCGAACATTTTCCAAGAATCAACCCATAAAGTACCGTTACTTTTGGTGCCTTCCTGTAAACCATAAAGATAACGCAAAGTTGAAGAATCAGGGACGGTGTTCAGATCTCCCATAAGAAGAATAATATTATCTTCTGTGTGGACTCTTTTAGCATAAGCATCAACAATTTCAGCTTGACGTAACCGAACCCATTCGTTATCTCCACCCCAAGTGAAATGGCAAGAAAGAATATGGATATCACGTCCATTAACATTCACAACACCAACTGCTGTAGGAATACCAGCGCGAGGTTCATTTTTAATATTAGTATGTAAAGCAAAAGACTCAACAAATTTATGTTTACTTAAAACAGAGTTCCCGCCGAATGGTGAACCAGATACGGAGATAGCTTCAGGGGTGAAAGAGTAATCAAAACCTAGTTCCTCTTGAAGGAATCCAATAACATCAAAGTTAGTTTCAGTTTTACCTAAAACTTCCTGTAAAGCTAAAGCGTCAAACTTTTGATGTTTCAAATGATGAACTAACGCAGCCATGCGTTCTTCGAGTTTATCAACATTATTTAAAATATTTAATGAACCAATACGAAATTTTTCATCAGATGTAATATTATTTTTACTCACAATATATGTTTAACGCTTCCCATTATTTTGTCTTACTTAAAGTATCGGAAGGTAAAAGTGTGCGGATAGGTGGACTTGAACCACCGGCCTCTGTCTTATCAGGACAGCGCTCTAACCAACTGAGCTATACCCGCAAAGGGTTTAATCTAACTTAGAATCAAGCTTCCTCTGAAGCTCCACTAAATCTAATGGTTCAGCAGGTATAGGATTAGATAACCTACGGTTTACCAACTCTGCAATTTCTAAATCTTCAATAAGGTTATCTAACTCTGCTAAAGTCCCTTCAGGAAGCTCAGGCAAATCATTCATGTCCATAATGTTCCTTAAAAAATTTTAGGTTAAGGAGGTTCAACGTACAATTTTCCCTTAACCGTTTGACAACCTACTGTGCTTCCGTTGCACCATCACATTTTTTTACGCCGTCGCCAGTGAGATAGGACTTGAACCTTCATTTGTAGGTTGGCTTCACTCTGCCAATTAATGCCATATTTAGTTAAAATTAAATGTGGGGAAATAGGTTGTTACCAAATACTATTTCCCCACCATACATTAGGGTAACTTAAAAACAGCGGTCATCCCTAATTTTCTGCGGAAGCGAAGGGATTTGAACCCCCGGTGGGTTTAACGCCACATTAGTTTTCAAGACTAACGCAATAAGCCAGACTCTGCCACACTTCCATTTTTGATATTATTTACGCCATAATCATAATATCATCTAACGACTCTCTCATGGGAGGGTTGCAACTTGTCGTCAGTAGTTTCTGAGTAGACCCGTTGAAAATCAGGCTCTCCCGGATTCTCTACCCATTGCTCCCCCATCTGGACTCGAACCAAAGCTAAAAGTTCCAAAGACTTCTGTGCTGCCATTACACTATAGGGGATTACTTGTTTTTAGTTATATTAATATACTATCATAATATATCGTCAATAACAAATTGTTTTCACAAAAATAACTATTTTAATTTTTCTTAGTTAAACCACGCATCTTAAAATATTTTTCTGCTTGCTCTTCAGACATCTGTAAAGCAGGATCTGGGTTCCTTAATGCTTCCTCAAGCTCAGGTGACATTTCAATCGACTCAACAACATAAATACCAGCGTTGCTTCCTAATTCAAAAATCTTATCCGCTAAAGCTCTATCTTCAGGGGGTATTTTACTGAAATCTATAGAAACATATGAATGATACCATTCCCCAGTATAATTTTCTGCTATTGAAATGATATTATTCATTTCTGTAACATTTGGGTTACTAAATTTTTTAATGTTTATGTCTTTATCAACATTAGCTGATTCTTCAGCAATTAATATAATCTCATCTAAGGAGCATTCATGCTCTGGTGAGCATACATGGTTATTACGTTTCATCTTTTCTCCTTAATGTTATTATCGTCGGAAAATATGGATTCGAACCATAACCTCCTTCCCCTCTTGGAAAGGCGCACATCCCTAGTATACTATTTCCGTTAACCGTAGTTTTTACTTCTTTACGGTAAAGCGAAGAATTTTTGTTTAACAAGAACTGTTACATAAAATTTGTTGACTAAAAACAACATACGTTATGTAACCCATCCATTATTTTTACCAGAAATTTTAACTGGTTGGTCATGTAGCTGGATTTCAACCAGCACCTAAAGACTCAGAATCTCCTGCTCTACCATTTAAGCTATACATTATTTGACCATTTGTTGGTGATATTGGACTCGAACCAATGTAGTTCATTTTCATGAACACCCAGTGTACGACTGGGCACAGTTGCCGCTTTGTTAATCACCTTTGCTAAAAATTTTAACTAAATTATGTCAGTACTTAACATAATCTTAGAAGTTAATTTTTGTTAGCAGGGCATGAACGTATTCGCGAAAGTACGTTAAACTGCCCTAAGTCCGGATGACAAGATTTGAACTTGCGACCCCAAAGCCCCCAGCTTTGTGCGCTACCAAGCTGCGCCACATCCGGTTATTACATATTAAATTATTTGCGGATAGAAAAGTATTCGAAACCTACACCTTTCGGTGTCACCTCGCTAGCAACGAGAGCCGGTGCGCCTGTCCGGTATACTATCCATTTTAATCAGCGTCACCCTACCACTAGCTGACTACATCCACCCTGTAATACTGTGGACTTCCCATAAAACTTTACTGTCACTTCATTTACATGGAACATTAACCAAATAATTGGTTAGAAAACAACGATGGTAGACTTGCGAGGCTGTATCTCGCTTAATCGCCTACCATCCGCTCCCCCGTATACGAGGTTACAGCAAACGTTTTTATATACGAGCCTCTTATCAGAATCGAACTGATATTTTCACTTTACAAGAGTGGTGTTCTAGCCATTGAACTAAAGAGGCTTAAGGGAATGTTGCTGATTCGTATACACTAGCTCAGCAAAAGCTTCGATGGAAACTATGTCTCACAGAACCATTCCCAATAATTCTAACCATAGTTTTCTAAACCCAACCTAATTAAAGGTTAGGAAACTTTATTTATTCGATCAAACCATTCTGACGCATATCAATAATCTTCAAAGCGAGATTACCAGTACGAGTTAGAGCATCAACGCGAGCTTGAACATAAGCTGCGTTACCCTCTTCTTGAGTTGTTTCAACAGCTAACTCCAAAGCTGATTCAGCGATGCTTAAAAGCTGCTCATCATTATACTTTGTCATAATAGAAACCTTCCTTCTATATTATTATACCTCATATTGTTAACATACACAATATGAGGAAATTGGGGTGATTGACGGGATTCGAACCCGCGAAATTCTGAGTCACAGTCAGACACAATAGGCCACTCTGTCACAACCACCATGAAACCTAAAGGATTAACTTCAGGTTAAACTTTAAGATCTTCTTAAATCCTCAACTAAAGAATTAACTAGTTTCCTAAAAACTTCCTTAGCAAAATTTGGGCTTAACGCACCCGCATAAGGCTCACCTGTTACATTACCAAACCCTGCCATAAATTCTCTACGGACTGGATAGTAATCAGGTTCTAAACCTGTAGGTAAATGATCCCCTGAAGCTTGAATATCCGAAAGATGATCAAACATATCCCAATCATCCATAGAAATACGACCAGCAGCAACACGAGCTTCTTTAGCCTCACGATAACGTGCTAAACGTTTATCAAAATCTTCCTGCTCCCAATCCTTATCATATTTACCAACAATAAGAGAAGCATAATCGCTTCGAAAACGGAAATAAAAACGAGAACCATCTAACCAACCAAAAGCTTGAACGGGAACCATACCCTCAAAAACAACAGTGAATTTCAATTCACGATCTTTAAATTCGGCCTCAAGTTCCTCCGCAACAGCAACAAACTCAGCATGAGAAGCCTCATAAGCTTTTCTAGCACGCTCTAACTGATCATCAACAGACATAAATGTTTTCCTTAACTCATAAATGATTATATCACCATTTTTGTAGACCACCGGGACTCGAACCCGAAATTACTCTTTAAAAGAGAGGAGTGATAGCCTTTTCACCATAGATCCTTACAAACAAGCTCCGGAAACAGGAATCGAACCTGTAATGTCACGACTTTCAGAGAGTCGGATGCTACCGCCAATGGACATTCCGGAAAATACCGACTCGCCTAGTAAAGGCTTACGGCAACCATTAAAGGTTGTAAATGGTGGGTACGAAAGGATTTGAACCTTCAGACTGTGACATCAGCCATCTTCCGCGAGCAAATAGCTAACTTGCTCTCAATCTATACCCAAACTTTTAAACTGAATAAGAAATCAACCCACAGGGATTCGCCGGACTTGAACCGACTTTGATTATTAACAACCCAGACTCGCCAGAATCTAACTGGCCTTTAATTTCTTATTACGCTCCCCGAGCAGGAATCGAACCTGCGTTCACTTTCGTGTTACGGCGTTCAAAGCACCGCTGCCCATGCCAGCAGAGCATCGGGGATAATGTATGATTAAAGAGCAACCCTCAGAGCATACAACAAATTATTGTTATCAACTTCGATTATCACCTTGGACGAAATATTACCATCACACCTGTTCGCGAGAGGGGACACGGAATGTTCTGAACCTTCCAACATTCAAGGTTTGATAACCAGCGACAGCTACCAATATTTTTATTGTCTGGATAGCGAGATTTGAACTCGCGCACTCTATTGTCCGAGAATAGCAGGCTACCAAACTGCCCCATATCCAGCTAAGCCACAATATTTTTACCCCAACCGTGACCGAAGGATGAGAGTGTGCATCAGAGGGAATTCATTAACAAGTCTGCACACCAGTTGTAACCTGTTAACTAAGTTGAAAAATATCAACACTAACAAGAAAAACCAGCACCTATTAGCTAGGTTACTGGTTTTTCTTACTGTCTTACTTGTCGGGGTGACAAGATTCGAACTTGCGACTTTTCGGCCCCAAACCGAACACTCTGACCAAACTGAGCTACACCCCGATTACTGCTGTGTTGCTATATAGAAACACTATCACATATTTAAAAATAAACCAAATCCATTTTAATATTTTATTCGAGAGGATAGCGGGATTCGAACCCGCAACGTTAGTTTGGAAAACTAACATGTTAAACCATTAAACACCATATCCCCATAACAACCTTTGTTAACATAACCTTGATAGGTAGTTGTTTATATGTTTAGTACCCGCACATGGAGTCGAACCATGACCTTTACATTATCAGTGTAATATCCAGTATACCCCTAGACCATACGGGCTTACAGACTACCCGAAGGTAGCCTTTTCATTAACACACTCAATGTTAATGTTCAGATTGCTTTTATTAACCGAAGTTAATGGCGCTTCACATTGTTATTCGATATCTGATTTTGTTACCGAGAATGAGTTTTGCTTAAAGGCGGCTAATTCGTTACTCATTCAAAGCAAGTTAGCAAACCGGGTTTATTACATATTAGAAAGTGTTACCATTATTAAACTTACAACAAGATATATAACACCTACGATAACAGCGGCTATAATACCAATTTTTCCACCTTTACCTATACCGGGTTGCCGGTTGGGTGTTTCTGGGCCGGGGAAGTTTAACTGATCAGGCATTATGTTATCCTTTGATAAAAGTTGTTTTTTCTATCGGAGTTAACATTTGGTACTCCCGATGGGACTCGAACCCACACATTAATAAGGTCTTAGCTTATCTCCTCTACCAATTGGGATACGGAAGCAGAAATGCTTATGGGTTGAACTGCTCATTTCCAGTTCAACCCATAAGGCTTTATATCATATACTTTTTAGTCGGATTATCTTTAGACACGGTTGATATCCTGTTTGGTCGGAGCCTTTGTGTATCCTCCGGTTGGCTAACACCTGTTATTATCAGCCTGCTTTCCCCGTTATTAACAGTTACGAACCAAATGAGCCGTCCGCGTGGGGTTTAACAACTTTCGTTGTAACTTCAGTTTACATGATTTTGATTATAAAATCAAGTACATGTTTGAGAAACATTGTAAGGGGAGGATTCGAACCTTACGGTGGGTTGCGCAACCCTTGAGTACCAGATTTGTTACGGAATCGAACCGCACTCCCGCGCCGAGCCTTACAATATTTGTGGAGACTAGGGGAGTCGAACCCCTCACCTTTTCGCTGCCAGCGAAACGCTCTACCAGATGAGCTAAGCCCCCGAAGGGTTTGTGGAGAATACGGGATTCGAACCCGTCAGAAGAAACGTGCAAGGATTCTTTGCTACCCATGAGCATCCCCCAGAAAAACCGCAATGCCTAACCCTAAAGGGCCAGAGGCGGGGCTGCGTCAACTATTTATGGTGGCTCCAACCGGTAACGAACCAGTGACCTCGCAATTTTCAGTTGCGCGCTCTTCATCTGAGCTACAGAGCCATAAACTTTCTTATACATAAATTATATCACACTTTAAACAATTTTTCAAACGTGCCAACACCCAGACTCGAACTGGAACCTCATGTTCTTCAAACATACGAGCACACCATTTACACCATATTGGCTTAATACCGACTTTAATTCATGCCACCCGGTAAAACACTAAACATGTTAACTTCTTACAAAAATAAGAAAGTGCGGCGCTCTATCCCCCTCAAGCTGCAAACATTAACATGTTCACCCACAGTGGGTATCTGTGGCCTTCCGCTGTGCCCCCAGAGAGATTTGAACTCCCGACTTCCACTGTGTTAAAGTGGCACTCTAGCCAACTGAGTTATAGGGGCAAATGTTACGCGAAGACTTCTGAGTAGTACTCCTCATACGACAACCGTAACGTGCGTTTAGACAGGTTAAGCGCCTGCTTCAACTTGATCATAAACCTTGCAAAGTTTATTTCACCGTGCCCTCAGAGGGATTCGAACCCCCGACTTTTTCGTCCGTAGCGAAACGCTCTTCCGCTGAGCTATGAAGGCGGAATTTATAACATTGTATGTTATAAAAAGTTTGGCTCTGGGTTGGAACGCCATGTAACTTCCCCTTGAAAGGAAGAACCCAGTGAAGGCAAAACTGTTGGCTGAACGACTCATTTAGTTCTTTAACGCACCAACACGCATAGCCGCTTACTCGCAAAGGCGGCACCTGTTCCATCACTATTCAAGTAGATCCGGCGAGAAATCACTTAAGTTACCTTAAGTTTTATGTACCCCCTGAGAATTTCGAAATCTCGACCCATCGCTTAAAAGGCGATTGCTCTATCCTCTGAGCTAAAGGGGCTTACTTGTTAATCTTTTTCCTTACAGCATTATCCGAAACGCCTAAGGTTTTTCCTACTTTAGTATAGTTTGATTCTGAAACCATTTTAATTAAAGCATTCTTATCTGGCCAAACGATCTTTTGGCTTTTAGGGTACCCTTCTTGGTTTCGGCAACTTCTACATAATTCAGATTGTGAACTTTTAGCTTTTCCACATTTACATATTAATTTAACGTTAATAGGAAAGTTTTTGCGACGGTTAGAGGTAGGCTGCTGAGAATGGCAATTAGGACAAAGGAATCGTATGTTCTCTTTTCTATTATCACTACTATCACCGTTTATGTGATCTAATTCTAAAACAATCTTTTTACCTAGCCACTCAGAAGTTATTGAGCATCCCTCGCCATAACATTTTTCTTCTAAAATATTTTCATTTATTAATCGAGACTTTGATAATTTATGCTTTGAGTTTTCGATTAAATAAACATCATGTGAAGGGTAGGCATTACTTGTCATAAACTTTCCTTTGTTATAAGGAAGGCCATTTATTTCACAAAACTCTTTTAGTTGTTTATAACCTGTTTTGCTATCTC
>Ga0247742_10000851_pt1 | contig 22941 bp, 24 predicted proteins | sample UWRJL208509C2_FD_180944 | JGI IMG/M metagenome (GOLD analysis project Ga0247742, IMG submission 180944) | Plant litter microbial communities from Arlington Agricultural Research Station in Wisconsin, United States - UWRJ-L208-509C-2 | ecosystem: Environmental > Terrestrial > Plant litter >... | reverse complement strand
TCACGAAGCGTGGCATTGCATTGATAGAAAATTTCGAACGATTAGGAAATCTGGCCGACATTTCCGAATCCATCGCGGTCCTGAAGCAAGCGGTTCAATTCTCACCCAATGAACATCCAGATCTCCTGATAGCACTTCACAACCTTGGATTTGCACTTCAGTTTCGTTTTGAATGCACAGGAGATCTTTCGGACCTCTCGGAAGCCATTTCAACCCGGCAGCGCGCTGTTCAACTCACTCCTGACGACCACCCAGACAGGCCATCATTGCTGAACAATCTTGGAGCTTCATTTGACTCTCGTTTTGAGCACTCGGGAGATCTCTCGGACCTCTCGGAAGCCATTTCTTTACAGCAGCGCGCTGTTCAACTTACCCCTGATGGCCACCCACATATGCCAGGCAGGTTGCACAATCTTGGAACATCATTTGAGGCTCGTTTTGATCGCTTGGGAGACCTCTCAGACATCACAGAAGCCATTTCAGCAAAGCAGCGCGCTGTTCAGCTCACTCCTGACGGCCATCCGGATATGCCATCAAGGCTGTCCAATCTGGGAATATCATTTGGATCCCGTTTTGCGCACATGGGTGATCTCTCAGACCTCTCGAAAGCCATTTCATCCCATCAGCGTGCTGTTCAACTCACTCCTGACGACCACCCAGATATGCCAGGGTTGTTGAACAATCTTGGATTTTCACTTGAATTTCGTTTTGCGTACGTGGGAAACTTATCAGATGCTACAGAAGCCATTTCAGCCCTTCAGCGTGCTGTGCAGCTCACTCCTGAAAACCACCTAGATATGCCAGGCCGGCTGTACAATCTTGGAAATTCATTTGAGGCACGTTTTCGGCGCTTGGGAGATCTCTCAGACATCACAGAAGCCATTTCAGCAAAGCAGCGTGCTGTCCAACTCACTCCTGATGACCACCCACATATGCCATCAAAGCTAAACAGTCTTGGAATATCGTTTGAATCCCGTTTTGCGCGCATGGGCGATCTCTCAGACCTCGCGGAAGCCATTTCAGCAAAGCAGCGCGCTGTGCAGCTCACTCCTGATGGCCACCCACGTATGCCATCAAATCTGAGCAATCTTGGAAATTCATTTCGATCTCGTTTTCAGTACTTGGGAGATCTCTCAGACCTCTCAGAAGCCATTTTATCCCATCAGCGTGCTGTTCAACTCACTCCTGACGGCCACCCAGACATGCCAGGATGGTTGAACAATCTTGGAAATTCATTTAATGTTCGATTTGCATCCATGGGAGACCTCTCAGACCTGTTAGAAGCGATTCAATGCCACCAGCGCGCTCTTCAGCTCACTCCCGACGGCCACCCGGATATGCCATCAAGGCTTAACAGTCTTGGAATTTCATTTCACTCTCGTTTTATGCACTCAGGAGATCTCTCAGACCTCTCGGAAGCCATTTCGGCAACGCAGCGCGCTGTTCAGCTCACTCCTGACGGCCACCCAGATATGCCAAGATGGCTGACCAATCTTGGGAATTCGTTCAAGTCTCGCTTTGACCATACAGGAGATTCCTCTGACTGCAACACTGCCATAGCATTTTATAAAACAGCTGCAACCACTTCAGGATCACCTTCATCTTGCCTAACTGCTGCACGCCGTTGGGCACAACTCACTTCAAATCTCAGTCACCCAGCAGCTATGGAGGCATCTGCCATCGTCATTGATCTCATATCCCAGATTGCAGGCATGGATCGCACAGTTGAGCAGCGCCATAAAGATCTCGTCAACATTTCTAGCTTAACGCCTGCAGCCGCTGCAGTCGCATTCGGGCGAGGTGAGCTTCAAAAGGCTCTTGAATGGCTCGAACAAGGTCGTTGCCTTGTTTGGAGCCAGCTAAACCAACTTCGCACACCTGTCGATGATCTTCTTACTCATGACGCACACTTGGCACAACGTTTCTTGGAAATTTCAAATGCGTTGGAGTCTTCTGGCTCCCGTCGTGGAATGGGAGCTCAGAGTATGGACGCCCCGATGTCACAGAAAGTGACTCTACAAGATGAAGCTCGCATCCACATCAACCTTGCTAACGAATGGAAGAAAATCCTTGAAGAAATTCACGACATACCGGGGTTCCAGAATTTTCTTCGGCCTCCCCAAGCATTAGATCTTCTAAAACACATCCCACCTGACGGCCCTATCATTCTTATCAACATCGATAAATCCCACTGTGACGCCCTAGCTCTCATATCTACCTCATCTGAGCCCATCCACATCCCTCTCACAAAATTCACATACGAACAGGCGTTTAAACTTAGTGACCGCCTGAAGAACTCTCTTTTATGGCAAGGCATTAGAGTGAGAGAAGAAAATCGGGCCCTCCGCCCAGCACCAGCCCACCACGTCGAAAGTGACATTCACTTTGTTCTTGAAGTACTTTGGTTGGAAGTGGTGAGGCCAATCCTTGAAGGTCTCTCATATTCGGTACGTCTATCTGTATGATTGTTCTAATTGCGATTTTATCATGCGTTTTTTCCTAAGTCTTCTACCTCATTGGACCCACGTCGAATATGGTGGTGCCCGACGGGTCCTCTGGCATTTCTTCCACTACACGCCGCTGGAATCTATGGCAAAGCACGCGATGAGCGATCTCCCGCTGGTTCTTGTATTTCCGACTTCGTAGTATCGTCCTACACTCCTACTGTCAGTGCCCTCCTCCAAAGCGTCAAGGGCTCCGAGTCTATTGGCGTACAGCCACCACCGTCTACCAAGCTCCTCATTATCAGCCAACCAAATACGCCAGGTTGTTCACCAATCAAAGGCACTACAAAGGAAATGGACGCTATACAGAAGATCATTGAGCCATCAGATTGGAAATCTCTTTGTCTTGAAGGAGAAGTCGCAACGGTCAGCCGAGTACAACTAGAGATGGTATCCCATCCTTCGATTCATTTTGCGTGCCACGCCAGCCAGGACATCGAGAACCCTCTCAGAAGTGGGTTTTATCTCCACGACGGACGGCTCGACCTTGCGGCGATCATGGAGCAGAAGATCAGCTACTGTGAGTTGGCATTTCTGTCCGCTTGTCAGACCAGCACAGGGGACGAGAAGCTTTCGGAAGAGGCGGTGCACCTAGCAGCTGGGATGCTAGCTGCAGGATATCGAAGTGTCGTAGCAACGATGTGGTCTATCAAGGACGAGTACGGGCCCGTAGTGGCAGAGGGCTTCTACAGATATCTTATGGAGAAAGGGACGACATCTGGACGGCCTGGAATTGACAGTGTCAATGCGGCACGCGCTCTGCATCAGGCCATCCAGGCCATCCGACAGCAGGTCGGTGACATGGAGCAAGGCCTCTTGACGTGGGTCCCGTACGTTCATTTTGGGTATTAACAGTAGTTCATTCTCTTTATCTTGCTCTACTGGACTTGCATGTTCGAATTCCCTGTCTCAATTAGCAGTAAGCGACGATTCAAGGTGTCTCCCAACCTCTTACGTTCCCACTACACTACTACTACTACGCTGAGTAAATATTAGAACATGCAATAAGGTGAAGTGGTCAATGTTTTCAGACTATCGTTTCTGTCAGTATTATATGTGCAAGATGTTGTGTTTATGTTTACGGGTTTAATGATCAGGGCTCGAGTTTACGCCTTGCCGCTTTGGTTCGAGCGGATCTCTTCTGTGAGATTGGTGTCTAAATACCAGTCCTTAACCTGGTGAAGGTGAATGGTGAAAATTTGTAGTACCATTTTGATGTTATTAGACTTTCAGAAAGGCTAGACAAACATGACAGAACTCACCTACGTCAAGAATGAAAAAACTAAGAGAATATCGTGCGGCCATCTCCTAGTGGTTATTCAAATTCAATAGTCTTACTTTAAATAATGGATAGTAGATGTACCGATATTTTTCTGAGGGAATTGGATGCAAGGGTAAAGATATTTGCTACCAGTCCCCCCGCTGCAGCAGAAGTATCATGCGCAGAATCTGAGTCAATGATATTAATCAAACGAGAAATTTGAATTTGCCATATCCTCAGCTGGGTAGGACTGAATTATTGACTGAGAATTCTTAGCGTCGATGCAATACGGCTGATTGTTCCCTACGTAGGCTGTGCTAATGGCTCCGCTGATGACGAACGAATGCGAAGCAAGCATTGAACACCACTGTATTCAAATGGTGGAAATTCTGGCCAAATTACCCGCTGAAGTGATAGGGATTCAGTGTATGATGATTAATGTACAGACAACAAAATGCATAATAGACGACTTCCATCCACTTTCATCCATGGATTTCAATCGTTCGGATGGACGCGTGATAGCAAAGTAGAAAAACACGGGTGGTGATAATCAAGCCGCTGGTAGAGATCACGAAGAGACGTTTCCAAGGAGTACTAGTCGATTCGACATAGCTAATTTGTTCGAGATTGATGTTTTGGTTGAGGTTAACACCGTAGAAGTTGACAGGAGGATTCGGTGCGGCAGATGATAGATGAAGGAGCCAGCACATGCAAGTACCGATCAGAAATCTGGCGTGTCTCCACTCGAAGTGGACGATGAGTTCTGCGAGTTGAATTAGCATATGAGATACGACTTTCGTCCTTTGCGTACCTCCAAAATGCAACTGCCCCTTGAGCACAACCTCTGGTTTAACGATGAGACTGTTGATATCGATATTGTCATATCTAGAAGACACACTCCTTCGTGACTTCAATCAGGGGAGACCTTCGTGAGGCGGCTTGCTCCTGTGAGTTTATCCACCTCGTCTTGTTGCTCAGCGTCCTCATTTTCGTGCAATTTGATAGAGCGCATGGAACATGGGAGTGTTGAGCGTTGGTGGGGGTTGAAAAAAGCGGTTATGCGAGGAATACTGAAAACGATACGCCGTGCTGTGAAAGTAGCATGGATTTGGATAGAACAACGACGACCGCACCCTCCGTCGAATTTCCTTATGCATCCACTGTGCACAATACCATTATCCGCTGATAGAACAACGATCGTCGCCAGAATTCCCCCACATGTAGGCAAGTATCTTACTGCGCTTCCTCAAGTGGGAGCAGTCGCTGGTGATGCTAGCCGACATGGAAATCTCCGTGCATAACCAACGCCTAACATAATTCAACAAATGCTCATGTAGATGAGGCAGTTATCGGTAGAGCGGTCATGGTGAGAATCGTGGCGAGGGTGAGACCCATGACGAAAATGATGAGCATATGATTCAGCCGTGGACAGTGTTATGACCAAGGGCATCTCGGCATAACCGAAAGCGAACTACTCAATGTCGAATCCGATAGTGGCGCCTGCTTTCAAAGAGCCTTCGAGGTCTGAGGCGATGACTGTCGTAAAGACAATATCGAAGCGTCGTTGTGCACCAGTTAAATGGATCACAGGAAATTACGCTGTGAGTGGTGGACGGGGATATATGCGTCATCTCATTCTGAATGGTTTCAGGTAATCGAATTCAAGTTGATGATAAGCAGGTCATACGCTGCCGACGAGAGGGGCAGTATCTAGTTTGAACTCTCTGCAGTCAAAAAGTTAGACATTTAGTTATAATGAAGGTAGACATAAGTACACACCGATCGAAGACTCATAATATGAGAGACGCCACGACTAACTTCTCGGTGACGAGGATGTACAGTAGGTACAGCTGAAGCGAGCGCTGAGCCAACAGAAACAACTCCCCATACAAAGCTAGACTATTAACGACCGCTGGTTGTTAACGACAGCACGGACGTGCTCTTCTTCAGCGCGAGTTTATCCTGATGGACGAGCGGGATGCGTCGGAGGTGTTAATGATGGGGTTTACAGTGGTAATGTTCATGGTCGTGAGTGTGATGAAAACGTAACTGACATGGATTGAGTACACTGGCCAGCGCCGACGTCGGGGTGGAGGCGCAGCTAAACACAAGACCAACCCAACTCAGAGACTCCCCCGTCCAACCCAACCACCCTCGGTGCCGTCCTGCATGTCACAATACTCTCCATGCATATCTAGCACGTAGAGCCACGATGGGGACGCCTTCAGGACTTCCTCGATGAACTGCCAAACTGCTCCAATAGCACAAAGCCGACGCCTCCTTTTAACCACATGAACGAAGCTACATGGTCCAACTCGTGAGCCCATAGAGGTCCTGATCCTTCTCGGTCCATCGTCCTCGTTGTGATTTCCCCCTACTCCTCCCTGGGCGCTGGAATCAACACCAGAACCTCCCGTCGCACCGGCACGCGGTAAGTACTATCGTACGAATCGGGGGCGATCCGTCAACTTGAGTAATGCTCTGTTTCTCGGCGTTGCTCTGAGTGTGACGAGGAAGCATAGGGGTGTCATGCCATGCTCCGTTTCGAGGCTTGAATCCAGCGCGTCTGAGCTGCGAGTAGATAGGAGGGAAGGAAGAAGGGAGCGTAGGAAGAAGAGAACGTATGAGGGAGGGAGAGCAAGGTGGATTGAACAGGTACACTCGTCAGTCCTCTCCGTCGATAGACTCGATCCCAGCACTCCGTCGGTATCAAGGATACTACATATCCGGTGGGTAATTGATCCCACGGCAGGAACTGTTACCACCAGGCCCGGAAGACGCAACAAAGGACGGGTGGGGTCGAGCCTACTCCGTCGACCGCGACGCCGAATCACCCTAAAACCGGGTCCAAGCTGTGGTCGATCCATCCCAATCTTCTCAGTGGGTATGACAAGTGCCACATACGCCAAGGTCCATCGTCAGAACCTCCTCCGCCAATCCCTGCCTCCTTTCAATAAGGCATCGACGCCTACTGGCCTCCCTCGCGCTCAATCAATCTTCATCCCTTCTAGTCGTGCCTAATAACGTTGAATCATGGGCGATAGATAGCGGAGGCAACCGAGATTATCGCTAGTATTTCGACACCGTTAGGTGAATGTGTGTACCCGAGTGTCTGGAAGGATAAAAATGGAGAGAGGGTACATGTCGTAGAAGGAGCTCTTGTGCGATGCTGAGGTTCGTTTTGGGATATATGGGCAGTCGGAGGGTGAGGATGTCCTCGTCCCTCAGAGCCTGAGGACCAGGAGAAAGAGCAGAAAAGGATAAAGTAGACGAGGGAAGGGAGATTCCAGTGAGATGCGGTTTGAAGGGGAGTTGCCGTTGGACGTTGGACGTTGGACGTTGGAGCTTGGAGGCTCCAAGGTCATCGCCGTGACTAGACGAAGCTGAATGGTATGTTCCACATCTGAGGGCGAATTGGTCGTGTGGAGGAGCCTGGTGGAGGGGGATAGTATAAGTTATCACGTATGCAAAGATGGCTTGTGTACCGTATCATTGAGACAAGAGAGCCACGAGGCTCACAACTGCGAGTTGAACGAAGACGAGTTCGCTGTCTGCAGCGTGAGCTTAGGTATGACTGCACTTCAGGAGAGGAGGCCTGGGAACCGCTTACATGATAAGCGGGCTTTGACGCGCAGCGGAACGTGGAGTCGGAGGCAACGCCCAAACAAGCGCCCGTTCATCGTAAGCGCTTCAGCGCGAGCCGTGCTTACAATAGAGATAGATAGTAATTTAAGGTAAAAGATGGAGCGATTCTCTAGTTTACACACTTTCCAAAAATAGGGGGGTCGGATCAAAACCGAGTTCCAGTCGATTTTCATACGATTCTCGATATCTTAGATGTTCCTCCATCCGACTAACGAGTGTATCACACTTGATAAAAGTTACCATTATATGCATCTGATACGATCGAAAACATCAGGTAAGAAATTTATCTAAGTGAATCTACGAGAAAACATTAACAACCAGCACAACTGGTGAAAGGTACTTGAATACAGACCCTACAGTATTTGGCTGACAATCTCTCACTCGACGCGATTCGAACGCGTCTTGTTGAAGACCTCAAGCCCTCGTACCCACCTGACGACTGGCAACTCCGAATCAACTTGAACTCTATTTTGTACGACGGATTCTGCAAGGGTACAACAGTATTCTCTAAGTGAAGCCTTTTTTCGATATTTAATGTAGGAGAATGTTTTCCTAATTTCCCTTCCCACTACTGGTTGTCGAATAGTAAATTTTTGTCCGCCACGAAAAGGAGGAGATAACACCACAGATTGATCCAATGGCCTTGGAGGGTGTCATATTTCAAAAATCGAGCTTAGAAAACCAAATAGGCACAAATGAGTATCATTATCAGCTGCAGAGGGCGACATAGCTTGTTTATATCACAAGTCCAGTTGCGGTCACTCGCTCTTTATTTAAAATGGAGAATAATATTCTATTACATCGATTTTGTATACCTATATTTTATTTGGGATATAAAGACCAAGGTAAAATAGCTCTAATGTCATTACCATCGGAAAGAGCTGTAATGAGCCATTAACGCCAGACAAAATAATGTCCTTCCCACCTGTTTTACGATCAAGGATTACCAGTTCGGGACTCGGATATGGAGGTTTGAAGGAGAAGCTCAAAAAATCAGCAGCGACTAGTACTCGGATTCAATACGATAAGCTCACACGTGTCCAACATATTTAACCAACTCAGTCTTGGCGCTCTTTATTAAACTTTTTATAGAGTAGAACAGATCGATGATCATCTGTTTATTTGGTCAGCCAAGAGAGAGTAAGTGCTCTTAGGCTTTTCCTTCCCTCCACCACCATGTCATCTGACCCAGCACCGCCGAATTCCAACCGTAAGCAGGACCGTTTGAAGCCTCTTCTCAAATATATTGTACCATATCTGCCTAATGATGCAGAGGAATTCACCGATCCCACTCCTGTGCATGGCATAAGTACTGAGAATAGTCGCCTGGCTCCCCTTCAACCTGTTGCTGCGACTTTGGCTAGCACCACCGATCACTCTCATTTGTCAGTTGCACAAGGTGAACATGACGATCTTAACATCGGATACATTCCGCACCTTACTATATACATTTTAGACCTTACGCTTGAGTGCATCAAATCAACTGAGGACAGTCACGGTGAAGATGGCGTTAGCGCTATGGAGACCAACAGTGGGGGCGTAACAATGAGCGGTAAGCTTATACCACATTTGCTGTACTTTATGGATGTCAATGTTTCAGGTCATATGCCCGACTACACCGCACCTATCAACGCTCAAAAAAAAGTGCTCAATCATATGATTTCTGAACAAGGGCTTTCCGAAACCCCCACGACGCAAACAGCGGAAATTGTAGACGGTCAAACCGTCGATATCAGTGCGAGGCTCACGTATCGACACTATTTAACGGGTAAGAATCATCACCACTCAAGGAGATCGTGTTTCTAAAATATTCTCTGGCAGACCTCCGGCTTCATTGTATAGCAGAAGAGCTGAACTTTCCGCCTCTCGACACCGTCAGACTCGCTATTTTTGGGCTCCCAGCTGGGAGGGAGGATACTTTGGTTTTGAAAAAGGAATCGCAATACACGTGGAAGCAGCCTGAGACGGCGTCTCCTTGTGAAATTTAGGTACAATTGATGTACTCATAAGTTTCTATACCAATCGCCCTGCAGAGTCACAGACACAGATGGCCTTACATTCGTGGCTACATCCGAAGATTCCATCGACTTCGCGCACGTATCTTTCACTAAAAACGAACTGGAGTTGGGATTAGGGCAAGAAATTCATGAAATCCGTAAGGATAAGAACCGTTTATGTTTCTCGAGATTATTTGCTTATGCGAATCGAATCTTCCAAAATATTAGGAATAATGAAAGACTTTACGTCTGAAGCGGAGGCGCCAACGCTCCAAATTTTGTTCATGATCATAGACGTTCCGAAAGAAGAGGTGTTCGGCGAGGAGGCAAACGATGATGAAATGGGACAAATTGGTATGTCCATTCTTCGGCTTCGAAAGAGCAAAAAGATTAAGCATATGCAGCTCGGGAGCTCGCCGAGCATGGGATCGCATTACTCCAAAAATTCGAACGATTAGGAAATCTGGCTGATATTTCTGAGGCCATCTCCATCCTACAGCAAGCGGTTCAACTCACTCCCAACGGCCATGCGGACCTCCCAGTAACACTTAGCAACCTTGGGAATTCATTTGTCTCGTTTTGAGCGTATGGGAGATCTCTCTGACCTCTCAGAAGCCATTTCAGCCCAACAGCACGCTGTTCAACTCACTTCTGGCAGCCACCCACTCACCCCAACACTGCTGAGCAATCTTGGAAATTCATTTCAGCTTCGTTTTGCGCGCATGGGAGATCTCTCAGACCTCTCAGAAGCTATCTCAATCCAGCAACGTGCTGTTCGATACACTCATGACAGTCATCCGTACATGCCCGGCCTGCTGAATAATCTTGGGATTTCATTTCAGTCTCGTTTTGCGCGCATGGGGGATCTCTCAGACCTCTCAGAAGCTATTTCGGTCCAGCAGCGTGCTGTTCGACTCACTGCTGACGGCCACCCTCACATGCCATCACGGCTGAACAGTCTTGGAGTTTCATTTTGGTCTCGTTTCGCGCGCATGGGAGATCTCTCGGACATCTCGCAAGCCATTTCAGTCCAGCAGCGCGCTGTTCAACTCACTCCTGATGGTCACCCAGATAAGCCACCGAGGCTGACCAATCTTGGAAATTCTTTTGAGTCTCGTTTTGCACACATAGGAGATCTCTCAGACCTCTCAGAAGCCATTTTGGCCCATCAGCGTGCCGTTCGACTCACTCCTGACGGCCACCCACACATGCCTGGCTTCCTGAACAATCTCGGAAATTCATTTTGGTCTCGTTTTTCACGCATGGGAGACCTCTCAGACATCTCGGAAGCCATTTCAGCCCACCAGCGCGCTGTTCAACTCACTCCTGATACCCATCCAGACTTCCCATCATGGCTGAACAACCTTGGAAGTTCATTTGAGTCCCGTTTCGAGCGCACGGGGGATATCTCAGACATCTCGGAAGCCATTTCAGTCCAGCATCGCGCTGTTCAGCTCACTCCTGATACCCACCCACTGTTGCCAACCCTGCTCAACAATCTTGGAGTTTCATCCATGTCTCGTTTTGTGCGCATGGGGGATCTCTCAGACATCTCGGAAGCCATTTCAGTCCAGCAGCGCGCTGTTCAACTCATTCCTGATACCAACCCAGAACTGCCATCTTTGCTGAACAATCTTGGAATTTCATTCATGTCTCGTTTTGAGCGCATGGGGGACCTCTCGGACCTCTCAGATGCGATTTCGGCCCACCAGCACGCTGTTCAACTCACTTCTGACAACCACCCACACACACCTGGCCTGCTGAACAATCTTGGAATGTCACTCAAATCTCGTTTTGAGCGCATGAGGGATCTCTCAGATCTCTCAGAAGCCATCTCATCTCAGCAGCGTGCTGTTCAGCTCACTCCTGACGGTCACCCACTCATCCCAGCCCTGCTGATAAATCTTGGAAATTCATTTCGGTCTCGTTTCGCGCACATGGGAGATTCCCCTGACCGGAACGCTGCCATAGAACATTATAAAACAGCTGCCACCACTTTAGGTCCACCTTCAGTTTGCCTAACTGCTGCACAAAATTGGGCACAACTCACTACAAATCTCAATCATCCAGCAGCTATGGAAGCATACGCCATTGCCATTGATCTCATATCCCAGATTGCAGGTATGGATCGTACAGTTGAACAACGCCATGCAGATCTGGTCAAAATTTCTAGCTTAACGCCTGCAGCCACTTCAGTTGCATTTGGTCGAGGTGAGCCAGAAAAGGCTCTTGAATGGCTCGAACAAGGCCGCTGCCTCGTTTGGGGCCAGATAAACCAACTTCGCACATCTGTCGATGACCTTCTGGCTCATGACACCCATTTGGCGCAACGTTTTTTGGAAATCTCAAATGCGTTGGAGTATTCTGGCTCCCGTCGTGGATTGGGAACTCTGAGTATAGATGCCACAATGTCACAGAAAGTGACTTTACAAGACGAAGCGCGCATTCATATCAACCTTGCTAACGAATGGAAGAAACTCCTTGAAGATATTCACAATATACCAGGGTTTCGGAATTTCCTTCGGCCTCCTAAAACGTCGGAAATTCTGAGAAATATACCACCAGACGGCCCTATCATCCTGATCAATGTCGATAAATCTCGCTGTGACGCCCTAGCTCTCATATCTGGCTGCCCTGAGCCCATCCACATCCCTCTCGCAGAATTCACATATGAACAGGCGTTTAAGCTCAATGAACGCCTGAGGAACTTTCTTTCATGGAACGGGGTTAGAGCGAGAGAAGAAATTCGCGCAATCCGCCCAGCACCATCCCACCACGTTGAAAGTGACATTCACTTTGTTCTTGGAGTACTTTGGTTGGAAGTTGTGAGGCCAATCCTTGAAGGTCTTTCATATTCGGTAGGTCGTATCTTCGTTATTTTTCTGAGTGCGATTTTCTCATGCACTTTGTCCCAAGTCGTCTGCTTCGTTGGACCCACGGCGAATATGGTGGTGCCCAACGGGTCATCTTGCATTTCTTCCATTACACGCCGCCGGAATCTATGGAAAAGCACGCGACGAGAAATCGGCGCCTGGTTCATGCATTTCTGACTTCGCAATATCATCCTATACTCCCACTTTCAGCGCACTCCTTCGAAACCTCATGGGCTCTGTAGGCGTACAGCCGCCATCAACCAAGCTCCTCATTATCAGTCAACCAAATACACCAGGTTGTTCACCAATCAAAGGCACTGTAATGGAAATGGACGCTATACGAAATATTATCGAACCAAAAGATTGGAGATCTCTTTGTCTTGAAGGGGAAGTCGCAACGGTCAGCCGAGTACAGCTAGAGATGGCTTCACACCCATCGATTCATTTTGCGTGCCACGCGAGCCAGGACGTTGAAGACCCTCTTAAGAGTGGATTCTATCTCCACGACGGACGGCTCGAGCTCGCCGAGATCATGAAGCAGAATATCACCAACTGTGAATTGGCATTTTTATCGGCTTGTCAGACCAGCACTGGCGACGAAAAACTTTCTGAAGAGGCAGTCCACTTGGCAGCCAGAATGCTGGCAGTCGGATATCGAAGTGTTGTAGCAACAATGTGGTCGATCAAGGACGAGTACGGCCCCGTAGTGGCGGAAGGTTTCAACAAGGACCTCGTGGAGAAGGGAACGACCTCCGGACCGCTAGTCATTGACAGCGCAAATGCATCGCGCGCTCTCCACCGGGCCATTCAGGCCATCCGACAACAGGTAGGTGATACAGAGCAAGGTCTCTTGACGTGGGTCCCATACGTACATTTTGGGTATTGAGTAGCATATTCCATTTTCTCTCGTTCAGTGGGAACTCCGATGTAGATCGAAATAGGGTGTTGCGACTCGAAGCTCACGCACTGCAGTGATACCTGAACACTTCAGTCATGGACGAAAGCTGAGCTGGCACTATCGAGCTGAACGCATCGTCGACGATTTCGTTGAGTATTCAGCAATACAAAGTGGGTAGTTTGTTCACTGATGAACATTTGAACTGTGGACAGAATTTAGAAGAAGTCTATACGTCCTTTCTCGAAGCCGCCAGTTGCATGGACCTGGAGGTGTTGAAAAGATGTCAGATCTATATATACAAAGCAATATGGAAATCGTTACGATTCGTCCTGCGTTCTATTGAAAACGATAAGTCTAGTTGGTCTGAGTATCAACATGGCTGCGATTCTAACGCGACTTACCTTTGGATTGAACTCGATCAATTCATGAAAGTTGGTGCGAAACTATCTTCACATGATGGATATTGAATTCCTTTATCCAATGAATGCGTGATACGCGTCAGGGGTGTCGAGGAGGTAGGCAGGGCCTGACACGACCTCGCATAATCTAGAAGATGATGATACAGCGAGGGGAAGAGACGTACAATACACTGAATTTGTCTCATCCTACATCCTCAGGCTCCTGCTGCGGCTCCACCACACCTGAAGGAGAACACGAACCCCTCCCAAAATCGACAGCAATTTGATAACCTCGAAAACCTCAAGATGTCCTAGATATCCGCTATAACAATCCAATTTACGACCGCCTTGCAAAGGTTGACGATCCATTTCACACTGAACTGCCGGTATGCGACTGAGAGATCGACTTGAACAATAAGAGGAAGAAACCAATATCCGAGAAGGGAATGGCATATATTTCGCGATCCATACACACTAGTCCATTCCAATTCAAGTCTCAAACCTCCTCAAACCCTCCTTGGTTGCATTCTCCCCTCTACTGTGAAGGAAAAGAGGTGACGTGAATCGGGTTAGCTCTGATCCAACGGAGGGAGCGAGGAGAGAAATGGCGGTAATAGAAGTGACATTCGGGTATATCCACCTTCAGTCGTAAGGTTTGTCGCTTTGAAGTTCAGCAGAGGGGCGGCAGGAGTAAGTTCGTGTTGTCGTTAGAGGCGAGCGGTAATAGAAAAGGGATTAGCTAGACGGTTTGCACCATTGAAGATAGGACAAAATAGCATATTTTGCATGTTGCCAGAGTAAATGTCGGCGTCGCTCGTGGAAAAGGTCTAGAGAAAACGGCTAAGATCTTCTTTCCAAGACATCGCATCCAATCTATACCAGGTTCTAATGTTTTCGATGTACCAAGTTTGAATTTCCTTCCGTTAAAAGGTTAGGCACTTGGGTATAATGAAGGATGAAATAATTACACACCCATGAAAGATTTATGACACACGAGAAACGCCGACGTCAGACATCTCAACGATGAGGATGTAGTTTCAGGTGGAGCTAAACCCCAATGGAGATGAATCCCCTCCAAACCACGGCTATATGAGGATCGCTGGTTGCTAACCTCAGCACAGAAAGCGCCCTTCGTCGGTGCGAGTATATCCTGAGGGACGGGCAGGATGCATCGGGGGCGTTGATGGAGTGTTGATGACGAGGCGAGGTACGTGGCCGTGAGCGTATGTTGTGAGGAAGAAAGCAATTGATCCAGTCCGACGTTGACATCAGACTTTGGATCGACGATGACAACACGGATACAGATGCCTCGCGATCCAACTCAACCACCCTCGTCGTCCTGCATGCCACATCACTCTCCATGGTCATATCCAGCGGCGATGGGGACGCCTCCAGAACTTCCTTGAGAGACTTCCAAGCCACTCCAATGGCACAATTCGACAACCCTTCTCATCACCCCAACAATACCACTGGGCCACCATGCGAACGTTCATAGATGTCCAGGAGCCTTCTCGGCCCATCATGGTGGTTGTCAACTCCTCCTCCTACTCCTCCCTGAGCAGCGGTACCGGCACTAGCGTCTCCGGTTGCTGTGGCAGTACTTGGCCAATGAATGAACGGTGAATCCTTAACTTGGGCAATGTCGTGTTTCTCGGTGTTTCCCTAAGTGGAACGAAAATTCGCGTCGAGTTCATTCGCCCGGACCAGAGCCAAAGCGTTTGAGACAGAGTCGAGGGTAGGAAAAGGGAAGGACGAAGGGAGGGTAAGAAAGAGGGATGACAAGACGAATAGCGTTGTTGTCGCCCATTCAGGTGTCGTCTCCGCCAAACATAACGTGAAACCAATTCCAAGACTAAGCCAAACGCTGGCGTCCAAAGGTTCAAACTCCAACCCGCGACGCCAACGAAGGTGATCCGGGTCCTGACGCTGGTCCTCCACCTGATCTCCCTACCCGCATCCCAGAGGAAGACGGACGCTCCACCAAATCCTAATCATAACTCCAACACTCCTCGACAACCGTCAATCGAGGGCTGACGCTGGCGAACGCACCCACATGGTCTGAAACACAACACGAACGTATGCCAGGGTACGAGGTGCAAGTACGACATTGGTCCGCATTTCGTTTCTTTTGAAGGCAGATATGAGCAGGGACCTCGTGTACCATAATCCATCGGACTGGCGGGCGTAGTTCGACCATATCAACTCCAGCAGGCACGACAGGCACCGCATATCCCAAGGTCCAGCGTCGACACCTCCTCAACCAATCCGTTTATCCTCCCTGCTTAGAACCAATGTCTACACTGGGCCCTCGCACGTTCTGTAAATTTTCACCACCCTGGCTGTTCGCAGTGCATCATTTGAAGAGGCGACATAGATCCATCGCTGGTAACTCGGTACAGCCTGGGCGGGTGTCAGGCACAAAGTCTCGCAAAACTTCGTCTCATTTGTCGTTATCGTTTCCATCGCCTGATGCCGAAAATTGGAGGATGGATACGAGCAGAGAAGAGGTATGAGTACGCCGTAGATGACCGTTGTGCTGACACAGCAGAGGAAAAGCCAAGAAAGATGAAAGAGGACGAGGTGGGAGGGCTTCTAGCGAGGTTGCAGTTTGGAGTGGATTCGCAGGAGTATAAGCCAGTTGGATGATCCATATCCGAGGGCGAATTCATCTCGCGGAGGAGCCTGGAGGAGGAAGAAAGCATAAGTTGCCTCGACTGGCACCATCACATATCCAAGGATGGCTGGCGTACCTATCTTATCAAAAGATACAATGATTAAGAGGCGCCAGCAGACTCATAACTGCAGATCCAACGACGACAAGTCTGGCTTAAGGGTATGTCCCCATAGCTGCATTACACCAAGCGAGGTTCGAGGAAAACTGTAACAGTCACAATGGCGCATCACCAAAGGCTCTGGCACGTGACTGCTAAAACAAGACGCGACGCTTGGGCGCCCGGCGACGCGTCAAAGATTGGCGGTGCTTTTCTCGTGTCTTCTCGTGCACGCACTCTTATACCCAGTACTAACTTCAACTTGATATACTCACGTACGGTAGGCCGGATCACCGCGGTTCAACCTTGATCGTGAGCGATGCACGTAACACTGCCTGGTTAGCCACGCCTTACACCATGCACATATGGATATATTAAGTATCTCAGACTATTTATTAGCCTCCTTAGAGCATATTTGTGTATTTTAAATTATCATAAATCGCTTGTAGATATTGAAAACAAAGCGCATCGCTCCTATCGCTCCAGCCAAGGCAATTCCCACGCCCCTGAAAGCGAAGCTTCAAAACTCGTTTGGAGGCACGTAAGTCAACAGAAACCAGCTGCATTTAGCCGTTTAACCATTCAAGTAGTGGAAAAATACAATAATTTTCTTTCCCTATAACGTGAGTGCTTGGAGCGATATATCTCAACCAAAAAAGTACTGCGCTACCACCGAGAGCTTTCAATACAAAGATAATGTATTGTAGAATGCACCGAAGCGCCGATGAGCGCCTACAATTTTCTCTTGTATGTTGCGCGACCATATTACTTACTCTTACTCAGACCTACAATATACATATATTCACAGGAAATGGATAGTTATACTACTAATTATGATCAAGGTAGTTATTTATTCAGCTTCCGAGTCAAAAGGACTGTAACTTTAACTCGTGTTTTTCTGATTTCTGGTGGCTTGCATGCTTCCGAACGAGCTTTGAAGGCCTCGGGCTTCGCTTTCAGGGGCGTGGGAATCGCCTTGGCCGGAGTGATAGGAGCGACGCGCTTCCACCGGAGGCAAGAGTCAGGGCAGTTCCAGCGTAACTGCCCTTAAGGCAGTTATTCCATGGTCAAACCAGTGTCAAACGGCGGTTACTCCTCATTCAAACTGCGCGTGTAAAAACATGCGGTCCTCATGTTCTCTCACAAAGGATCTCGACCTTTTTCCTTTGTTCAAAATATATATGGGTTTGAGCGCATGTCGCCCACGTGGCCCTTCCTCAGGCTTTCAGCTAATGGTGGCTGCCTATGCTACTGATTTTTTTATCTACAGCAATTTCCTGTCTAACGTCAATTTTTTTAAATTCAGCAAACCACCCATAAATTTTCAGACAGCATGCTCAGATTGTAGTGCAGGATCAGCATACTTCTTCACCATTAGAGCAGAGTTGAATATGCTTTCAGATCATTCGCAACGCCAGTCTTTTTCAACACGTTGTTGAATATGTTGAGCGAAGTCATGTGAGATCAGAACGTGGCGTTGTGGAGGGTAAATTACAATCACAAGATAACCGAATGTTAACCATGGAATGACTGCCTCGAGTCTTGCCTCCGGTGTTTGTTTTCAACATCTACCAGCGATTTATGCATGGTGTGAGGTGTGGATAATCGGGCAGTGTTAGGTGCACCACTCATGATCAAAGTTGAACCGCGGCGATCTGGCCTACCGTACTCACGTATGAAATATAACACGGACTTGAGCCATCCGAACTACCGACTTCACAACCGCTCTCATCTGCACGCGCTGAACACTTTCACTCGATAATATATCCGGCTTCCCAGATGTTGTCTTATCATACATTCTTTATGAGTGAATACACAAAGTTCTCATATATAAGCCTTAAGGTTATGGACTTAATTACCAAAGAAATACCCTACCATACACATAAATGTAGGTAATCTTCACCTGTAACCACGAAGCATTGGAAAACATTCAAGATACCTACAATGCCCAATCTCTAAAGAATTGCTTCATATAAGATGCTGTATAAGAGTTACAACTACCATGACAGATAAATTCTGGGAACACAGCGAAACAGCTTTCTAAGAAAACTCGCGCCTCCGCTAGACTGCATTACATTGCACCAGCGAAGTATCCAAAAAATACGCCAGGCAAAAGGCATATTATGCGTACACCATCCTCCTGAATGGGATATCTAGAATTTTTCGAGAATTTTTGGAACGATTTACACTCTGTCTTGTAGTATAGTTGTATTTAGAGCTGGCATTGTTGCCTGTTGAGTTCTTGCTTATTTATGTTTTCAAGAGGCCCTCTTTGGAAATCTTTCGACTTTTTACTCATGTTTTACCCTAAAACTCTTACTTCTACTTCTTCTACTCTTCGCTGGTTCCTGCCTCCATGTTGAATAGTACACTTGAGCTGCTCTGCTTCATCCGAACCATCCCATTATGATTAGGAATGCGTAACAATACTATGTTCAAGTCTGAGACGAGGCAGCTAGCCCACCCCAACGCATTGGAAAACCACTAGCAGGTAAATTCAGGTGCGTTCAACTTTGATTCAATTCCGCCTCTACAATACGCCTCGTTCTAACACAACATCAGAAAGGACCTGCCTAGGATGGCTATCTAAATGGCGAACTTTAACTTTTCTATGCCCTATGCCTGCCGCATATACAGGAATTATCGAAATGACTAAACACCGTTTCTATCGGGATCCTTTCATCTTCTTATATGAACAATCCCCAAGATATCTCACTCAGCATAATGAGACGCTGAGCGGTATCATCACGTGGGGGGGAAATCATTACCAAGCCAATACAGATACTGTTCGAAGCGCTTTGAAGGATCCACGCCAGCGTAAAAATAGCTCGTGACTTTCCTTATAAACTCAACCTACAAGTGTTACTAAACATCAACTTTCCCCGAGTCCTTGTAGTTCACACCGAGGGTCTATTTCTAAGCAGCTTCCCAAATAGTAATATACCTTTTCTGGATAACCAATTTCCCATAACACATACAACGCATACTTAAACCCCAAAATTTATTTCTTAGTTATCCAGTTCAACCTACCAAACTCAACAAACACACAATCCCATCTTATCTACGCTAAATAAATATCACACCACACCAAATAAAATGGTCCTTCACCACACACTATTCACCGTGGCTTCCATCTCCGCATCCAAGACCTTCTACCTCTCTGCACTTGCTCCATTGGGATACAAAGTAATCAAGAACTTTGGAGACAAGCAAATCGGTCTCGGAGTCAACGGAAAACCTGACCTCTGGTTGAAAGATGCTGGCGAGGACGGATCACCGGTAAAGGGAGTGCATCTCGCATTCGCAGCTGAGAGCAGGGAGGTGGTGGACAATTTCTATCAAGCAGCTTTGTATGTTATATCATCTTTGGTTGAGGAGTTGACCTTGAATATGTCATTGACAATTTTTTTCGTTGATAGGAAAACAGGCGCGAAGGACAACGGCCCCCCAGGAGAGAGGAACTACGTCCCAGGATACTATGCAGCATTTGTCCTTGATCCGGATGGTAACAATATCGAGGTGGTTCACGTCTAGCAGATGGGCAATTTAAAACGGTAGCGAAAAGACATTGGAGAGGAACGCAGTGAAGAAAGACAATTATAGTTGGAAATAGGAATTATAGTTGCCTGCCATGTAGCATCGACAAATTATGTTCAGGGATCCTTTTGATAAGACCGAACCAGTAATCTACTAGTAAGACTGACCTTCATCAATTTTCAGGATTACGAAGTTATTGGCAGTCGAAGCGCTATTTTCAAACATTAAATTGTCCTTGTAGGTTCTGGATTCCACTAAATATATATATATACCCTACTCAGTAACGCTTAACGTTATGGGTCCGACCAGTAGGGAGAATATCACAATGAAGATATAGATGGTGATTTATATTAGGGTAGCTCATGGTAGCTATTTTCCATCACTTTTCGTTTCGTTTTCCAATCTCATGTTTCATGAAAATCAACTCGAAAATAGGGTTGAAAATGACATAAAAACGGAGCGAAGATGAAAACAGCCACGTTGACTGTTTTTCATCTTCGCTCCATTTCTCGACTCATTTCTCGTCTTCATTTTTCATCGTTACTCCAAACTCCGATTCCACAAAGCACGTACCTACACCTCTTCCTACTACCACCATCACCGCTGCAATGCTGTCGTTATTGTCGTTGTTGTTGCTGCTACTGCTACCAACTTGTGCACGTCCACCACCACCTCTTGCTGGGGATGTACATGGTTTCATTGCAAATGTTTCATCAGTTGAGCTCGGCTGGTGCAAAGTAACGGTCACGCAACGACACGTCACCAAAAGGGCGGGGCACATGACCACCGTGAATGTGTCAGTCATCTCGATCATAATGAGCGCTTGAGCAGCCAGAGGACCTTTGAGTGCTTATCACATATGGATGAAAGATCATTTCCGCCAGAATTGTTTCTCTTTGTACCCTTAATTTGATAAGCTTGCTAGTAAAACCAATTTGAAAAACAACCAGCAGAGGAGTAGCAAAAACGCCTTCTAGACAGAATTTTATTTCCGAATCTGTACCTCCTGCGATAGGTCATCTCCAGCATTAACTTGAGCTTCATAGGCTGACGTTCCTCCTCAAGCCTCAGCAACAAAGCGAACCGAACAGGGTTCACCACAGAAAGCTTTGTATCACGATCAACACCCAAAGTACTATCAAATGTCCGTTTCGAATCATCAAAACGCTTTTGAGCATTCTGCCCTTCTGAGAGCACGATCTTAGCGGTTTTTATGCAGCTCAACGTTGCTTGAAAGGTTGGATTTCCAGCAGCGACACCTACTGCAATCTGAGCTGTGTTCGTAGATGTATGTTCCACTGGGATTCTAGTTAAAGTATCCGGAGGGTCCTCTGGATAGCATCGATTCTCCTAACAATGACAGGGGAGCCGTTTGCCTCATTAAGCATCTAAAGCGCAAATAATTTGAGAGTTCCACGACTTACCTTGACGTTCACATTTTTATAAAACGCATCTCGGATGAATTCCCCCATCAATCTCACGGCGAGACATTTCTTTACGTCCTCTCCCATCTCGAGACGGAATGCTAAAACACTCCATGGAACTCCTCCATCTAAGCCGTATCTTTGGAGGGGTGATAAGTGAGTATATGACAGGAAGGGCAGAAAACCCACCGGAGGTCGATTTGCATGATTTTGTACAATGCATTCAGTTTGTTGATCCGATGAAGGGAGAATACCTCCCTATCCGCTATAAGACAGATCAATGCGTCAGTTAAGAGGATGGTGTCAATGGCTCGAATGCACTTACGATGGTCAGCAAGAGAATTGCTGAATTGACCCCCGAAGTGTGAGGGACCTGAGGGTATTGACTGACCTACATTATCGCCACCTGAAGTTTGGGTAGGATTGGCACTTGCACCATTCGGTCTAGATGAAGTGGCACCCGAACTGCTTGGAGATGACGGGGATGGTACGGTGAGCGGCGTGTGGTGGCTGGGAGCGAAGGCGCCCGAACCTGCTAGGACTATATTGGGGCAACATGATGAACACGCTAAGGCAAGTCAACTCACTAGCACGATGCGGAGGGGGGTTAGGTTAATGCAAGTTGCCAGAAATTGCCGTAAATTCACCGCCATTCACCCTAGTTCCCCGAGACTCTTTGAAGAAAGATGCACTTTCTTGTCGCTGTTGAGGCCTTTGGAGCGGGTGTGTAGGCACAGTGTCTCCGGAATAAACAGAACCATCAACACTGGTAAATCTTCCATCATTGGCCTCAGTGTCTATGGCCCTATGAAAGTAGCTTGGCCCAGAATTAAAGTTGCCATGATTGGCATCTACCTGGATGTTATCCTGGGCCGACTGTTCTCGCTGCGGTTCAGACATGGCTATCAGATGGAGGGGGATTATTGTGGGTCGCAAATCATTTACAAAGAAGACAAATAGCACTGCTGTTGCATAGCCTTTAATACTGTCTAGCCAGAATTGGTGTTGTTGCAATGGCTCGACATACTTACATATTATCAAATCTGCTGTGATAAATGGAGAAGGCGGGGTCGTCCCTGGGTTATCCAATTTCGCACTTAATTAAAGCCTTCGGGAGAATAGGATAGACAACCAGTTCGACACCTCGAGCGGAGGTTAAGATTAGGTTCATGCTGACATGCAATATAAACTTGGAAGAGTAGAGGCGCCGACTCTCGCTATCGGATGCAGTAACCTACAGGGGAAGGTGCTTCAGACGATACTCCATTGGGGAGTAATATCAAGTAGTTAGCCGCTCATGGTCAGCCTCTCCAAGACTCGTGGATCACCAGTGTTTTGCTATCGACAGATGCTTGCTCGGCGTTCTATTTACCCTACAATCCCCTACTTTCTGTTATCGTCCAACGACCTTACGACAATGTCGTGTCAGATTTCAATGCCAACTTTCTTATGAGATTCATATTCAAATCTTGCCGCAGCACTTCTTGAAATTGATCTGCCTCGTTACTGTACCTTTCCGATTGATCCGGATTCTGGCTGATACGAAGAAGGCATTCGAGGTGTTTGGTCCATCGTTAGACACGAACAGCGCTGCTTGATTGCGAAAAACATAGAGATTCTGATGGATTATACT
>Ga0247742_10000850_pt1 | contig 22960 bp, 17 predicted proteins | sample UWRJL208509C2_FD_180944 | JGI IMG/M metagenome (GOLD analysis project Ga0247742, IMG submission 180944) | Plant litter microbial communities from Arlington Agricultural Research Station in Wisconsin, United States - UWRJ-L208-509C-2 | ecosystem: Environmental > Terrestrial > Plant litter >... | reverse complement strand
GGTTCCTTGGAGAAGAGAATGAGTGGCTTGTCGCGTATGCGAAAAGGAAACTTGAAAAAAAACATTATAATTATTTCATTTTCGGACACCGCCACCTTCCAATGAAAATAAGTGTTGGAGAAAACTCCGAATATGTAAACTTGGGAGACTGGATTGGTTATTTTACTTATGGAGTATTCGATGGGGAGACCATGGAAGTACAAGAATTTAAAGATTAATTCCTGCCGATCCCATAAATATACTCTTCCAACTTTATTTTAAATAAAGTTCCTTCCACTAAATCCTTGATTGCATCCAGTTCCTTAATTGAGACGGCGAGATCTATCTGAGGACACGGAGTTTTCAATAAAAACCGTGCACATTTATTTTGCATCGCACATTCCGAGCAGCAACTATTCCTGTTGAAACTATCTTCAATCAGGTCTAAAAAAACAGTAAGTTCATCTACAGAGAAATAAAATCCTGTTTCTTTAAAAACCATCTGTACCCTATCAGACAGTATTTCATCTTCTTTTTTCCAGAAAAAGGACATTCCGGAATTGTTATTATATATAGGGGCTATCTGTCTCATATGTTTATTATCTGAAACAAATATAACTACTATTTATATTAGTTCTAAATAATATACTGTTAAAAAACTTCAGCTCTGATATCTCTCAACCTTAATTGTAGTGTCGTAGTACCATTCCATTCATTCTCATCAATACAATAAATAGCATCAAATGGCTTTTGATTGGCAGTAAAATTGATTTTATTACCAAGACCAAAGCCGATTGCTGCAATTCCTTCCGAATGATCTTGTTTTACAAACAATTTGAGATGCTCTTCCTGTGCACCCATTCTTTTTCCATAACCCGTATCTTTTAAATTTCTGCTTAGAAAAACCGGAGCCGTATTCTGTGGCCCAAAAGGCTCAAACTGTTTCAAAATCCTTATGAATTTCGGGCTTATATCAGTCAAGTTTATTTCAGCATCTACAGCAATTTCCCTTACCCTCATATCCGGATGTATGGTTTGGCCAACAACTTTCTCAAACGCATCCTTAAAATGTTGGTAATTTTCTTCTTTTAGCGTCATTCCCGCCGCATACATATGTCCGCCAAATTGTTCGAGGTGCTCCGCGCATGCTTCGAGAGCATTATAAACATCAAAACCAAATACCGAACGTGCAGATGCTGCGTATTTATCTCCACTTTTTGTAAAAACGAGTGTTGGCCTGTAATACGTATCTATAAGTCTGGAAGCTACAATACCAATTACCCCTTTATGCCAGTCTTCCTGAAAAACAACAGTTGTAAATCGCTCTTTCTCTTCATTAACTTCAATTTGCATTAATGCTTCTTCGGTAATCTGCTTATCCAGACCTTTCCTATGGGTATTATAATCTTCAATTTCCGAAGCGAAATGCTCGGCCTGTTCAAAATTGACTTCAGTTAATAACTCAACCGCATGATTACCGTGTTTTATGCGTCCGGCAGCATTAATCCTGGGAGCAATTATAAAAGCCACATCAGTAATATCGAGAACTTTCTTTTTTACCTGTCGGATTAAAGCCTTGATCCCGTTCCGCGGAGACGAGTTGATCACCTTTAAGCCAAAATAGGCAAGAATCCTGTTTTCGCCAGTCATGGGCACTATATCTGCTGCGATTGCTGTTGCAACCAGGTCAAGATAAGGAATAAAATCATTTATAGTTTGTCCTCTGTTAGCCCCAAGAGCTTGTATCAGTTTAAATCCGACACCACAACCACAAAGTTCATCATATGGATAATCGCAGTCTGTCCGTTTGGGGTCCAGTACCGCCGTAGCCTCGGGCAGTGTATCTCCCGGACGGTGGTGGTCGCAGATGATAAAATCAATATTGCGGTCTTTTGCGTAACGTACGTGGTCTATAGATTTTATACCACAGTCCAATGCTATAATAAGCGAAATTCCATTATCATCCGCATAATCAATTCCCTTATAGGAAACCCCATAACCTTCCAAATAGCGATCTGGAATATAAGTAGCTATATTCGGATAAACTGTCTTAAGATAGGATGATACCAACGACACTGCCGTTGTTCCATCCACATCATAATCACCAAAAACCATTATATTCTCCTCGTTGGCGATTGCCTTTTCAATACGCGTAACGGCCTTATCCATGTCTTTCATCAGATACGGATCATGCAGTTCATCAAGACTTGGACGGAAAAATTGTTTTGCCTGACCGAATGTTGTTATACCCCGCTGAACCAGCAATTGGGCAATAAATTCTTCAACATTCAAAGCCTCAGCCAGATGTTTTACTTTCTCAGGTTCGGAAACAGGTTTGATTGTCCAGCGCATAAAGTTAATTTGTATGGTGTATAATTTTGACCTCCAAATTTACAGCAAAATTCCGAAAAAAAATTCGTTACTTTAACCTTCGGCAATCGTTTTCAAACATTTTAAATTATTTACAATGCAGATTCAGGGACAATTCGTGGATATCAGGAACAGGACTATTTTTCCGGCAGAGATTACTGTAGAAAACGGTAAAATAATTGCAGTAACTAAAAAAGACCATAGTAACAAACACTATATACTGCCTGGATTTATTGATGCCCATATACATATAGAAAGCTCTATGCTCGTACCTTCCGAATTTGCAAGACTGGCGGTATTGCACGGTACCGTAGCCACTATATCTGACCCACATGAAATAGCCAATGTATTGGGAAAAGAAGGCGTATATTATATGATTGAAAACGGGAAGAAAGTATCCTTTAAATTTCACTTCGGCGCACCATCCTGCGTTCCCGCAACTTCGTTTGAAAGTGCCGGTGCCATAATAAACCCCGACGATATTAAGGAGTTGCTGGCTTCTGATGATATTTTTTACCTGACCGAGATGATGAATTATCCGGGGGTCTTATTTAATGATGAAGATGTGCTAAAAAAAATAGCATGGGCAAAATATTTCGACAAACCGGTCGATGGCCATGCGCCAGGCCTTCGCGGAAAAGACATACAAAAATACATAGCTGCCGGAATTACTACAGACCACGAATGTTTCACTTATGAAGAAGCACTGGAAAAACTAAATCTGGGTATGAAGGTCATTATACGTGAAGGAAGCGCAGCTAAAAACTTTGAAGCATTAATAGATTTACTTCCGGATCATTACGAGAATATGATGTTTTGTTCTGATGACAAACATCCTGATGACCTGATAGTAGGTCATATCAATTCCCTTTGTGCCCGAGCCGTTGCAAAGGGCATTGATGTTTTCAAAATACTGCAATCAGCCTGCGTCAATCCTGTAAACCATTACGGAATTAATGTTGGACAACTGAACGAGAATGATGCCGCTGACTTTATTATAGTAGAAGACCTGATTGATTTTAAGGTGTTGCAAACCTATATTAACGGCGAGCTTGTTGCCGAAAACGGGAAATCATATATTAAAAAAGTAGCTTTCGAAACCCCAAATAATTTTAATATTACTCCAAAAGCAGTAAGTGACTTCGAGATCAGCGGTTCAGGGTTGCCAATCCGGGTTATTGAGGCTCTGGAAGGTCAATTAATTACAAATGAAATCCATCATAGACCATTAATAGAAAACGGAAAAATAATCTCCGATATTGAAAATGACATCCTTAAAGTCGTGGTCATAAACCGCTATAGCAATGCTCCTGCAGCTATTGCCTTCATTAAGAATTTCGGGCTCAAAAGCGGTGCCATTGCAAGCTCGGTCGCACATGATTCGCACAACATCATTGCTGTAGGCACATCCGATCAGGAAATTTGCAATGCTGTAAACCTGATCATAAAAAATACGGGCGGAATCTGTGCTGTAAACGGCAAACAGGAAAAATTGCTTGCTTTGCCTGTAGCTGGGATTATGAGTGATAAGGACGGATGGGAAACCGGCAGGCTGTATTCTGAAATCGATGCCATGTCCAAAGAACTTGGAAGCCACCTTAAGGCACCGTTTATGACACTATCTTTCATGGCCTTATTGGTAATCCCTGATTTGAAATTATCAGACAAAGGACTATTTAGCGGAAAGGCTTTTAGATTTACAGACCTTGAAGTAAATTAGGATTTACTCTTTATCCTTTTTATTTTCTTTGACTGTAATTTTTCCTCCTACAACGACAACTATTTCTCCTTTTGGGGCTTTGGCTTCAAAATGTTTCAATACCTGTTCTGCTGTTCCGCGGACATTTTCTTCATGCAGTTTTGACAATTCTCTGCAAACGCAGATAGGGCGCTCCGCACCGAAGTATTGCACAAATTCAACAAGAGTTTTCACTAATTTATGTGGAGAGACATAAAAAATCATTGTTCTGCTTTCTTCTGCAAGGGCAAGAAACCGGGTCTGTCTTCCTTTTTTCTCAGGCAGGAATCCTTCGAAGATAAAGCGGTCATTCGGAAGTCCGCTGTTTACAAGTGCCGGCACAAAAGCTGTAGCACCCGGAAGACATTCCACATCAATATTATTTTCTACACATGCACGTGTCAATAAAAATCCGGGATCAGAAATTGCAGGCGTACCCGCATCTGAAATCAACGCAATTGTTTCCCCTGCATTCAGGCGTGAAATAAGGTTCTCAACAGTCTTATGCTCATTGTGCATGTGATGACTGTGCATATGGGTCCCGATTTCAAAATGTTTCAGCAGCTTACCACTTGTACGTGTATCTTCAGCTAATATCAGGTCCGCTTCCTTCAGGATTCGGATGGCGCGAAAAGTCATATCTTCAAGATTGCCTATTGGCGTCGGAACTATAAATAATTTACCCATAATTGAAAATGCCAACACGAATTCCGGAAGTTAGTTGTACTGCCAAAATTCGTGTTCTGTATTAATTGTTACTGTTTTAAGAAAATCGTTTTTCTATAATTTCCATAAAACGTTGTGAATAATCATCTTTACCTTCCCAGTTGTTATAATCAGGCTTAACCATATCCTCAATAAAATCATAGGCTTCCTGATAAGTATTATAAGTACTGAGTTGTGAAAGTACGCGATTCAAATCCTCGCTGCTGCCTGCAAACAGGTGCTTTTCAAAACCTATCCTGTCATTTAAGCCAATCGTAATACTTTTTGAAAGCAAATCATTTAGAGATGAAGGTTTAGGATCGATTACCACTTCTGTTTTTGTAGTATGTATTACTTCAACCTTACTTACTGTTTCCTCATCATTTACAGGATTCGTAGTGGTAGTAATAGTCTCGGTACGGTCTACCTGTTCAGCGCGAACAAATATAGGCTCCGGCTGCACATTTCCTAATAAATCTTCGAGCGTAATCTGTTTCATTTCCTGTCTGGAAATGAATGGATCTTCAACAATAACCGCCGGTGCTTCTTCCTCTTTTGTAATTTGGAAAAGCGGTTCGAACTCTGCTTCCTGTTCTGGTTTATCTTCTGTCGGGGTTTCAATTACCGGCTCAGTTTTTTCTTCTTCCTGTACTGCTACAAGTTCTGGCTCTATGCCTTCTGTTTTTGGTTCTTCTTCCGGAATTACTTCTGGCGTCTCTTCTTGTATCGGTTCTTCAACTGGTTGTTCAGGAGCTTCAACCGGTTCTTCTTTAGCAGGTTCTTCTTCCTTAACAGGCTCCTCAGCAGGTATTGAAGCCATCACCTCTGCTTCTGGCGTAACCGGCGTTTCTGTCTGTTCTTCTGCAGTAGCAACATTTTCTTTTTCAAAAGTGGCTGCCAGTTTTTCCTGGATAGCAGCATAACCGATTGTGGGTTTTACCTCAGCAAAATTTTCTTCAACAAATAACAAAACAGATAGCTTTTCATACAATTTCTGTGTTTCCTGGTGTAATTGTACCAGTTCTGATTTGTTTTTAAGTTTTAAAATTCTGTGTGCAATACTGATTAAATCAGCTTCCAGCTTTTTTTTCATAACTTTTGAAATTATAGTGATTTGCGCTATTGTATTTTATTAAATTTGTTTCCGTTACAAAGTAATAAAAACTATTCATTCTTACGAGCAGAAAAATAAAAAATGTTTCTCGAAAATACAGTAAATCATAAAGAACAATTTGGCTGGATTGAAGTAATCTGTGGTTCGATGTTTTCGGGTAAAACCGAGGAACTTATACGCCGGCTTAAGAGAGCACAGTTTGCCAAACAGAAAGTTGAAATCTTCAAACCCGCTATTGATACCCGCTATCATGACGAGATGGTTGTGTCTCACGACAGCAATGAAATCCGCTCTACTCCTGTTCCCGCAGCGGCTAATATCCGTATTCTCGCACAGGGATGTGATGTGGTAGGAATAGATGAAGCCCAGTTTTTTGATGATGAGATTATCGCCGTATGTAATGATCTGGCCAACTCTGGAATACGCGTTATTGTTGCGGGTCTGGATATGGACTTTAAAGGCAATCCATTTGGACCTATGCCTGGACTTATGGCAACTGCTGAATACGTTACAAAAGTACATGCTGTATGTACCCGTACCGGAAATCTTGCTAACTATAGCTTCCGCAAAACGGACAGTGACAAACTGGTTATGCTCGGTGAAACTGAAGAATACGAGCCTTTAAGCCGTGCTGCTTATTTTAATGCTATGAAAAAAAACCAGGAATAGCAATCCCGATAATACGGTACTCAACATTTCTTAAACACCCTTTCTTTTATCTTACATGTCAAGATCTGCAATTTCAATTATAGTCATTGGAATTGCACTTTTATTCGTGTTTTGTTCAGGGTGTTTCCATAGTGCATCCATAGTGTGTCCATAGTGGATCCATAATGTGTCCATAATATAATGGTATATTATGGATATACTATGGATGGATTGATTATGGTTATATTATTAATACATTTCGAATAAAACCCGAGCGAAAAGTTATTATTCCCAAACCTATCCATGATTTTAATAACTTTGTTCCCAACTTAATTTTTCGCCATTAATACCGGGCTATATGTCCCTATGGGATTTGGTATTACAGGAACTTTTAGCTATTATTATTAAAACATATCATTTGACAGTCTCTATCCAAAATATACTACCGATACTTAATGCCCAATGGGTAGGAGGATCAAGCAATTCCGAAATAGATAACATTTCTATAGACAGCCGTTCGCTTCAGAATAGTCCCGGGACTTTGTTCTTTGCGCTTGAGGGCCCGAATTATGATGCCCATATGTATATACAGGAATTGATATCCAAAGGGGTAAAACATTTTGTTGTCAGCCATATTCCTGAAAATCTGGAAGGCAACGCCAATTATCTTGTTGTTTCCGATACACTTGCATCTTTACAGCAATTTGCTGCTTATTATAGAGGTCTTTTTCATTTCCCCGTTATTGGTATTACCGGAAGTAATGGAAAAACGATAGTAAAAGAGTGGTTAAATTTTCTTTTGAGCCCTGATTACAATATTATCCGTAGCCCGAAAAGTTATAATTCACAGGTTGGAGTTCCTCTTTCCATCATTTCAATCAATGAAAAACACAATCTGGGAATATTTGAGGCTGGAATATCGACCGTCAACGAGATGCAGAAACTGCAGCCAATTATACGTCCAACTATAGGAGTACTGACCAATATTGGTTCTGCACATGATGAGGGATTTTCGAACTTAGGTGAGAAAATAAAGGAAAAGCTAAAACTTTTCAGCGAGGCAGAAATAGTGATTTACAATAAGAACAAAACCATTGATGCATTTATCAACCATAAGGTAAAAACCTTTTCATGGAGCTGCAAAGATGAGACTGCAGACGTTGTAATATTCAAAAAATCAATAGTCGACAAAACAATACTCCAGGTACGTTATAAAGATTCTGCTTTTGAGATAAAGATTCCTTTCCAGGATGATGCATCAATAGAAAACGCAATCCAGTGTATGATGGTTATGCTGTATTTTAATTATGACTATGAGACTATTGAACACCGTATGGCGTTACTTTATCCTGTGGAAATGCGGCTTAAAGTCAAAAATGGCATCAATAACACTACCCTTATTGATGACAGTTACAGTTCCGACTTTCAATCTTTAAAAATTGCTCTGGACTTTCTGGAAAGCCAGAAACAATACAAAAAGAAGACTATTATACTGTCAGACATATTCCAAAGCGGACTTGCTACAGAAGAGTTGTATTCCAGAGTTTCTCAACTGATTATTTCAAATAAAATTCATAGGGTCATTGGTATAGGAGAAACTATTTCGGTATTTAAAAACAAATTCCTGAACTGTATTACTTTTAAAAATACGGCTGCTTTTATAGCCGCTTTTGACGACTTGGCTTTTGCTAATGAAACTATATTAATTAAAGGTGCACGTACGTTTGAGTTTGAGAAAATAGTTGCCCTACTTGAAGAAAAAACCCATGAAACGGTTCTTGAGATCAACCTGAATGCCATCGGTCATAACCTGAATTTCTTCAAGTCCAAACTTCGGCCGGAAACCAAAATGATGGTAATGGTAAAAGCGTTTGGTTATGGCAATGGTGGATTTGAAATTGCTAAATTACTTGAACATCATAAAGTCGATTATCTTGGAGTAGCTTTTGCAGATGAAGGAATTTCGCTAAAAACGGCAGGAATCAGTTTACCAATTATGGTACTCAATCCTGAAACAACCAGCTTCCAGGCTATTATCCAGCATCAACTCGAACCGGAAATCTATAGTATTAAGGGACTCAAAGCTTTTTTACAGCTTGCCAGGCAACGCAAACTGGAACATTTCCCTATACATATTAAAATTGATACGGGCATGCACCGTCTTGGTTTTGAAGAAAATAACGTAGAGGAACTGATCAGTGTCTTAAAAGAAAATAAAAGTATAAAGGTACAAAGCATACTTTCCCATTTGGCGACAAGTGATGACCTGTTACATCATGAGTTTGCACTTTCCCAAATCCGGTTATTTGAAAAGCTGTCTTCTAAAATCATGGAAGAACTTAACATAAATCCTATCCGACACATATTAAACACCTCAGGAATAAGCAATTTTGCTGAAGCACAATATGATATGGTGCGATTAGGAATAGGCCTTTATGGGATTTCAAATGATCCTGATGAGCAGAAATATCTGGAGAATGTTGGTACCTTAAAATCCATTATTTCGCAACTGCGAACCATCCCTCCCGGGGACAGTGTAGGATATGGGCGGCGTTTTATGGCAAAAAAAACCACCCGGATAGCAACCATACCGATTGGTTATGCAGATGGGATCTCGAGAGGATGGGGAAATGAAGTTGGATTTGTCACTATCAATGGCAAAAGGGCTGCAATAGTTGGCAGCGTGTGTATGGATATGCTGATGGCTGATGTTACTGATATCAATTGTAAAGAAGGCGAACAGGTTATTATTTTTGGTGAATACCCATCTGTTATTCTTATGGCTGAAAGACTGAATACGATTCCGTATGAGATACTTACCAGTATTTCCCAAAGGGTAAAACGTGTTTTTTACAGAGAATAGTCTCATAATGTGAAATAAATTATTTAATTTAGTTTCAACAAATAAATTTTCAACCAAAACAATCAAATTATGGGAATGATAGCAGAATTTAAGGCCTTTGCACTAAAAGGGAATGTCGTTGATCTGGCCATAGGGGTTATTATCGGAACTGCTTTTAGTAAAATTGTAACTTCGTTTATTGAGGACGTAATTACACCGCTTTTGCTTAAACCTGCTCTTGAAGCTGCCAATCTTAAGAAGTTGGAGGATCTTACTATTTTAGGTTCTGTAAAATATGGTATGTTTCTTTCCGCAGTAATCAATTTCATTATAGTCGCTTTTGTATTATTTTTGGTTATTAAAGGTATTAATGCTTCAAGAAAGAAAGAAGTTAACACACCTGCTGCTCCGCCAGCACCTTCTAATGAAGAGAAATTATTGATGGAAATCAGGGATGCATTGAAAAGCCGTCAGTAAATAAACAGCTATTTCCGCTACATTATATATTCTAACTTAACCACGCCTAAGAGCGTGGTTTTCTTTTATTGTTACAAATATAACAATATGTTATATTTTGTGCAGACGTTATTTCTAAGCCGTTTATTAATACTTTTGTATTTCAAAAAATTAATTCAATATTAAATTATCTCATATGAAAGTTGCTGTTGTTGGCGCTACCGGTATGGTAGGTGAAGTAATGCTTCAGGTTTTGGCAGAAAGAAATTTTCCGGTTACGGAATTAATTCCTGTGGCATCCGAAAAGTCCGTTGGAAAAGAAATAGAATTCAAGGGGAAGAAGTACAAAGTTGTAGGAATGCAGACAGCAGTAGATATGAAGGCTGATATTGCTTTATTTTCTGCAGGAGGCGACACTTCATTAGAATGGGCACCAAAATTTGCAGCAGCAGGGACAACGGTAATTGACAATTCTTCGGCATGGAGAATGGATCCTACTAAAAAACTGGTAGTTCCGGAAATAAATGCATCTGAATTGACAAAAGACGATAAAATTATAGCTAACCCTAACTGTTCCACTATACAAATGGTACTTGTTCTGGCGCCATTACATAAAAAATACAACATTAAAAGAGTAATCGTTTCTACTTACCAGTCCATTACAGGCACAGGTGTAAAAGCTGTACAGCAGCTTGAAAACGAATATGCAGGCGTAAAAGGCGAAATGGCTTATAAATATCCTATCCATAGAAACGCAATACCTCAATGTGACTCATTTGAAGACAACGGTTATACCAAGGAAGAGATGAAACTTGTGCGTGAGACACAAAAAATCATAGGAGATAAGAACATTGCAGTTACAGCAACAGCGGTACGTGTACCTATTGTTGGCGGACATAGCGAAGCGGTTAATGTTGAGTTTAGTAACGATTTTGATGTAAATGAAGTAAGATCCATTTTGCATAACACTTCGGGAGTAGTAGTTCAGGATAATACAGACACTTATACCTATCCAATGCCAATGTATGCACAGGGTAAAGATGATGTCTTTGTGGGAAGGATCCGTCGTGATGAAAGCCAGGCAAACACATTAAACATGTGGATCGTTGCCGACAATTTAAGAAAAGGTGCTGCTACGAATACAATACAGATTGCGGAATACCTGGTTGAAAACAATCTGGTATAATTAAATTTCTTAAATCTTATAATTATAGATTCTTAGATTCGACTTCTTAGGTTCTTTAAATTGTTTATGATCCTAAATTGTTTAATTTTAATTCTTTAGACTTAAATTTCATATTTAGCATTATATTAAAAATCCGTTTGACTTTAAAAAATGTTAAAGTTAAACGGATTTCATTTTGTGTATCATTACCTTTGTTCCTAATGAAAAAGAAATTAGCTTTTATTAATTTTTTCTTTATGACTGTGGTATTGGCGTCAATGCTGGTACAGTCAGTACATTCGTATGAGCATTTTAAAGCAGAAGCTTCTGAAAAAATATGCTTACACAAACACAATTCTGATAAAGATATTACACATCAGCACCACAACTTAGATCATTGTTTTGTCTGTGAGTTTACTTTTGCAAGTTTTATCACCAAAGATTTTCAATCTTTTGAATTCTATAAAACGATTACGCCTACTGCGTATACCTTTTTTTACTCCAAACAAATTACCCAGTTTTTCCGCGGCAGTCTTTTTTCTCATCGCGGTCCCCCCACTTATATTGCTTAGAAATTGACACATTATCTTTCATAATGGCTTATTCTTTCAGATTTATTTCTGAAGGCGAAAAAATAATTTCCAACAATATACAATTCAATGAAAAAAATACTACTTGCCCTTATCCTTGGGCTAACTGGCATGTTACATGCACAGAATAAAATTTCGGGCACTATAACCAGTGATAAAAACGAACCTATAAAAGGAGTTTCTATTTATGCTCCGGATTTACATAAAAGCACGTCGACAGATGAAAACGGTAACTATTCCTTAAGCAATTTGCCTAACGGTAGTATCAAAATCGCTTTTTCATTTGTTGGGTTTATTACCCAGAATAAAACAATAACTGTTGAAAATGAAACAACTGTTGATATTGTGCTGGTACAGACTCCGTTCCAAATGGACGAAGTAATTGTTTCTACGGCTTTTAACAAACTCCAGTCACAAAATGTGATGAAGGTTGAGCACGAAAGCATCAAATCATTACAACAAAAAGGAACTGCAACCCTGATTGAAGGCCTGGCTACAATTCCGGGAGTATCCCAGATATCTACAGGTACTTCCATTGGAAAACCCGTAATCAGAGGATTGAGTGCCAATCGTGTACTTGTATATTCACAGGGTGTACGTATGGAAAACCAGCAGTTTGGTGATGAACATGGCTTAGGACTGAACGATGCAGGGGTTGAAAGCGTGGAGGTCATAAAAGGACCGGCCTCTTTATTGTATGGTTCGGATGCTATTGGTGGTGTACTATACTTTAATCCTGAAAAATTTGCGGAAGCGAATACGTTTAAAGGAGATTTCCGTCAGAGATTGTTCTCAAACTCCCTTGGAAGCAGTTCTTCACTTGGGTTGAAAACCTCATCTGAAAACTGGAAATTCCTTGTAAGAGGCACGTATGACACCCATTCTGATTATAAAATACCGGGTGGAGACAGGGTAACCAATACCCGTTACAACGAGAAAGATTTTAAGACAGGTATTGGTTACAGCAATTCCCATTTTTCTAGTGTTTTACGCTATAATTTCAATAAACTTGATTTAGGAATGCCAGAAGACGGAATAGCAGCACAATCCGACAGCAAAAAAACTTTATATCCAAAACAGGGCGTATTCAGCCATCTGTTAAGCCTTAACAACAGCTTCTTTTTCAAAAACTCAAGCCTGGACGCAAATATCGGTTATATTTCAAACGACAGAAGTGAATTTGAGGACAGTGATGTAGCATCACTCCATATGAAACTAAAAACTTTAAATTATGACCTTAAATATCACATGCCAAAATTCGGTAATGTAGAAACTATTGTAGGTGTGCAGGGAATGCACCAGACGAATGCCAATTCAGGCGAGGAGTATTTAATTCCGGATGCTACAACTAATGATTTTGGTGTATTTGGGACCGCAAATTACGAATGGTCATCCAATACCATACAGGCCGGTGTACGCTATGACAACAGGAATGTAACCAGCGAAGACCATGGGGTTTTGGGAGAAGAAGGCTCATTTATTGGAATTGACAAATCGTTTGACAGTTTTAATGCTTCTTTGGGATATAAAAGAGACTTTACTGAAAACCTGACACTGAGACTTAATCTTGCTTCAGGATTCAGGGCACCTACGCTAGCAGAGCTTACTTCAAATGGTGTGCATGAAGGCACGAACCGTTATGAAGTAGGAAACAGCAATCTTGGAACAGAGCAAAACTTCCAGACAGACCTGAATTTAGAATACAAAAACAGTCATTTTGAATTCTTCATAAATGGTTTCTATAACCATGTAAACAATTATATCTATACATCCCCTACAGGAGAGATCAGGGAAGATAATGACGTTTATAATTACATTCAGAACGATGCCAAATTATATGGTGGTGAAGTTGGACTTCACTTTCACCCGCACCCTTTGGACTGGCTGCATTTTGAGACCAGCTTTGAAACCGTTACGGGAGAAAAACAGAATGGTGACTATCTGCCATTGATTCCGGCCAATAACTGGAATAATACAATACGTGCAGAATTTGATATTAAAAATTGGTTCTCACAGGGTTTTGCGACATTTAATGTTTCCCATACTTTTGACCAAAATAATGTTAGTGGTTTTGAGACCAGATCTAATGATTATACACTCGTGAATCTGGGGCTTGGAGGAAAAGTCAAATTAGGGAAAACGGCATTTGATGTTAACCTGAATGCCAATAATGTATTTGACAAAACATATATAGCGCATTTGTCGAGGCTTAAAACCGATGGCATTCCAAATATAGGAAGGAACATTGTCCTTGGGGTTAATTTTAATATTTAATTTCCAATACTCATTTACTAAGGCACCCTCTAATATGGGTGCCTTTTTTAATTATTACTGTTTGGAAGGTTACGATTGTGATAAAATCTCCTTCCTACTCCCGCTTTAACAGTAGTAAATGGATAGATATATTTTATAAATAAATAATCACCAAAGATGTTCAAAACTCTCGATATGAGAATTAGATTTGAATTAATAATAATTTTAAGGGTTTTAGAGATATAGAATATAAAATATATGTTATATTTTTACATTATATATAATCATAAAAACTTGTAATTATGAATTCAAAATTTACCACTATTGTTAGATTTTTTTTAGGAATCATTCTTCTTATTTCTGGTTTAAATAAACTTTTGCGAATTTATCCAACCCCAGCAGGCGATTTTATAGCTTCTTTTGGACAGGTTGATTATATTTTTCCAATTGTTGCTTCATTAGAAATCATAATCAGCTTGTTTCTTCTTTTTAAAAAATGGGTTCCTTTTGCATTATTATTACTTGCCCCCATCTCGATCAACATCCTTCTTTTCCATCTTTATCTCAATTTTTCAGGTATTGCCCCGGCCTTACTGGTTGCTATCCTTAATGGAATCCTGATTTACAAGCACTGGCGATTATATAAGCCTCTTTTTTTATAAAATCTGTCGGTTGATTTACTTACTTTTGTTAGAACCTATACTAATTTACAATGAGAAAAATAATTTTAACAATGGTTGTATCATCAACAGTGGCTTCCTTTGGGCAAACCCAAAAAGCCTTAGAATATCCCAAAACTGAGAAAACGACAACCAGTGACACTTACTTTGACACTAAGGTAAACGATCCCTACCGTTGGCTTGAAGATGACAAATCTGCAAAGACAGCCGAATGGGTTAAAGCTGAGAATGCCGTTACATTTGATTACCTTTCCAAAATTCCTTTTCGAAACGCAATAAAGGAGCGTATGGAAAAACTGTGGAATTACGAAAAAATATCTGCTCCTTTTAAAGAGGGTAATTATACTTATTATTATAAAAACAACGGATTGCAGAACCAGTCTGTTTTATACAGAAAAGATAAATCTGGTAAAGAAGAAGTTTTCCTGGATCCTAATACCTTTTCGAAAGACGGTACTACTTCATTATCTACTGTTGGCTTTTCTAAAGACGGTTCTCTCGTAGCCTATTCTACATCTGAAGCCGGAAGCGACTGGAATAAAATAACCATCATTGATGCCGTTTCAAAGAAAAAATTGGAACAGGAACTTGTTGACGTAAAGTTTAGTGGAATTTCATGGCAGGGCAATCAGGGATTTTATTATTCCAGTTATAAAAAGCCTGAAGGAAGCCAGCTTTCTGCAAAAACGGACGAACATAAATTATATTTTCACCAATTAGGAAAAGCCCAGAGCGAAGACAAAGTAATTTTTGGGGAGCAGGAAAAACGTCGTTATATAGGCGGTGGGGTTTCTGAAGACGAAAAATATCTATTTATATCTGCGGCAAATTCAACTTCAGGAAACGAATTGTATATTAAAGATCTCAGCAATCCTAATAGCAAGATTATCCCAATAATCACAGGCTTTGATAACGATGTGAATGTTATTGATAACATTGGCACCAAACTCTACATCTCAACTAATTTAAATGCTCCGAATCAACGTATTGTAACAGTAGACGCAGCAAATCCTGTTAAGGAAAACTGGAAGGATTTTATTAAGGAAACGGAAGATGTGCTCTCTCCTTCAACAGGAGCTGGATATATCTTTGCCAATTATATGAAAGATGCCATTTCTGTCGTACAGCAATACGATTATAATGGCAAACTAATCCGTGAAGTAAAACTTCCCGGAATAGGAACAGCTTCAGGCTTTGGGGGTAAAATGAAAGACCCTGAGCTTTATTTCTCGTTTACCAATTACACTACACCCGGAAGCACTTATAGCTTTAATCCCAAAACTGGGGCTTCGGTAGTATATGAAAAACCAAAAGTAGATTTCAATAGCGACAATTATACTTCCACACAGGTATTTTACACTTCTAAAGACGGCACAAAAGTGCCAATGATCATTACTTATAAAAAAGGGATCAAGTTGAATGGAAAGAACCCTACGATACTTTATGGCTACGGAGGATTTAATGTAAGCCTTACCCCTGCTTTCAGTATTTCGAATGCTGTATGGCTTGAAATGGGCGGTGTTTATGCTGTCGCCAATATGCGTGGTGGCGGAGAATATGGAAAGAAATGGCATGATGCAGGGACTAAACTGCATAAACAGAATGTTTTTGATGATTTTATAGCAGCAGCCGAATACCTGATTGCACAAAAATATACATCATCTGACTTCCTCGCTATAAAAGGTGGTTCAAATGGCGGATTGCTTGTTGGTGCCGTTATGACACAAAGACCTGAATTGATGAAAGTGGCACTTCCTGCTGTTGGCGTTATGGACATGTTGCGTTATCACACCTTTACAGCAGGAGCCGGCTGGGCTTATGATTATGGAACGGCACAGGATACCAAAGAGATGTTCGAATATTTGAAAAGCTATTCACCAGTACACAATGTAAAGGCGGGAGTGAAATATCCTGCTACCCTTGTTACAACAGGTGATCATGATGACAGGGTTGTTCCTGCGCATAGTTTTAAATTTGCTGCCGAATTACAGGATAAGCAGGCAGGTATTAATCCAGTACTGATACGGATAGAAACTAATGCAGGCCATGGAGCCGGAAAACCGGTTTCTAAAACTATACAGGAAGCTGCAGATCTGCAGGCCTTTACTTTATTTAATATGGGATTCAAGGAATTACCTAAGTAAAAAAGAGACAAGAAATAAGAAGCAAGAATGTAGATTATCCGCAAACAGCGCATGTCTTGTTTCTTGCTTCTTACTTCTAATTAAGAATATAGCCTATTCCAATTGAGCCGTAGAAATAGCCTTCTACCACGTTATTTTTAAGTTCTTTTCCACGATAGACAAATACATACGAAAGGTTCCAATTATTTTTTCTGTATTTAAACCCGGCTTCTCCATTGAATCGAAAAGGCACAAGGTCAAATGTTACAGGACTATTATCATTGAACATACTGCCCTGTATCGTGGCATCATATGCCTGATAGTTCAGATAAGGTGCTATATAGAAATAAAATTCCTGCTCGTCTTTATAGACCTGTGGATTTGAATTCAACGAGGCGTTGTATAAGTTTGAATTGTACACCGGGAGTAATTTTTTGAGGCTGATCCTTGAGAGCAGACCTACAGATATACCATTATTGACTGTCCCGGCATTGAGTTCGCCAACCGCATGCAGATCTATATTCTGATTACTTAAGGCATTGATTTTTTTAGAGTAAAAACCATTTAATTGTAGTGCCAGTGCATTGTGAATCTGGTGTTGCCAGCCATGGACTGCCACATAACCAAAAGTATTGTGAAAAAGTTCCTGTATTTCCTCCCCAAGAGCATTCTGTCCTACATATCCTGCCTGGAAATTTAGTTTTAGTACTGATTCATCCTGATAATAAGTATGGATACCTACCCTTCCAAACAGATAACCTGCAAAAGGGCGGTCATTTACATAAATATCATCGGCTTTTACAGTCTCTGGATTATAAATATACTGGCCTATACGGAATTCCGTTATCTGCTTATTGATTTTTTCATTCGATTTTTTATTCAGGTACCTATAGAATAACTCAACCCCATTAGTATAATACTTATCATTAACAGTAGAAGTATAAAGATCGTTATCGAGAATTACTCCCGCTTCGCTGGCTCTTTGAGCCGAAATGAGGCCTGAACTTAAAAGCAATGTGCAGATTAATAATTTTTTTGCCATGCTTTAATATTGTAATTTTCTAATGTAACCCATGTGTTTCATGATACGTGTTTTTCTTCTTTCGATATAACTTGAAGAATTATTAGCCTTAAATTTCCTGGGATTTGGAAGTATTGCAGCTATCCCTGCAGCCTGTCGTTTCGTTAGGGCTGAAGCTTTCTTATCATACCAATATTCAGAAGCAGCCTCGATACCATAAACACCATCACCCATCTCTATACTGTTCAAATAGACTTCCATAATCCGTTCCTTACCCCAAATAAGTTCAATAAGTACAGTGAAATAAGCCTCCAGTCCTTTTCTGAGGTAACTGCGACCCTGCCACAGAAATACATTCTTGGCTGTTTGCTGTGAAATGGTACTGCCCCCTTTTATTTTTTTACCCTTTTCATTATTGTCCATGGCTTTTTGGATAGCTCCAAAATCAAAACCATTGTGTGTAAGGAAATTTGCATCCTCACTTGCTATAACTGCTTTTTGTACATTGACTGAAATATCTTCTATTGGTACCCAATCGTGCCTGCAAACCGTTTTCTTTCCATCTTCCCTATGCTCGAAACCACGTATAGTCATAAGTGGTGTCCATGGAATTGGCACCCATTTGAATACGATTACGAAGAAAATGGAAACTCCTAAAAACCATAATAGTATTTTGAATAAAAAGCGAAAGATCTTCTGCTTCCTTGTTTTAGGTTCGTTTTTCTTTTTTTGTATTGGTTTTGCCTGTACTTTTTTTGTTGCCATTTATATCAAATCTGCTAATTCTGTTCCTATTAAACTTCCAATCGCTACACCCATGCCTCCCAGCCTGACACCACAATACACATGTTCAGATAATTGGGAAACAATTGGATTCTTACTTGAGCCCATTCCCATAATACCGCTCCAGCGGTGAGCTATTGTAAAATCTTTGCCCGGCAAAATTACTTCTTTTAACAATTGCTCCAACCGGTTTTGTACGATTTCTGTCTGACCAAATTCAGTAGTGGTTTCCGTATCAAAATCCAGATTCCTTCCACCACCAAACAATATCCTGTCACCTATATTTCTAAAATAATAATAACCCTTATCCAGGTGGAAAGTCCCCCTGATATCGAGGTCCTTAATAGGCTCTGTTATCAATACCTGTGCACGTGCGGGTTTTACCGCACCATTGGTGATTGAACCTGCAAAACCGTTTGTAGCAAATAAAAGTTTTTTTGTTGGAAAACTGAAATCAGCAAGAGCCACTTCTACCCCGGACGTAGTCTGAGCATATGAAGTCACTGTCTGCTTATTAAGTATCAGTATGTTTTCGGAAACTGCTTTTTTAAGTAAAGCCTGCATCATATTCCCTGTATCGATCTGGGCTTCGAACGGATTATATATTTGGTATTCATTTATACCTCTGAAACCAAAACGATCCAATTGTTTTTCAAAGACATCAGCTTTAAAAAGCGGTCTAAGTATTTCATTTATAAAAGGCATTTTAGCAATTACTTCATTGAACCCACACTCATCATCATTTAAAAACAATTCATATCCACCATAAGGCCTAAAGTCAATTGCGGCATCACCCAAGTTCTTTCTTAGCTGTTTAAGACCTTGCCAACGTTTTTGAATTAAGGTAATAACTTCCTCTTCCGAATGGGATTTGAGGTCATCAATGATTTCAGACAAACTTCCGAAACATGCAAAACCCGCATTTTTAGTGCTTGCTCCCTGTGGAAGTATTCCCTTTTCAAGCACCAATATCTTACTGTCGGGAAACTTCTCACGAAGCCTTAAAGCAGCATGCAGACCAACGATACCACTTCCGACTATTGTATAATCAACATTTGTAAACCAATTCTTAAGTTCCCAATAACTCAGATCCATTGTTTTTTGTATAAAAATAGTAATTAGAATATTCTCTAAAGTAAAATGCTATATATACTTATTCCCAAAGTCCTTTTTTAAACTATGTACATTTTTTATTAGCTCTATAAATGTTATATTAATAACTCATTTACAAAATTTTGTTATAAAATTTACTTTCGAATGGTTTTTAATTTTATCTTTGATTAGTTAAATTTTTATTAAAACCCTAAGTCTAATCTAAATTACTTATGAAAACAACTTTACTTTCTATTGCTTTATTAGCAATAACCGGATTTTCATTTGCACAACAAGGAGGTGCTATTTGGAAAAACACTATTAAAAGAGCCGATGCTGTGACTTTTGAAAATAAGACTCGGCTGACCAATCCTAAATTATTTTCACTTAATACGGAACAACTCAAAAATTCGCTCACTAATGCCCACTCAAGAAACTCAGGACAGGTTTCAAATATTATCCTTTCGTTTCCAAATGCAGATGGAAAAATGGAAAGTTTTAAGATTTTCGAGAACTCCAATATGGAGGCAGGTCTTGCTGATCGTTATCCTGAAATAAAATCATATGTAGGACAGGGAATTGAAAACAGCGCTTCTACAATTTATTTCAGCGTCTCCCCACTGGGCCTACAGAGTATGGTTCTGTATGCTGACAGATCTGCTGCATTCATTGAACCCTATACTAAAGATTTGGGGACATATGCCGTATATAGAAAATCTGACAAGATCGCTTCCCTTTCACAATTTGAATGCAAAATGATTGCCACTGCAAAAAAAGACCTGGGGCATCTTGTTAACAGTACTGCCCAGAGACCTAATGCAGATGACGGTAACCTTAGGAACTTTCGTCTCGCCATGTCAGTAACCGGAGAATATACTGCCTACTTTGGGGGAACAAAAGCATTAGCGCTTGCGGCTATCAATAATACGATGACACGTGTAAATGGTGTTTTTGAAAATGATTTTGGCGTGCATATGAATCTCATATCTAATACTGATACGGTAATTTATACCAGTGCTTCTACTGATCCCTATGCCAATGCGTCAACCGGAGCAGCCGGTGCGTGGAATCAGCAATTACAAACTACACTTACTAACACTATCGGCAGTGCAAATTATGACATCGGACATCTGTTTGGCGCATCAGGCGGCGGTGGAAATGCCGGATGTATAGAATGTGTTTGTAAAAACCCAACCAGCTCCGTCCCTTTAGGGAAAGGGAGCGGTTATACTTCTCCGGCTGATGGAATTCCTTCAGGAGATAATTTTGATATTGATTATGTAGCGCATGAAATGGGACACCAGTTTGGTGCCAACCATACATTTACACACAGTAATGAAGGAACAGGCGCGCAAATGGAACCTGGAAGCGGATCTACTATTATGGGTTATGCCGGAATTACAGGAACCACTACAGATGTACAGGCGCATTCAGACCCTTATTTCCACGCTTATAGCATACAGCAGGTTACTAATTATATAAAAACAACCAGTTGCCAGACTACTACAATAACAGGAAACTCTATTCCTACTGCCAATGCCGGTATTGATTATACAATTCCTAAAGGCACTCCATTTATGCTAACCGGTACAGGAACAGACGCTAATGGTGACGTACTTACTTATGACTGGGAGCAGATGAATGCAGGAACATCTACGACTACAGTACCTGCAGCTACAAGAACAACAGGACCAGCTTTCCGTTCTATCAGTCCATCAACAAGTCCTACACGATATTTCCCGCGTATGTCGACAATACTTACAGGAGTGACCTCATGGAAATGGGAAGTAGTACCTACAGTGGCCAGAACAATGAATTTTAGGCTAACCGTACGTGACAACAGAGCCGGAGGCCCCGCAAACAACAGTGACGACACTGTAATTACTGTTAATGGAACGGCAGGCCCTTTTAGCGTAAGTGCTCCTAATACAGCAGTATCATGGGCTGCTGGCTCTACACAGACCGTAACCTGGGTTGTATCCGGAACAACAGCCAATGGTGTTAATACCGCCAATGTTGATATTCTTTTATCGACTGACGGAGGAAATACTTATCCGATAACTATACTCGCTGCGACTCCTAATGACGGCACACAAACCATAACAGTTCCTAACAATGCAGGATCTGCGAACAGAATCATGATAAAAGGAACAAATCATATCTTCTTTGATGTTTCCAATGCCAATTTCACTATCACCGGCGGATCAACAGATATTACCGCACCGAGTGCTCCGGCTTCTTTAGCTGCTTCGGGCACTACACAGACAACAACCAATTTAGCCTGGACAGCATCTACAGACAATATAGCTGTGACAGGCTATGATGTTTATCAGGGATCGGTTTATAAAGCCACCGTAAGCAGTACTTCTTATACAGTAACAGGATTGACCGCTTCAACGGCTTACACTTTTTTTGTAAAAGCTAAAGATGCGGCAGGAAATGCATCAGTATCAAGTAATGTTGTCAATGTGACAACACTTGCGCCCGCATCGGATACAACTGTACCTTCAACACCAACATCACTTACTGCTTCCGGAACTACCACAACTACCACAAACCTGTCGTGGACAGTTTCAACCGACAATGTTGCGGTAACCAGTTATGATGTATACCAGGGATCTGCCTTTAAAGCTAATGTCACTACTGCTTTCTATACTGTAACAGGTCTGACCGCTGCAACAGCTTATACTTTTTCTGTAAAGGCTAAAGATGCTGCAGGGAATGAATCAGCCTCGAGTAATATTGCCAGTATAACAACCTTGTCTTCTACCCTTACTTATTGCACCTCTCAAGGAGACAGCGTAGCTGATGAGAAAATTGGACGTGTCGTTTTTGGCAGCATAAATAATACCACTACGGGCGGAACAGGCTATGAGAACTATACTTCCATATCTACTAATGTAACCCGTGGAGCGGCTTATACCATTACAATAACCCCTTCATGGACAAGTACGGTGTATACAGAAGGTTATTCTGTATGGATTGACTACAATCAGGACGGTGATTTTACTGACTCCGGAGAACAGGTATTTACAAAAGCATCGTCTACAGCTACTCCGGCTTCAGGAAGTATAACTATTCCTTCCACTGCGACTTTAGGCTCTACGAGAATGCGGGTTTCGATGAAATATAGTGGAGTACCTACATCCTGTGAGGCATTTTCTTATGGACAGGTCGAAGATTATACCATAAACATTGTAGCTACCGGAAAACACGAAGATACAACTGCTATGAACTTAAAATCCGATATACGCTTGTTTCCTAATCCCGTTAAAGGTGAAATATTAAACATCTCTTCGGTTCCCAACAATACTGCATACAGGATTGTAAACCTCTTAGGGCAGGAAGTATCCAAAGGCAAAATACAAAACGAAAGCGTTTCTGTTTCATTCCTGAATACC
>Ga0247742_10000849_pt1 | contig 22966 bp, 21 predicted proteins | sample UWRJL208509C2_FD_180944 | JGI IMG/M metagenome (GOLD analysis project Ga0247742, IMG submission 180944) | Plant litter microbial communities from Arlington Agricultural Research Station in Wisconsin, United States - UWRJ-L208-509C-2 | ecosystem: Environmental > Terrestrial > Plant litter >... | reverse complement strand
CCAAAGCCGAGGGTGCCATTGCGAAGCTATTCGTTGGGAAGATGAAGAGCTACATCAAATGTGTCAATGTGGACTACGAGTCCTCGCGCATAGAAGATTTTAGCGGTATGGCGGCTTGATTCCCTAGCTCCTAATCAGCTACTAACTTTTTCTCAGATATCCAGCTAAACGTCAAAGGGATGAAGAACCTTTATGAGTCTTTCAAAGACTATGTTGCCGTAGAAATGCTTGACGGAGAAAATAAATACCAAGCGGAAGGTTTGGGCCTTCAAGACGCCAAGAAGGGCATCATCTTTGAATCATTCCCCCCTGTTCTGCATTTGCAGCTCAAACGCTTTGAGTATGACATTCAGCGTGACGCAATGGTCAAGATCAACGACCGACACGAATTTCCTTTCGAGATGGACCTAGACGAATTCCTTGACCCTGCTGCAGACCGGTCCCAACCATGGGTATACAAGCTCCATGGTGTTCTTGTTCATTCCGGGGATCTACACGGTGGTCATTACTTCGCGCTCATCAAACCTGACAATGAAACCAGATGGTTGAAGTTTGACGACGACAGAGTGACCCCGGTCACCGACAAAGAGGTTTTGGAAGAAAATTATGGTGGTGAGGCTCTCAACGGACCCCCGGCTCTGCAGCGCAATCAGGTTCGAGCGATGAAACGCTTTACAAACGCATACATGTTGGTATATATTCGGGAATCTGCCGTCGCCGAGTACCTCGCGCCTTTCACCACCGAAGACACACCGCCACATCTGAGTACGTCAACACCTTCGATTTTGGAATACATGTTGACCTTTTCTGCTTTTCGCGAATTTAGAGAGGCGTTTGGATGAGGAGCGTTTGCAAATCGAGGCAAAGAAGCGTGAACGCGAGGAGCAGCACCTTTTCCTTACGGCTAAGGTGCGTTATCATCGGTCTCTCCGTGTTATTCGGCCTCAACTTGTTTAGGTCATCACCGACGACACCTTCTCCCATCATGAGGGCTTCGACCTTGCTACATTTGACGAGAAGAACTGGCCACCATCTGAGTTACCCAGCTTCCGCGTTTTGAAGCAAGAGACATACAGCGTGTTCAAGAGTCGCGTCGCCCATCATTTCAATTACCCTGAGAATCAAATCCGTCTATGGGTGCTCGTCAATCGACAAAACAAAACCGTCCGTCCAGACACCTACATTCCCGAGAATGAACCTACACTGAGTTCGACTTCTTTAATTCTCGCTTCGATTGGCACTAACCTTTCGTTCAGCGGTCGAGGTCATCCGAAATAACATGGCGGCTAGACAGAACGACCTAAGGTTATACCTCGATGTTATTGCTGACCCTTCCAAGGTATACGCCCTTGTTATTCAGCCTTTGATGTTGACTTACCAACAATTCTCCATTCTCCAGCCTGAGCCTCCCCCTCAATCGATTATGGTTTTCCTCAAGCACTTTGACACATCAAAACAGACTCTCTATGGTGTCGGCAAAGTGTATATGTCAAGAACGAGCAAGGTTGGCGATTTGTTGCCTGTCATCAACGAACGTATGCGTTGGACACCTGGTACCCCTCTGAAACTCTACGAGGTGAGTAAAAGTCTTGCAAACTGACCACTCCAGTCTTATATCATTGATGTAGGAAATCAAACCTGGAATGATTGAGCTCATGAAGCTCAAGCTTTCGTTTGGACAAAGTGAAATCCAGGACGGCGACGTCATCTGTTTCCAAGTTGACTTATCAGAGAAAGAGTAGGTCCAAGTGCATCACCAACCTAGGCTATTTGACTGATTTAAACAGAATCCATGACGTCGAAGCACAGGGCCTCTCTCCGAACCCCGTTCACTTCTACGATTTCTTGCAGAACCGCGTCATGATTATCTTCAAGCCCAAGTTCGACGATGCCGACGCCGAGTCAGAATTCAGCCTTGTGCTAAGTAAGAAGCAAAACTATGACATGGTATACATTAATCTGCACGGTCACCGTAAAAACATGTCTAATTCTGTTTTTAGATGTCAAACAAAGCTGGAGAATACCTTCGACATGATCCCATCAAGCTACGATTCACAACGACCAACCCCACCACTGGCCAACCGAAATCTATTCTTAGAAGGTCACTTAACCAGAGCATAGCGGAAATTATGGCTCCGAGTTACGCAAATCCAACTACGACTGTCATTCTTTATGAGAAGCTTGACGTTAGCATCGTTGAACTTGAGACGAAGCGCAGCTTGAAGGTGATATGGACGGGTATTCACAACAAGGAAGAGGGTGCACTTCCTTATCCTTTCCTTCTGCCGAAGACTAGCATGGTCCACGACCTTGCAGACCACCTCGCAAAACAGGTGAAGCTATCACCTGGCGGTACTGGCAAGATTCGCATCTTTGAGATCTCCAAGGATGGCAAGACGCAGAAAGAATTCACTGGCTCAGAGATGATTGGCAACATTCCCGAACCAGTGGAACTTTACGCTGAGGTGTGTTCATTGGATTTTTTTAAATCCTAATATTATCCTCATTCCTGGTAGGAAATACCGAGAGAAGAGCTCGAGGCAGATGACTCTGACAAAGTCATTGGTGTTTTCCATTTCTCAAAGGAGCTGTCGCGGACGCACGGCGTTCCTTTCAAGTTTGTCGTGAAGCGGGTTAGTGTTTTAATGCATCTCGGATTGCCCACTCTAACGCGTGATTTAGGGAGAGAAATTTGTTGACACCAAGAAACGATTGCAAGCACGGATAGGCGTCTCTGACAAGGACATCGCCAAGTATCGCTTCGCTCTCATTCAAGGGTCTACATTCAAACAACCATCATACATCGAGGATGGTAAGTTCACAGTCATTGCAAAGAGCGAGTAGGGCACTGACAATCCCGCAGAGGATACCATCTACGAACATCAATTCGCCCCAGAGGATGTCCTTGGTTTGGACCATGTCGATAGATCTGGCAAGGCACGAGCAGGGGCAGGAGAGAAGGCCATCGTTATTCGCGGATAATCACCTGGATTTTACCTTACCTTTACATGCTGAACAATCTTCATACTATTTTCTCTCTGTTGTCATCATTGTACTTTTCATCCGCCTGTCTTATGCTCTCAGTGAGGGCTAAGTCATGAAATAATCTGTCCTGAGCTCCCAATAAATAATCTTAGAACGTGTTGGACAATACAGCGAGGTGGAAGACAATGTATGCGATGACTAAGTCTACGAAAGCTGACTACTTTCGTTTCTTGGTCTTTTTACCCTGTGAAATGAGTAAAATGAGCACTCTCATTCTGATACCTTGAGGTCGAAACTCACACTTCTTGACGTCACAGATCCTTCGCCATCACTAGAAACCACACTTTCTGCACCAGGAGACGTGGGTGACAAGAGACCATTGATTTGCTTGCTTTGCAGAACCGGTACTTCACTCATTGTCACTTTGAGACCGTATTTAGTCACTGCGACCGAGGCGTAAGTCAAGGATAATAGTCTCAGAAGTTGGACGTACCGATCTCAGCCTTAGCCTCGTTAGTGCGCTCAAACTGAGCACGAATTTTCTCATTCGCCAGCATCTCGTTCGCGGTTGGGAAAATGACCTGACCCCATCCATCTACGAAAGTGTTCGCTTCCGCAACAACTTCCATGATCTCAGCCTCCAGTTCCTTCTCCGCGGCAAGCAAGCTATTCCAGAGATCGTCGCCTATTGAGCCTTTCTGTAGTAGATTTTGGAGAGCGGGTTTATCTTCACGAATGCGGAGTACCCGCTGCACATCGGCCATGGCGCGTCGAACGAGCGCCGATTTCAGGAGGGCATCATGAGCGGGGGGGTCCGTCTTTTGGAGGAGTGTGATATATGCATTTCGTTCAGGATGCGTAGGGAAGTAGGGTTCAAATACTTTGGCTGTAAACGCGTTTTCTGATTAGCAGCATATTTATGAAAGGGACACCGTAGACGCACTTGAAGTATGCTTTCTGTAAAAGTAACTGAAGATGAAGAGACCGCCAAATATAATTATGACATAGGCAATGGGCACAAGTACGGAGGCCATACTTGAGGAGGATGGTGAAGGTGAATGGCAGTGAAGTGAGCGGACGACGTGTTCTTCAGATGTGCTGGCGAAATCGGCGACACAGAGATTGCGTATGTTTGATCTAGAAGGAGTAGCTTACCTCAGCCGATTTCTCGGCTAAGTAACGTAACGGACCGCTAGCCCGGATTACTGTTACCCGGATCTCACAGGAATAGAATCGCTTAAAATCGTCCAACAAAGAGCGACGCAGAGCAAGGGTCAATCGCTCTCCTCTCTCTCTTCAACAACCATGTTCTCTAGGTCTACTTTCTCTCTTCAAACGTCCCTCCGTAGCGCTCCGTCCTACACGAAGCGATTTGCGTCGACTAAGGTCTGTCCATGCTTGAGTATACCCTGTCTTGACGTATATTGATGCCTTGGATCATCTAGTCGTTGCGCGAAACACTGCAGGAGGTCATTCCAGTGAAGCAAGCGCAGCTCAAAAAGCTCGTAAGAAATAGTTTATTGACCGTTTATACAGTGTCGCCCTTATTAACCTTTTGCTAGAAAGCTGAACATGGTCAGACCACCGTTGGCGAAGTCAAGGTACACTCCACCCCGCGGACTTCCTTTGCATTCTCTGAACCACAACATTACAGATTGACAACATCATCGGAGGCATGCGAGGGTTGAAAGCCATGCTTTGGGAAGCCTCAGTGCTTGATCCCATTGAGGTATGTCCCATTCTCGGGTTTCGGAGTCGGGACAGCCGCTAATCTATCTGCTTCGACTAGGGCATCCGATTCCATGGGCTCTCTATCCCCGACTGCCAAAAAGTCCTTCCTCCTGCTCCTGGAGGAAAGGAGATCTTACCAGAGAGTATGCTCTGGCTCCTCCTTACGGGACAGGTCCCCACCAAGGAGCAGACTCTTGCTCTCTCCAAGGAACTAGCGGAGAAGGGCGAACTGCCCAAGTTCGTGGAAGACCTTGTTGATTCGTGCGTCACCTTGCATTCTACTGGGTATATGCAACGCTCCTTCTCACTCATTGTATTATAGCTTCCCGCGGACTCTCCATCCGATGACGCAACTCGGAATGGGTGTGGCTGCTCTAAACCACGACAGCTCATTCCAGTCTGCATACGAGAAGGGGATGAAGAAGACCGAGTATTGGACACACACACTTGAAGATTGCGTCAATCTCATTGCTCGCCTTCCTGCGCTTGCTGCCCGCATCTACCGCAACGTCTACAGGCCAGGAACGGAGCTGAAGCCTATTGACAAAAACCTTGATCTTGTTGGTCAGTGTCTTCATTTCCAGTCCATGCACTCGATTTGACAGTGCCATTCTTCACAGGCAACTACTCGAACATGCTCGGCTACGGTGACAACCACAGCCTGACCGAATACCTTCGTCTATACATTGCACTGCACGGGGATCATGAAGGAGGGAACGCGTCTGCACACACCGCGCGTGAGTTATTTATATCCGTGCTGTCGATCATTACAGCTAATCTGACCGCTTCTTCCGCCTAGATCTTGTCGGTTCGACGCTCTCGGACCCTTATTTGTCCTACTCTGCAGCGCTCTTCGCGTTGGCCGGTCCATTGCACGGGTACGTCCTTCTATTCGAATCCCCAAACATTATGGTTCCTTGACTGAACTCATTTTCCAATTACAGTCTTGCCAACCAAGAAGTCCTCCGATGGCAGATGCAAATGCAGAAAGAGATCGGGTCCGAGATCACCCATGACAAGATCAAAGACTATCTATGGAAGACCTTGAAGAGTGGACAGGTAGTCCCTGGGTTAGTTGCAATGCTGTTTCTTTGCTTCGCTGGGCGTTTGCTGAATTGACAATGCAGATACGGCCACGGTGTATTGCGCAACCCTGATCCCCGGTTCATCGCTTTGCAAGAGTTCTGCGATACCAGAGAAGAATTAAAGAAGAGTCCAATTATTGAACTTGTTAACAAGGTTCTTGCAACGATCTCCTTAATGGTTGAATTCAGGATGCTCATCTGGTACTTTAGACGTTCCAAGTTGCACCTGATGTCTTGAAGGAACATGGAAAGGTGGGATAGTCATATTTATCGCATATAGTTCGTTTTCTGATCACTCTTCGATTCTATAGACCAAGAACCCCTTCCCCAATGTTGACGCCACCTCTGGATGCGTGCTCTACCACTACGGCTTGACCGAGTTCAAGGTTCGTTGTCTTGACTTGACTGACTTAAGGTATTGGACTGACGTGATGACCCACAGTATTACACCGTCATCTTTGGCGTTTCCAGAGGTATGTTATGTGATGCATATACCATATCTCAGTATCTTAATCGTTTTGTATAGCTCTGGGATGTTTGACTCAACTCGTCTGGGCACGTGCTCTAGGACTCCCTCTCGAGAGGCCTAAATGTAAGCTGTTTATTACTTTCCTTGCGTCGACAATAGCTTATAAGCAACTCCCAGCCATGTCCATGGATGCTCTGGAGAAGATTATCAAAAGCTCATAAGTGAGCCTAGTTACATCGGTGCACATGCAGTCCCTAGAATAGACTTACCTTGGACCTAAGCAAGCATGGTCGTCATCAGCCCAGTTAATACAGCATATACAACATTTATTCTTCTTTCTTTGTGAATTGATCAACTACTAAGGAAACCCCGTACATAAGACCTCGCTACACCTACTAAGAAGAATAAGGAATAAGGAGGATCCATATCGTCGTGACTCGTAAATGGATGATAAACCAGACTGCGGCGGGCATTGGTTGCGTGGCCGGGAATAAATAGGTAAAGGATTATAAAAGGGAAGGGGTATACCGCGATGTGAGAGAAAGAGTGTTCTCGCGACATTTGACGTGAAAGCATGAGAGTGTCAAAGATTAAGCAACAGGCGGGGTGGGTTTCGATGAGCGATAGTAACATGCAACACGCAGAAACTGTCTACACAGACTTAGAACCGCCTAACCTGACCTTGTCCCCCAGGCGGTGGTTGGGGCATCTGTCCAGGCGGCGGAGGACCGCGATACCCTCCTGGAGGCCCGCCAGGTCCGGGTGCAGGACCGTTAGGCATACCCATCATTGGGCGTGGCCCACTGTTGACCATAGGGGGTCCAGGACCTGGGCGACCTCCTGGTCCACCAGGCCCTGGAGGGAAGCCGCCTGGCGGTGGTGGACCACCGTACCCACCACCTGGAGGAGTTGGGCCGCCATATCCTTGTCCTGGCGGGGGAGGGCCTTGACCTGGTGGGAAGCGCCCTGGTGGCGGTGGTCCGCCTGGAGGAGGCCCGCCGTACCCTCCTGGTGGGCCTCCTGGGCCGGGTCCAGGACCTGGTCGTCCACCTGGCCCACCAGGACCGCCTTGCATGGGCATGGGCATACCGCCTGGGCCACCTGAACCAGGACCAGGACCCATTGGTGGGCGCTGCTGTGGAGGAGGGCCGCCTTGCATGGGAGCGGGACCTGGTCGACCGCCAGGACCCCCTGGAGGTGGAGGTCCTCCGCCTCCACCAGTAGGACCGGGATCGCGCAGAGAAACGGGAGCTGGGCGACCGTTTAGAGATGTGCTTGAGACAGAGGGCGGTGGTGGGTTCTTTTCTGCAGCTTTCATAATTTCGTCACTAGCGAGTACAAAGTCAGTAACCATCGTGAGACGTGTGTGAGAGAAATTGCTCACTCAAGAAGGTTGAGTGCGGCGCAGAGTACGACCCACTCGACACAGTCCTCGTTACCCTCGCCTAGGGTCTGCCAAACAGCCTTCTCCTCGGGGGTCTTACCAGTGATGCTTATGCGCGTCCCGCCTCCATTCGGCCCAGCCGGGTTCTTTTGGATCTTGCCAAACTCGATGCGCTTAGGTGGGATGTTGTGCCCTGCATACGCAAAATAGAACATACTCCAGAAAGCCGCGTTGGGATTAGGTTTGGAGATCTGGAATAAAGGGAGATCCGGGGAGTCTGGGGAAGGCAAAGAGAGTTTGTATATGGGAGATATCACACCCGTGTTGGCGATAGACCATTTGAGATTTCGGGACGCTTCGCAGCGAACGACGCGAGATGAGGAGGATGAAGAGTGGCCTGGATCTGATGCGGAGGCTTTGCCTGGCTCGCGGGGGCGCGGGGGAAAGAGCTTGGCGACGCAGAGATCGCCCTGCGGCGACGGGGTTAGGAGGTAGTTTTCCGTGTTCTAGTAGATGTTAATAGACGAAAGAGTACACAGCTGAGAGACGCACATAGTTTGTATGGAGATACGAGTAGAGAATGTTCGACGGTTGGCCTGTGGATATGTGAGACAACGGTAAATGGACAGGAGAGCAACCCACCATGAGGAGTTACGATGAGGGTGGGCAGGTGGTTGGGGATGGGCGGGTGCGACGGCGACGTGTACACCGCGTAGATCGCTGCAGAACGTCAGCCAGCAGTGAGAGTGAATTGCAGAAGACATACCAGCCATGGTTGCAGTGAATGAAGAACCGTAACCACAGAGCCTACTTCCGGGCCTGGTTGTCACACGCGTGACGCCCGTTCTCGTTGCCCATCGATCCTCTCTCCTCGCGTCCACCGTCCGACCATGAAAAGCATTAAAAAGTCTTTGGTAGGTCTCCGGTGCCGGTGACTAGATATATCTACTAAAACCCCGTTTCAGCTCAGTAGAAAGAGCTCGAGTGACTCGGGGTCGAGTAAGAAGGAATCCAAGTATGCAACCACCCCTGCCCCGTCCGTCGCGCCTCAGAACGCCGCTCCCCCGCCACCCCCGCCAAAGTCTGTCCAGCCAACCCCACAGAGCACTCCCCATCTGAACACCTCAAATTATGCATCCTCTGGAGCCGCATCCTCATCAGGAAGATCAGCAGGCCAGTCACAGCAAGATCAACGACGTCCCCCAGCCGACACTCTCAACCCAGCCCCTCCTATCGTCGTCGTCAGCTCCGATACTCCTTCAGATGCACCCCACCGTCCAGGTCATTTGAACTCTGGTCAGGACAGGCTCGGTGCTGGTCCAGATCACACCAATGGCAATGTTCCAAGGAACTCCACTTTGAACCGATTGCGTGCTGGCCCAAAGGACACCATCCCTATGGTCGGAAAGCCTCCCCGTAAACAGCGCAGCAGTCGCTTTGTCGTTACTGAGAAAGTCGAGATCGAACGCCTTCCTCCGTTCATGGGTTCGTGCTCTTTTTCGATTTCCTCGTGCCACCTGGCCACTAGCTCATCTTGGCCTAATCAGAGACACCTCCGACCGAGCGGCCACAGCTATTCATCAAGAAGCTTCATCAATGTCGCGTCTTGTTCGATTTCAACGATGCCAGCGCTGAACTCAAAGGCAAACAAATTAAAGCGCAGACTCTACATGAGATGCTTGAGTACATTACCACTCAACGTGGTGTCATCACCGAGAATGTATACCCAGAGGTCGTCAGCATGGTATGTATCTTGTCACATCCCAATTATTCTGATTTCTGAACAACTCGACAGTTTGCCACCAACCTCTTCCGATCGATACCCCCTCCCGTCAACCCAACAGGAGATGCCTTTGACCCAGAAGAAGACGAACCGGTCCTAGAGCTCGCCTGGCCACATCTGCAAATTGTCTACGAATTTTTCCTCCGCTTTGTCGAGAGCCCTGACTTCAACACCAACATGGCCAAAAGATACATCGACCAACCCTTCGTCCTCAACCTACTTGAGCTCTTCGATTCTGAGGACCCCAGAGAGCGTGACTTCCTCAAGACAACTCTTCACCGCATCTACGGCAAATTTCTCAACCTACGTGCCTTCATCAGGCGCTCGATCAACAATGTATTTTTCCACTTCGTCTATGAAACGGAAAGACACAACGGCGTTGCTGAGCTCTTGGAAATCCTGGGTTCAATCATTAATGGATTTGCACTCCCGCTCAAGGAAGAACACAAGATTTTCCTGACGCGTGTGTTGATCCCGCTGCATAAAGTCAAATCTCTATCTCTCTACCACCCGCAACTGGCGTACTGCGTCGTTCAATTCCTGGAGAAAGATCCCGCACTCGCGGAAGATGTGATGATGGGCCTCCTCAAATATTGGCCTAAAGTCAACTCACCCAAAGAGGTGATGTTCCTACACGAGGTTGAAGAGGTGCTGGATGTGACGGACCCAGTAGAGTTCCAGAAGATCCAAGTACCGCTCTTCCACCAGCTTGCGCGTTGTATCAACAGTCAACACTTCCAAGTCGCCGAGAGGGCGCTGTTGTATTGGAATAATGAGTATGTGGTTAATTTGATGAGCGATAATTTGCAGGTCATTCTGCCGATTGTGTTCCCTGCGTTGTACACTAATTCAAAGTCGCATTGGAATCGGTGAGTGCCTTGTGGTTCAAGTGCTGTGTGGTGCTGAAACGTTGGGAATGTAGGACAATTCACGGGATGGTATATAACGCTCTAAAGCTGTTCATGGAGATCAACCCCGATCTCTTCGATGAGTCCATGCAACAATACAAGCAAAACAAGATTGAGTATGTCCACCCAACCTTCTTTCAAGTACACACACCCTAACGTCCCTTCCAGTGAACAAGACCACGCGGTCCGTCAATACAATGCATGGCAAAAGATGCGTGAAACTGCGCTGAAGAACGCCCCGGGTGGGAAGATGCCTGTAGGCTATGTTGAACCATATCGCGCGCCTCCACCCCCGGCACAGCTGGTGGATGACGCGGATATAATGGATCTATCGATTGAGCTTAACGCCGCCAGCATTGACGACGTTCCGGGCGATCTCGATGAGTCGGGCTTGGAGAGGGTCCCCATGGCGGATCCGGGTATGGATGTGCGTCGATAATTTCTGTCTTGCTGTGTGTCCCTTCTACATTCTTCCTCCTTTTCCTGAATGGAGATGTCATCTTTACCTGTTATCCTATACCACTTCCCTTATTTTCTCCTCTTCCCCTACCCTCTCCTCTTCTATCTTGTTCTTATATCTCTTTTGCTCTGGATTTATTGTAGAGACCCGTCCCGCAAGTCGGACATCATGAACATTCAGCTGAGCCAGGATTGCATGCGCGCCGAAAGAGCGTGTTGCCAGGTATGATTTCTACTTTTACTCAGTGTGTTTTATCAGTTCCTAAGATGAGTTACTCTTGTTACTTCTCTATCCGCAGTCGATCCAACTGTCCTGCGCGACCTTCAAGCCCACCGAAGTTTAGAAGAACCGACCCTCCAGAGGCCTCGTTAGATGTCAACATATGGATGTCGAAACTAAAGACTCAAAAGCTGGTGTCGAGTGCCAGCTTAACTGACTCTTGGTGTCGTTTGCGAGACCAGATGTGATTGGTCTTGTGGAGGAGGAATCCATCCGCCTCTTCAAGATTATTCTGCATTCGTCTCATATACTGCTTTTTACGGCACGGTTGTGCCAACAACTATTCTCATCCCAAATACACTTCCGTATTTCCCCTCCGTCCTCTGTTTCTATAATTTCCAAATGTTTTCACGGATTGTAAAGGACGCTGCCATCACCTGCGCGTTATTACATATTGTTCAATTGCGATACACAATGTTAGGGTACTTACTTTACTATCACTCACAACGCCGACATGACATTCTGCTCTGTTCCAACAATTTCTGGATCCTTCATTCAGTATTCTAACAATGGCGCTTGTTGGGGTGCCCACGCGGCGCGCGTCAGTGCTGTGCTAAAATAATTTGCTGTGACGCAAACTGCTAGTCACGTGCATGACTCAAAGATTCCAGAGACTTCCCAGAGTTTCTGGTCAGTTCCAAAGGTTGGAATATATAATCTGATCAGGATGCTCCCTTTGTCCCCTCAGCTACTCTCTCTCTCATACTCCTCACGAAAAGTCTGTCGACTCACACTATCCACTTTACGACATTCTTATAAACAACTCCAGATCGTATTATCACGATGTCGTCTTCGAAAGCTATCGGTATTGATCTTGGAACGACCTATTCGTACGTAGCTGTCATTAAAAATTTTACATGGCCGGGGATACTAACCAATTTCTCATTCCAGCTGCGTCGGTGTTTGGCAAAACGATCGTGTTGAAATCATCGCCAACGACCAAGGAAACCGCACGACACCATCATATGTCTCCTTCTCTGACAATGAGCGTCTGATCGGCGACGCCGCCAAGAATCAGGTCGCAATGAACCCCCATAACACGTACGTTTGTTTTCATTTCCGTGTTTTCTGGACTTGACACTGACTCGATCTCTTTTCTTCAGTGTCTTCGATGCAAAGCGCCTCATTGGCCGCAAGTTCGAGGATGCCGAAGTGCAGTCCGATCTTAAGCACTTCCCTTTCAAGGTCTTCAGCAAGGGTGGAAAGCCCTACATCAAAGTCGAATACCGCGGTGAAGAGAAGGAATTCGTACGTTTTCCCTCGTTCATTATCTTATCGAACTTACGGCTAATGCATTTCCTTTTTTAGTCTCCAGAGGAAATTTCCTCCATGATCTTGCTCAAGATGAAGGAAACCGCTGAGGCCTACCTCGGCGGCACCGTCAACAACGCTGTTGTCACTGTCCCTGCCTACTTCAACGACTCCCAACGTCAGGCCACCAAAGATGCCGGAACGATCTCAGGAATGAACGTCCTGCGCATTATCAATGAACCCACAGCTGCTGCTATTGCCTACGGTCTCGACAAGAAGGTCGTTGGCGAGCGCAACGTCCTCATCTTCGATCTCGGTGGAGGAACTTTCGATGTTTCTCTCTTGACCATTGAAGAGGGAATTTTCGAGGTCAAGGCCACCGCTGGTGATACCCATCTTGGTGGTGAGGACTTTGATAACCGTCTCGTCAACCACTTCGTCCAAGAATTCAAGCGCAAAAACAAGAAGGGTACGTCCATGATCCATTTTACGTTTGATGATTATGGACTAACGAAAATTGTCTTTTAGATCTCTCTTCCAACCCTCGCGCCGTCCGTCGTCTCCGCACCGCTTGCGAGCGTGCCAAGCGTACCCTCTCCTCCGCTGCCCAGACGTCCATCGAGATCGACTCTCTCTTCGAGGGCATTGACTTCTATACCTCACTCACCCGTGCCCGCTTCGAGGAGTTGTGCCAGGATCTATTCCGCAGCACGCTTGAGCCTGTCGAGAAGGTCCTCCGTGACTCCAAGATCGACAAGTCCAACGTCCACGAAATTGTCCTCGTTGGTGGTTCAACTCGTATCCCCCGCATTGTCAAACTCGTGTCCGACTTCTTCAACGGCAAGGAGCCCAACAAGAGCATCAACCCCGATGAGGCCGTTGCATACGGTGCTGCTGTCCAGGCCGCCATCCTGTCTGGCGACACCTCCGAGAAGACCCAGGATCTACTCCTCCTTGATGTTGCTCCTCTGTCGCTCGGTATTGAGACTGCTGGTGGTGTCATGACCGCCCTCATCAAGCGCAACACTACCGTTCCGACTAAGAAGTCCGAAATCTTCTCCACCTATTCCGACAACCAGCCCGGTGTGCTCATCCAAGTCTACGAGGGAGAACGTGCCCGCACCAAGGACAACAACTTGCTCGGCAAGTTCGAACTCTCTGGTATCCCCCCTGCCCCTCGTGGTGTCCCTCAAGTTGAGGTCACCTTCGACATCGACGCCAACGGTATCCTTAATGTCTCCGCATCTGACAAGACGACCGGCAAGTCGAACCGCATCACCATTACCAACGATAAGGGCCGCCTGTCGAAAGAGGAGATCGAGCGCATGGTGCAAGAGGCCGAGAAGTACAAGTCGGAGGATGAAGCTGCTGCTGCTCGCATTACTTCCAAGAACGCCCTCGAGTCCTACGCCTACAACCTCCGTAACTCGATGACCGATGAGAAGCTGGCAAGCAAATTCGAGCCTGCAGACAAGGCTAAGCTCGAGTCCGCTGTCAATGACACCATCTCATGGCTCGATGCTTCACAGGAGGGCTCGAAGGAAGAGTACGAGGAGAAGCAGAAGGAGTTGGAGGCCATTGCCAACCCCATCATGCAGAAGCTCTACGGCGCAGCTGGTGGCGCACCCGGCGGCTTCCCTGGAGGCCCTGGTGGTGCCGCTCCTGGTGGCTTCCCTGGAGGCGCAGGCGAGGATGGTCCCAGCGTCGAAGAAGTCGACTAATTGCATTACTTCCTTTCTTCACATACATACGATTTCTGCCGCACGCATCTTACGAGGACACGCTAAAATAATGGTACCAATGTTACGCTAGCATAGATCACTACATCGTCTCCTCCTGTCATTCTCATTTTTGTACAATCATCACGTTCCAATAATAAGCTCTTTCTTACTCTATTGCGACTTCAATTTTGAACAAGATAGACCAATGGTGCCTTATTGCACTTCCCTTTTCAGATTGAGCAGTGGGATGCCCTGCAGTTTTAGAAATAACTGGCGGGACTTGTACTAGAGGAGTGCCCCCTTCGGCGGCGGATACCTTGCTTGCTCACATTTGCAAGAACACGTGACGGGTCGGAAAATGGCGAAACCTCGGGAAAAGGTTTCCTTGCTTGCAAGGGTTCTGGGACTACCATAATTCCGTGAGAACTGGACGCACCAACATCTCAACATCTCGACATTTGAGCAATCAGCATGTGACTCTGAGATAATCGCTATCAGCCGGCTTATCGTATTTTGCCTCTACGACATCTGAGCCTGCACTACCTGCTCATACCATATCCTCGTCTGCCTATCCAATACCTCCAACCTCTCGTCTTCTTGAATCAATGCCCAATCATGCGGCTTCTCGAATAACTTGTCGTCAAAATCCCGTAGTAACCTGATCGAGTCCCGCCCCGAACTTCGTGACAATGCCACATATAGGTTGAACAGGCTAAGTCCTCCGGTCGGTGGTGTTGCTATGTCCACAACAACGTAGGGAATAGTTTGACCCTGAGACCGGTAGTCGGTGAAGGCGTAAGCTGCTGTAAGTGGGAATTGCTTCCGTTTCACCGTGCGCTGAACTATCCTCCGTCCCACTGACACCTTGATATGATAGGTCGTGAACACTGGTTCAATTGGTATGATGCAATCATCTAACCCTTCGAGTCGAGTAGCCCTTGTTCTCGTCAACTTGACCAGCAGATATGAAGGTAGATACTTCAGCCGAATGATGGCTTCACCTTTGTTGATCGGGGGTTCATCAGGATGGAGAACAATATCGACAATTTCTCCTCGGGCTCCGTTTGTGATGTCAAGATCAGTCTCAATGTTGTCCGTCACCATAACCTTCATGCCAAGGGCAATCTCGATACGATAGGGAAGATCTTTTGATGTGCGCCCACCTCTGTTCCCTTTTCCTCGGTGAGCCTCTAGTGCATGCTTTTCCCTCAACCCTATCGGCCGCCCTCTTACTGTGTCTTCTGCAGTGCATATGAAGATATGCCTTCCTCTTTCTCGGCACATCTTTCGCAAAGCTGCGTTGTTCCATTGATGTCGGACCGCATGACGAGGTGTTACCAACACTGCTTCGTTCCAAGGTTCTGTTGTGAAGTTGACTGCATGAGACGAATTCTTGCCTATCACCAAGGACCGAAGCATTCGTATGTGATCTGAGTTCACCGTTCCTCGCCGAAGATTCTGAAGGAAGTCATGCCATACAGGATCGGAAATGCGTCGCTGCTCCTTCAACGTAACAACAGTCGTAAATTCTTCATATGTCGAACGTCCAATCTGAGAACTGAGGCCGTCGATCTCTGGATTGCTGGGATAATAAAGTGCGTCGCGAATAGGCCTTGCTACAGGCGGAAACTGATGGAAATCCCCTAGTATGATCACATTGATTCCACCAAACGAACGACCGTCAGTGTTTCCCTTCCCGATACCGGCATTGCGTGATAGAAGGGCGAAGAAGTCCTTTGCGATCATGGACATCTCGTCAAGAGCTAGATATTGATAGTGCTCCCAAAACTTCTGCAGCTTTGCCTTGGTTTCGTCCCCAATTGAATCTTCTGCTTCAAAGCGACGAACTGCTGCTGAAATACCACCAATTACGTGCGTAGTCTTCCCTTCTATGAGCGATGCTGCTACACCCGTGTATGCAGCTTTCAGAAGCATGTGCTGACATCTGCGTGCCTTGAATGCCTGCGTCACTGTTTGCAGAACTTTCGATTTTCCCGTTCCCCCTTCGCCATGAATGATCATTCGAAGAGGCGGTGGATCTCTGCCTGCAAGTACTTCGTCCAGATGCCAGAGGATGATGTCATAGGCACGCCGTTGATCAACGTTGAGAGTAGATGGGTCAGCCGGGAACAAGACCTCAGCGTTTTGACTGGCAGGACCTCTCGTCAAATCGCTCATGTTGACCTGCTCCAGTGGCAATACATCACCCCGTCCATCAGGATTACTGCCAATGATACCTTCAACACGACCTAGTCTGATGTCACATGCGTCGCCTCCCACCACGTCTGCTTCATTCATCCTGGCCACCTCAGCTTCGAGTTGGGTCCTCCATCTCCCAAGTTTCTGCAAGTCATCCCCTGTTGCATTTCCTACCACTTGTCCGTCATCACAAATGACCCATACATCACTGTCACCCTCGTTATGGAATATTTTTGCCCTCTTTGCAAGCTCAATTGCCAAATGACCATGCAGTTCCTCCTCTAAGGATGTTTGGGCACGAATGACAGCTTCAAGACTCTCCTCCGTAAGCGAGCCATCTGCTGTAACCATGTCATTTCCGCCACTTTCGTAGTCATTGTCGAAACCATCGTCATCCTCATGCTGTCTCCTTCTGCCATCCACCGTATCTCCTCTTTGTCGGTCTTCATGAGCGGCAGTCTCGCAATCATGCAGATATCTGATGCCAGAGAGAATGGCGCGGTTCTCTGATGATGTGGAATTTCGAAACGCTTCGAATGCCTCTGCCCATGTCTCACTCGGACCCTTGAGGTCTCGATGTAGATCCCTCCAGGGTTTAAGCAACATGAGCATTGATGCACAGTAAAATTCATAAGTGTCAGGATCATCTCCTCGAGGAAATCGCTGACCAATAAAGTTCGGCAGATTGTTATGATCCTTCGAACGAATGATTCGCTGGACAGTCTTGGCCTTTGGATGCTCAGGCAAATATGACACACGTTCGTTCGGAGGGCGACCCACCCTCACTGATACAGAAGTCTCTTTATCTTCATCCGAGTGTTTGGTTTGGCCAACTGATCGAATGCGTTCATAGGTGTCGGTGAAGAAGCTGACCACATTGAATGTTTCAAGTCGAGTACCACGAGCGCAATAGTCGGTAACTTGGCTTTTCGCATAGATTGTCCCTCGAGAGCTTAGATCGATTGTTACGGAATGATTATCAACATCAGCTGCCTATAAAGAAAGTTAATGTTCACAGTCTGTAAAGTCATTACTTAAACACTGACCTCCTCGGTAGTCTGTGTTACATTCTCAGTCGACAAACTAAACGGCGCCGGCTCGCTTGTACTGTCGGTTACTGGACCCAAGGAACTTTTCGAAGTCAGCAATATGAGTTGCCACCTTGCTAATTGACTTACCGCTGTGATATCCTGAGACTGGGATATGCCCTCAGTAGAGCATGTACGAAGGAGGACCAGTAAATGGGTGAATAGTGATGTGATCGGTAAGCATCACCCCAACCCATTAGATACGATATAACCATTGGAGCAGCAAGCTCCTGCTCGCGATTTAATGCATGGACAAGTCGAAATAACAAGAGACGCTGGACGTCCCGAATGCCATCCAGATAAGATCCGCATCCTCCACTGGCTTGGAGATGGTCGAGATGATATGCATATCCCTTTGCCATTACAGCTGATGCGTTGTAGCTTTTACCCTGCTTCTTCGCCGCATACGTCGTTGTATACCTGGCGACCTTCTTGGTGTCGGAACCATGAGTGAGGAGCTTTCCATCGTTGTTGCACCGGACATTGACAAGAATACCAGGAATCCATCCATTGACATAACCATATAAGCGTTTCTGGCGCCATTCTCCGGTCTCGTCAACCGAGTCAACATCAGACAGCTGGAATGGGGCTCGTCGCTTGCACCGAAATGTGCCGTTCTTGTCCTGCACAAGACATTGCCGGATTCGACAGGTGTGTATCTGCTCGCATCTTGCCAATCTAAGCTCAAAATATGCTAATTGCTGGTCGTAGTCGGGGGCATCAGGATTGACAGGTCGACTGAATGCAATGTCCTTCTGCCTGGGGATGGATTTGACACTTTCAGCAGAATCAAGACCCGGAATGTATGCCCGCAGATTCTGGCGGATATAATCTGCAACTCTTGAGCGAAATTGTTCCGACTTGAGAAGTTCCATGATTGTGTCTGCCGTCGGCGCATCTTCCAACCAGAGGAGAAGATGGAAGTGCAAAGTACCCCGTCCCTGGGTCTCGACAATACCAAAATAAGCTGAAACACGTCCAAAAAATGCCGACCTTGTTCTGGACCTGGAAATTGGTGACCTGAACACCGAAGAGAGTCTCCAGAATAACCCGAATAATGAAGTGGAAGAACTTCGCAGCAGCATATGGATCGTCGGCAATATTTCGAGCTCTTTGATCTTGATCAGGCCCCATATGTGACAAGAATGCGTCGAGGTTGATGCTTTCACCAGCAAATATCTGGGCGATGGGATCATGTATGTCAGTCGGATTGATGGTAATCCACAGAGTCGCTGGATTCTTCATGATGCAAGTTGACCATATTTGCCCTCGATATTGTATTCGTTGCTGATTTGAGCCATTGACATGAGAAGCCGTGGCATATACACTCCTCTGCAGAAGCCTAATAGCTGGATCACTGATGGGCAGCCCCTGTTCCTCCTCCTCGCAAGCCTTTTGCAGTTTCTCCACCGTGACTGTAGCCAGAATCCGTGCCTCCTTCTCAAACTGGGGACGCCGCATCTGCAACCGGGCTGACGTGAGAGCTTGACGACGTTGCTGAATTCCAAATGACACAAAAGGAAAGGTTTCATGACGGCGAAACCTTCGGTCGTGATACTGGAGTGCCCAACGTACATGCTCTGAGAATTCCACCTCCACCGGTCGGTCTGCTTCAATTCCTCCACGTCCATATGGAAACAGGCAGGGGAATGCTTTCTCGAAGAAATTATCCCGGTTAGGATCAGACTCTTCTCCAGATCGCGGACGACCGAAATCACTGACAGGTCGACGTCCGTGTCTCACGGCATACGCCCCTTCTCCGCCTTCCTGCCACAAGTTTGCTAACCCCCATGCCATGAGCTCACCCGCAGTGAGTTTTGTGAAATCGACATCTATGGACCCTATTGCCTGAAGGGGAACGACAATGGGATCGTCAGAGTTATGATCTAATGGTAACAATGATTAACTGACAATTACAGAAAGCTGCAAGAACTAACCTTGTGCCTCAGGTTCCTCATCTTCAGAACCATCAACATCTTGCAATTCAGGTACAGGCTCGTGTTCATCGTCGCCTAAACGAGAGAAATAATAAGATACTAATCTGATATCATTAGCATGCATATGGGTCACCAACCTTGAGGATCATTCTCGTTCTCATCTTCACCATAAACAGGCACATATCCTGCACTTTCCTGATCAACGATCTGGACATCTGTCGACTGCCTAACAATACTAAGCAGTTCAACAGGAATATCGTCTTCAGGAAGAGAATGAAGGCGCCCATGATCAATCACAGTATTCCCATAATATTTTGGGTTGTTGACGTTCAGCCACTGCAGCGCTGAGAAGACGTGCCGCCTTCGCACACGGAACAGGTGACGAAGCCAGTGCTTTGGAAGATGGCCAAGGCCAATATAAGTCACGGAAATGACAGATGCCAGCAGCTCTGCAGGACGAGGCATCAGGTTCCCCTCGAGCATCGAAGTGATTCCTTGCATATCAAGCTCGAAGGTGCTGACGGTTCCTCGCATCCCCTTCTGCAGCTTCGAAGGATCTCCACCAGAACCCTTCTTTGGATACAGCTTGAAGACATACACCCGTGGGTAGAGATGTGAAATCAACAGCTGCTCAGGAAATGTAAGCGAGGATAACACGTCTGGTACAGGTCCAATCCACATGTTATTTGCAAGACTGAGAGCAGGTGGTAAGTCGTACTTGGTGTTTTCAAGACTGGTCCAGCATTGACGACAAACATTGACCTTATACGCATCGTGTATAACGCCATGGACACCTGCAGGTTCCAATATCTTTCCGTTGAAGAGACAATGGGCAGGATGTGGCTGATGGGGCACAAGACGATGCACATTCGGAAGATCCTGCAAGCGCACCATCCGAACACCATCATCCTGAATGCCAACTTCTCGTGAACAGACACCACAGACAACCATCTTGACGGCAGCATTGGAGGTTGCCTCATAGAAACAACGGTAACATGCTTTGACTTCATCCGCTGTCGGAAGCTCGAGGTACTTGTTATGGTCATACGTATGGCGAGGCTTGACTGGACGGAATTCTACAACTCGACGCCGAATGTGTGGCCTCTCCCCTTCAGGTTCCTCTGTCCTCCGTCTTTTCCGACCCTTTGGTTCACTTGTCTCCTTCTTGTGCGCTTGAAGAACTAGAGCTGAGATAATATTTGGTGATGCATTCTGTGCAATGAAGGCCAAAAGATCTTCTTTACGCCTTGACGCACTGCGAGGGATCTGGAACCCTTGCCCTCTCGCAGTGTTGACTATTTCTTTCGAGGTAAGTGAGGAATAGTGAATAAAAGACATGAAAACAGTGAGAGCTGGACATGCAACGTATTCAACAACTTCAACCAAAAACCGTCGGCAATAATTACAAACGGCTGCGGCATCAAGCGCTCTTGCCAAAACAGCTTTAGTGCGCCTCTTGTCGAGAACGTCAGCCCAGCCACAAATCTGCTGTGCGTCATACATAATTTTCTATGACTTTCCAGTAATTTCTACTGAACTGGTGCCTGAATCACTATAAAGATGGGCACCAAATTCGAGAGGCATCTAACAACCAACCATCTTCTTCAACTTCTATACATCTCTCGTCCGCCATGACGAACTTTAAAAGTCCTCAGCCCACCATTGATGGTTCTTCCACGGACCCCATCACACGGCGCTTCATGGAAGCTCGTAACCGACTTGTCGCAACTGACTTCTATCTCGGTGACCCGGCGAAGACCTTCAAGGACTTGGTTATGTGGAAGCGTGTTGGCCGTGGAAACCGACTAGTCACAAAGGAATCAGTCATCGCCGTAGAGAAAGCTCAGCAAGCTCAAGCTGCAGCCGAAGCAGCTTCTGGTGAGGCCATCCTGGAAGCTGATACAGAAGCTCTCCTCGAACCTGCTGTCCTTTCCGTAATCGTACTGATTGATCAAGATGACTGCTGGCTGACTCCGTGTGGTTATTGGAAAGGGCCAACGGCATTTACACCCAGTTTCGAAGACCTCAAACTATCGTTTCAGGGCAAATCTGCGACCAATAGCATCCTCTTTCAAGACTTTGCTGCCGCGGTTGAAGGCGCAAAATGGCTGATGAATGAAGTCGCCCTCGGTGGTTCTGCCAACCAGGGCTTCCTTGGCCTCTCAAAAGGAAGTGATGCATTCAAATTTCGCCACGTTGTCTTTGAGGTACGTACGAAACCGTCATTCCTTGCAATACCTATATATTGATGATTTATTCAGAAGAAACTCGAGGACAAAGCTGATGGAAATAATGGCTCCGACACCGCATCTGATTCCGATGGTATTTCCTTATTCCCTTCGTATCATACTAACTTTACTCATTCATACCTCTAGGAAGTTGGACCATGGCAGATTGGCCGGTTATCCACTCGGCAGCAGCAGCTCAGCGTGACCAACTCGCTGCAACCCACCGCCCAGTTCCCTTGCCCGCTTACGACTTTGCTGGGAACCTAATCACCCCGGAACGATGCAAGAATGCCCTCGCTGGGGCGGTCGTTCGAGTATCCTTCACTCTTACCCATTGGTTCATAGACAAGGGTGAGAAAGAACAGTCAAAGAATTCCTTCGTTGCGGATGTCCAGTCGATCCGTGTACTGCTTGACCCTCCCTCCCAGGCCATGTCTCCAAAAAAACGAAAGACTGGCCGACGTGATCCAGGGGAAGGATCTCCGTCAAAGAGGGCCAACAAGTTTTGAAAGGTATGACCCGATTCTTATCCAGTCATGTATGAGTTTGACGAATTGGGGATTTGGCACAGAAACCCATCAAACGCCTTGAATTTTGCATTCAGTCATACTTTCAGAAACGTACGACGATCGAATACTTAGCGTTGAATTACTGTTACCCTTGGACTATCGTTTGCGGTTGAATTTATTTCGTTATCATAATCAGTCAAAGCTGAGTCAAACAAATATGTGAACAATCATGGGCATGGCATTCCAACATCGATTTCAAGCAAGCAAGGCGTGGGCCGCCGGAGGCGGCAATTCACTCTAGTTAGGAACGCTCTGCTCCACAATTATGACACCGCAACAAACCTTGCAAGCAAGGTAACGTGGATGTTTGAGTTCTCGTTTATAATCTTCCGTCGCTTAAACAAGAGTTTGCGAACACCATAGATCAGGATGCAGAAGAGTTCCTAGCTATTCCTACGCCCACCACGGAGAAGGTTCTTATGATATAGATCTAGCCAAGAATTTAGGGTGAATCTGGCGTGCACTGCCCAAATTCTGAGCGCCGAGTTTAAACGTCTTCTAAACCATATCGAGTAACTTCATTCACCCAGAGATAGAGGACGTGAATGCTGTATGACCCCATCGGCAGGGTGAGCGCATTGAAATCCCTCGACAAGCGGCAATCCGAATGAGGAAGTGCCTACTTGGTAACAATTTGAGTTACGACGACGAGGATACTCTATTTTAAAAAAACTTGAAGAAAAAAAAAAGAATGGAAGTTCTCCGAGTCACCTCTTGCTTTGAGACATTAAATGGAAACGACCGTAGCGCTGGTTTTGACTTATAAACCACCACATGGAGAGACATTCGAGTATGCACATGCTACATCGGTCCGTCAATGAGCTACCCAAAACTCGAGAGCGTATCGTGACGATCAAAAAGCTCTGCCTGTCCGATAATCTCACCTGTG
>Ga0247742_10000848_pt1 | contig 22974 bp, 21 predicted proteins | sample UWRJL208509C2_FD_180944 | JGI IMG/M metagenome (GOLD analysis project Ga0247742, IMG submission 180944) | Plant litter microbial communities from Arlington Agricultural Research Station in Wisconsin, United States - UWRJ-L208-509C-2 | ecosystem: Environmental > Terrestrial > Plant litter >... | reverse complement strand
CAGGGGACAAGATGGTCGAGGTGCTGCGCATCGGCCGCGAGAAGATGAGCGACAAGGGCACGAAGAGCGCCAACAAGCGCGTCGACCCGCTCCGCAGCCAGACCGGGCTTCCCCGGGCCGAGATCATCGAGAAGATGGTCGGCACGTTCAAGGGGCTGTACGGCCTCACTCCCAGCGAGATCACGCCGGAGGAGTACGCGAAAGCGGAGCAGCTCGTTACCGAGAAGTTCGGTACCGAGGAGTGGCTCTACCGGGTTCCTTGAGCCGGGCTCGCCGCGCGGTGGTCCTCTCCGCCGCGCTCGCAGTGCTTCTCGTGGGCGGCATCATCGCCTCCGCGATCGTCGGGCAGTTGCCGGTCAGCCCCGCTCAAGTCGTCGGCTCTGTGCTGCGGGCCGTCGGCATCCAGAATTCTTGGGCGCCGGATGACCCGATCATCGAGTCCACGCTCTGGGTAGTGCGCTTCCCCCGCATCGCCATGGGCCTCGCGGTGGGCGCCGCGCTCGCCGTCGCCGGAGCGGTGATGCAGGCGATCTTCGGCAACCCGCTCGCCGAGCCGGGCGTCGTGGGTGTCTCCTCCGGCGGCGCGTTCGGCGCCTCGGTCGCGATCGTCCTCGGCCTCACCGCGCTCGGCAGCGGCACGGTCGCGGTGTTCGCCTTCGCGGGGGGACTGCTCGCCACCCTCCTCGTCTACGCCGTCTCGCGCGCGAACGGCCGCACCGAGGTGGTCACCCTGCTGCTCACCGGCATCGCGGTCAACGCGTTCGCGGGCGCCGGGCTCGCGTTCCTGCTGTTCGTCGCCGACTCCGGCGGGCGGGAGCAGATCGTCTTCTGGCAGCTCGGCTCCCTCAACGGCTCGCGGTGGGGGGAAGTGCTCATCGTCGTGGTCGTGGCCGTCCTGGGCACGATCGCCGCGATCGTCCTGGGCCGCCGCTACGACCTGCTGGCGCTCGGTGAGCGCAACGCCCGCCACCTCGGTGTGAACGTCGAGGCGCTGCGCATCGGCTCGATCGTGCTCGTGGCGCTGCTCACCGGTGTCGCCGTGGCGTTCTGCGGGATCATCGCGTTCGTGGGCCTCGTCGTGCCGCACGTCATCCGGATGGCCATCGGCCCGGCGCACCGCCCTCTCATCGTCGCGAGCGCGTTCGGCGGCGCGGCGCTCATGGTGCTCGCCGACCTGCTCGCACGGTCGGTGGTCGTCGGCGCGGACCTCCCGATCGGCCTTCTCACCTCGCTCATCGGAGGTCCGTTCTTCTTCTTCCTGCTGTTCCGGCAGCGGCGGCGGAGCGGAGGGTGGGCATGATCTCCGCCACCGCAGTCGGCGTCGACCTCGAGGGCACCACGGTGCTCGACGGCGTCACGATCGACGTGGTCCCGGGTGAGCTGCTGGTGCTCGTCGGGCCGAACGGCGCGGGCAAGTCCACCCTGCTGGGCGTGCTGAGCGGCGAACGCCGGCCGAGCCGCGGAACAGTGACCCTCGACGGTCGGGAGCTCGTCGGCATCCGCCACGCAGAGCTCGCCCGCCTCCGCAGCGTGCTCACGCAGGAGAACACGGTCAGTTTCCCGTTCCTCGTCTCCGAGGTCGTCGCGATGGGCCGCAGCCCCTGGGCGCGCACGATCGAGGGCCGCGACGACATTGCCGCGGTGGCAGAGGCGATGGATGCCGCGGACATCACCCACCTCGCCGCACGCCGCTACACGAACCTCTCGGGCGGGGAGAAGGCCCGGGTCTCCCTCGCGCGCGTGCTCGCGCAGCGCACCCCCGTGATGTTCCTCGACGAGCCCACCGCCTCCCTCGACCTGCGCCACCAGGAGGACGTCATGCGCGTGGGCCGCCGCGCCGCCGACGCCGGCCGCGCCGTCGTCGTCGTGCTGCACGACCTGTCGCTCGCGAGCGCCTACGCCGACCGGCTCGCCCTCGTCTCGGGCGGGCGCCTCGAGGCGCTCGGAACCCCCGGCGAGGTGCTCACCGAGGAGCGGGTCGAGCGCGTCTACGGCCTCCCCGTCTCCCTCCACGAGGTCGCGGGGCGGCCCGTAGTGGTGCCGCGCCGCTAGAGCTGCCGCCCCGGACGCGCGTCCCGCTCCGCGCCCGCCCCCGCGGCTCCCGCTCCGCACCACGCCCCGCACTGCATCCCGCCCGCGGCCGCGCAGTCACCGTCTCACCGCGCCGGCTCCCGCGCGGCCGACCTCGGCCCCACCTGCGCTGCCCGGGACGCTCCCCTGAGCGATGTATACCTGTCCGGCATACGGTGCCCGGGAGGAGGCCGCCACCGTCGCGATGTGTGCCTGTCCGGCATACGTTGCTCAGACGAAGGGGCCGGGCAGCGGGTGAGTGACGAAGTGGCCCCTTGCTGCGCGTGGCGGCGTAGGCCGGGGGCACCGAACGCCATCATGGGCGACGCCCAAGATGTGTAGGGGGCTAAAGCTCGATCGTGCGGCCCGAGGCGATCGAGCGCTCGGCGGCGTCCAGTACGCGCACGGTCTCCGCGCCGAACTGCAGGTCGCACGGATGCCCCGGATCGTCGAGCTGGGCGACGAGGGCGTCGATCGCGCGCGAGTACGCGGCATCCGCCCGGCCCGTCTCGGCGTCGAGCACGGGACTCTGCTGATGCCCGTGGTCGCCGGTGAAGAAGATATGTTCCGCGCCGGAGCCCTCGGACGCGCCCAGCGTGACCGTGATGACCCCGGTGCCGCGCTCGTGTCCGAGCGTCAGGACGACGAGGCCGTTCGCGTCACGTGAGGCTGAGATCGTGCGGGCCGGGCCGAGGACGGGCTGGAGGAGGGAGTACGCGTGCGGGCCGAGGTCCCAGAGTCCGCCGCGCTCGCCGCGCCAGCCGGGAACTGTCGCGCTCGCGAGGAATGAGCTGATCATCTCGACGCGGCCGTAGCTCCACCCGCCGGTGGCTGTGAGGGACTCGAGCCAGGCCGAGACCGTGGGGATGAAGCGCTTCGTGTAGAACACGATCGAGGCGACGCCGGTGTCGCGAGCAGTGCTCGCGAGGAGCTCGGCATCGGCCACGTCGAGGGCGATCGGCTTCTCCATGAGCACGTGCTTGCCGGCCCGCATGGCGCGAACGGCGAGTTCGGACTGGACGTCCGGCGGGACGGCTAAGCCCACGGCGTCGACCCGGCCGAGGAACTCGTCGACGTCGTCGTGGCGGCCGATCGCGCCCGCGAACTCAACCTGCCCGTTCGCCTTCGCCCCCGGGATGTGGGAGAGGCTGCTCCACTGGCCGGTTCCGAAGACGCCGAAACGCAGGGGAGTTGGCATTGCTCCAGCGTAAACTGTGCGGGTGCAGCCGTGGATCGTCATCGTCATCGTGGTGGCGATCGGGGCCCTCTTCTGGGTCGCGCAGCACTTCGGCTGGATCGACCTCAGCAATAAGAGCCGCACGTCGGGCGGTGGCGGTGGCATCGCGGGCATCGGCGACGAGGTGTTCCACCCGACACGTCACGAGGCCCAGGTCGAGCTCGACCGGCAGACGATCCTGCCGGCGCCCGCGCCCCTGCCGGGCGATGACGACTTCGGGTTCGGCGAGATCCGCGGAGTCGCCGCCCAGACGATTGGCGACAACAAGAACTACGACGGCCAGGTGCGTATCGACCTGTCAGGCCAGCCGGAGCCGAAGCGCGGCAAGCACGCTAGCGAGTGAGCAGGTCCTGGTACTCCGGGTGCCGGTCGATCCACGGCCCGGCGAAGGGGCAGGTTGGCACGACGCGGTAGTCGGTCTCCGCGCGGATCAGGTTCAGCGCACCGCGCACCAGCTCGCCGCCGAGGCCCGCGCCCTGGTGGGCCGGGTCGATCTCGGTGTGCGTGATGACGATGGTGTTGTCGCGGATCTGGTAGTCCAGCTCCCCAGCGCTCTGGCCGTCGACGAGGAGCTCGAAGCGGTTCATCGACGCGTCCTGGATAACTTCGGTGGCCATGCAGCAAGCCTACGCGCTCGCGCGCACGACCATCCGGGTGGGCATCACGCGCTCGCGCTCGGTCGCCTCGCCTCGCAGGAGGGCCAGGAGCATCCGGGCCATCTCGGCGCCCATCTCCCGTGAGGGCTGGTGCACGGTCGTGAGCGGGATCTCACCGCTCGTCGCCGCGGAGCTGTCGTCGAAGCCGACCACCGCGACATCCTCGGGAACCGCCTTTCCGCGGTCGCGCAGGACCGTGATCGCCCCGGCAGCCATGAGGTCGCTCGCGGCGAACACGCCGTCGAGCTCGGGCTCGCGGTCGAGCAGCGCGCGCATTGCCGCGGCCCCACTGGCGAGCGTGAAGTCCCCGTGCTCGATGAGGTCGTCGGGATGCCCGGCCTCCCGCAGCGCGCTCGCCCAGCCCGAGGCGCGGTCGATCGAGACCTGCATGTTCGCGGGGCCCGCGATGGTGCCGATCCGGCGGCGACCGTGGTCGATGAGGTACTGCGTGCCCATGGCGGCGCCCGCCGCGTTGTCGACGTCGACGTAGTTGTTGCGGTGCAGTTCGGGGTGGTACGGGCGGCCGCCGAAGACCACGGGGATCGTGGCATCCAGAGTCGTGAAGAAGTCGTCTCCGGAGTGGTGCGAGACCACGATCGCGCCGTCGACGTTGCCGCCGAGCAGGTACCGGATCGTCTTCTCGGAGGGCGAGCTCGGCGAGGCGAGCTGCAGGTTGAGCACGTAGTCGCTGTCTTCGAGGCCCTGCGTGATGCCCTGCACGATCTCGGCGAAGAAGGGGTCGCCGAAGAACCGGTTGGTGTCTTCGGGCACGACCAGCGCGATGGCCATGGTCTGCCGGTTCGCGAGTGACCGGGCGGCGCGGTTGGGGATGTAGTTCAACTCGTCGATCGCCGCGTTGACGGCGGTCACGACATCCGGCCGCACATGGCTCGACCCGTTGACCACGCGGGAGACCGTGGAGCGTGACACACCCGCGGCGGCGGCCACCGCCTCGAGGGTCGGCGCCGCGCGGCGGCCGGTCAGGTCGAGGGTCATGGGGAGAGTCTAATCAGAGGGCTCGCCCAGTGATTATGCGGGTGTAAGCGATTGCACTGTCCTTGGGAGTCCGGACCTGCGTGTCGTAGTCCACGCGCACGATCCCGAAGCGCTTGTCGTAGCCCCAGGCCCACTCGAAGTTGTCCAGGAGCGACCAGTAGAAGTAGCCGTGCACGGGCACCCCGAGGTCGATCGCGTCGAGGATCGCACCGAGGTGCAGTTCGAGGAACTCCGTGCGGTCGGCGTCGTGCACCGCTCCGTCGGCCGAGAGCACGTCGTTGTACGCGGCGCCGTTCTCGGTGACGGAGAGCTGCACGCCGGGCGCACCCGTGTACTCGCGGTGGAGGCGCTCGAGCAGGCGGGTGAGGCCCTCCGGCTGCACCTCCCAGTCCATGGCGGTGAGAGGCAGGTCGCGAAGGTGCCAGTAGACGTTCTCCGCTGCCGGGAAGGGCGAGCGCTTGGGCCGCTGCGAGGGGGCCTGGGTGCTCATCGGCTTGGCCGAGGGATGCGCGCTCACCAGCTCGCCGTGGTAGTAGTTCACGCCCAGGGCGTCGATGGGCGCCGAGATCACGTCCAGGTCGCCCGGCTGCACGACGGAGTCGAAACCGAGGTGCGCGACATCCTCGAGGAGGTCTACCGGGTACTCGCCGCGGAAGATCGGGTCGAGGAAGAACCGGTTGAACTGCCCGTCGATGCGGCGGGCGGCGTCGAGGTCGCCCGCGTCCGTCGGGTCGACCGGGTCGGCCACGGTGAGGTTGAGCGTGATGCCGAGGCTCAGGGAGGCGTCGCGCTCGCGCAGCGCCTGCACGGCGAGGCCGTGGCCCAGCAGGAGGTGGTGGCCGGCGGCGAGTCCGACGGCCGGCTCCTGGCGGCCGGGCGCGTGCTCCCCGCCGATGTAGCTCAGGAACGAGGCGCACCACGGCTCGTTGAGCGTGGTCCAGTTGGTGACGCGGTCGCCGAGAGCGTCGTGCACGGAGAGGGCGTAGTCCTGGAACAGGAACGCGGTGTCGCGGTTGCCCCAGCCGCCCTTGTCCTCGAGGGCCTGCGGGAGGTCCCAGTGGTAGAGCGTGAGCCAGGGCAGCAGGTTCTTCTCGAGCAGCTCGTCGACGAGGCGCGAGTAGAAGTCGATGCCCTTCGCGTTGACCGGCCCGCCGTCGGGCCGAACCCGCGCCCACGACGTCGAGAAGCGGTACGTCTGCAGGCCGAGGTCGGCCATGAGCGCGACGTCCTCGCGGTACCGGTGGTAGTGGTCGCAGGCCACATCGCCGTTGTCGCCGTTGACGACGGCACCGGGGACGCGGCAGAACGTGTCCCAGATGGAGTCGGTGCGGCCGTCCTCGTGGGCGGCGCCCTCGATCTGGTACGCGGCAGTGGCGGCGCCGAACAGGAACGTCGAAGGGAAGGCGCGCACTGAGGTGGCTTCCTGCGTCTCGAACAACTGGGTCATCCCTTCACTGCTCCCTGCATGATACCGGCGACCAATTGCTTGCCCGCGAAGATGAAGAGGAGCAGGAGCGGCAGAGTGGCGATCAGGACGCCCGCCAGCACGATCGAGTAGTCGACGAAGTAGTTCGACTGCAGCAGCGAGAGGGCGACCGGCAGGGTCGGGTCTGACGGGTTCAGCACGATGAAGGGCCAGAAGAAGTTGGTCCAGGTCGCGATGAAGGTGAACAGTGCGAGCATCGCGGCGGCCGGCCGGGCGGCCGGGAAGCCGATGTACCAGAACGTCAGGAACATGTTCGCACCGTCGACCCTGCCCGCCTCGATCAGCTCGTCGGGCAGCGCCTGGCTGATGTACTGCGTCATCCAGAACACGCCGAACGCGGTCACGAGCCCTGGGACGATGACCGCCCCGAGCGTGCCCGTCCAGCCGAGCTGCGACATGATGATGAACAGCGGCACGACACCCAGCTGGGTCGGCACCGCGGTCGTCGCGATGACGAACACGAAGAGTGCGCGCTTGCCCCGGAACCGCAGCTTCGCGAAGGCGTAGCCGGCAAGAGTCGAGAAGAAGACGACGGATGCCGACACCACCGTCGAGACGATGAGGCTGTTGAGCACCGCCTTCCAGAACGGCACCCGGTCGCTCTCGAGCACCTTGAGCGCGTTCTCGAAGAAGTTTCCGCCCGGCCACCACGGTAGGTCCTGGTTGTTGAGGCTCGACGAGTCACCGCTTGCGATGAGCAGTGCCCAGTAGAGCGGCAGGATGGCTCCCGCGAGCACTGCCGCGAGGAATCCGTAAGCCACCCAGCCCGGTCGCTGGTTGAGGAGGGCCCGCGCGCGGCGGCTGCGGCGCACCGAGGCGATCGGCGCGGCACCGAGCGCGCCCGCGGGTGCCGCGACGGCCTCGAGATCCGGTGTCGTGGTCATCGGTTCCTCCGTGCGTCGTTGTTTGCGATCCGGCGGGTGATCGCGAGGTTTATCAGGCCGATGACCACGATCAGCAGGAAGAGCAGCCACGCGATGGCGGCGGCCCTGCCGTACTTGCCGTTCTGGTACCAGCCGACGTTGTGCAGGTAGACCGTGAGGGTCAGCCATTGCTGGCTCGCGCCGCCCGCCACCGTCGAGCTCGAGTCGAAGAGCTGCGGCTCGTCGAAGATCTGGAGGCCGCCGATAGTCGCGGTGATGATCACGAAGATGAGGGTGGGGCGCAGTTGGGGGATGGTGATCGAGAAGAAGCGGCGGAACCGCCCGGCGCCGTCGATGGCGGCGGACTCGTAGAGGTCGCGCGGGATCGCCTGCATGCCGGCGAGGAGGATGAGCGCGTTGTAGCCGGTCCAGCGGAAGTTGACCATGGTCGCGATGGCGATCTGGCTCGGGATCACGTCGGTGTGCCAGCCGACCTTCGGCAGCCCGATGTCTGAGAGAAGGGTGTTGATGAGTCCGTAGTCATTGCTGAACAGCTTGCTGAAGATGAGGGCCACGGCCACCGGCATCACGATGTACGGAAGGAGCACGCCCATCCGCCAGAACGTCTTGGCCCGGATGTTGGAGTCGAGCACCGCGGCGATGGCCAGGGCGATGATGAGCTGCGGCACCGCCGAGAGCAGGAAGATGCTGATGGTGTTGCGCAGGGCGAGCCAGAACTGCGTCTGGCCGAGCACCCACGCGAAGTTGTCGAGGCCCATGAACTTGCCGGAGTGGCGGATCGGGTCCCAGTCGAGCAGGGAGATGTAGCCGGTGTAGATGAGCGGGAACAGGCCGACGACCGCGAAGAGGATGAAGAACGGCGAGATGTAGAGGTACGGGGAGAGCTTGATGTCCCAGCGGCTCAGCTTCTGGCTGAAGGCGATGCGGCGCGGGGAGCGCTCGATGGGGCCCTTGGGCGGGCGCAACGTCGTCGTTGTCATGGTGGATCCCTCGGTAGCGGTGCGGGCGGGGCGAAAGGGGAGCCGGGCCGCCCTCGGGTGAGGCGGCCCGGCTCCGGGTGCGCTAGCTAGCCCAGCGCCTTGATGTCGGCGACGACCTGGGTCCAGGAGTCGTCAACCGACTGCTGGCCCTGCTCGACGCGGGTGAGGCCGTTCTGCACGGCGCCCATGATCGCGCCGTAGTTGATGCCCTTGAACGGGGTCACCGTGACGGCGTTGGCGCGGTCCGCGAAGATCGTGCCGATGGGGGCGTCGTTGAAGAACTCGTTCTTCGCACCGGTGAGGGCCGGGTCGTCGTACGCGGCGACCTGGCTCGGGAACGTACCGGCGTTCTTGAAGGCGGAGATCTGCTGCTCGGGAGCGGTCAGCCAGTCGGTGAACTCCTTCGCGGCCTCGGTGTGCTTGCCCTGGGTGGGAACGAGGAGGTACGAGCCGCCCCAGTTTCCGCCGCCGTCGGGGAACGTGTTGGCGATGTTCCAGTCGGTGGCGTCGGGGCTGTCGCCCTGGATCACGCCGAGCATCCATGCCGGGCAGAGCATCGTGGCGAACGAGCCGTTGGCCATGCCGGCGGCCCAGTCGTCGGTCCACTCCTGCAGGTGCGCGGAGAGGGTCGAGCTCGCGTCGAGCACGGACTCGAACGCGGCCTTCACGTCCGGGTTCTCGGTCGCGATTACGGTGCCGTCATCCTTCTCGTAGAAGTTCTGGTACTGGTTGGCGAGACCCTGGAAGGTCGCGCCCGCCGAGTCGAACCAGGCCTTGCCGGTGGCCGCCGTGTACTTCTCGCCGGCTGCGTAGTACGCGTCCCAGTCGCCCGAGATGTTCGCGGCGACCTCGTCGGGGGTGGTGCCCAGGCCGGCCGCGGAGAGCAGGTCGGCGCGGTAGCAGATGGCCTCCGGGCCGATGTCCGTTCCGAGGCCGATGAGCTTTCCGTCGGCGGTGCCACCAGCGGTCTTCCAGTCGGAGTAGCGACCGGCGTTGTCGTCAGACGCGAGGTCGACGAACAGGTCGGAGTACTGCTTGACCTTCGGCATCCAGTCGCCGTCGACAGCCTCGACGTCGCTCAGGCCGGAACCGGCCGCGAGCTTCGTGAAGAGGTTGGTCTGGGCGTCGTCCGAGGTCTTCGCGATGTTCTGCTTGATGGTGATGTTCGGGTGCAGGGCGGTGTACTCGGCGAGCAGCTCGTCGCTGTAGCCGAAGTTGTTGAAGGTGCCGAGCGTGAGGGTGATCTTCTCGTCGTCACCTCCCGAGCTGGCTGCGGGTGCGCAGCCAGTGGCGATGAGGGCGAGGGCTGCTGCGCCGGCGACGGCCGCGGCGATTGTGCGTCGTGAGGTACTCACGGTCACTCCTTTGTGTGCGTGGATGGGGGTGCTGGTGGGAGCGCTCCCAAGAAGAGCATGAGAGCGCTCCCACGGGAGCGAAGGTCACGTTAGGCGAGTCCCAGAACCCTGTCAAGCAGCGGTTGAGAGCGCTCCCACGACACGCCCGGGCGTTGCAACCGCTTGCTACGGCCGCAGCCCGCCTGAACGTTGGGATGCGACGGCGTTCCGAGCACGTCGAAAAAAGTTCTGCGCAGGACCCCGAGCTGGCGCACGCGCGGGCGCACCGCCCGCTGCGCCCGCCGCGATCTGGCGCGCACTCCTCCCACCGGGCACCCGCTGCGATCTGTCCACCGGTACCCTGGGCGGCCCGTCCACCTGACCCCGGATTCCGTCCGCTCGGCACCTACGGCCAGCCGACTCCGCGCCGAGGCCGCTGAGCTCGGGCCCCGAGGTGGCGGCATGGGTCACGGCCCGGCGTGATGGCCAGGCGTGGCCGCCCCGGCGTGACCGCACGGCGTGACCGCCCCGGCGTGACGGCACGGCGTGACCGCCCGAGGTCACGGCTCGGGTTGACGACCTCGGGGCGGCGGGTTCTCCTTCGGCAACGTATGTCACTGTGACATACGTTGCTCAGACCGGACCCCGCCTCCGGGTGGACCACGGCACGAGGCGAAGTCGGACCGGCAGTGCCGGGCACCGAGAGGCTGCACCGGCACCGGCACCGGCACCGGCACCGACACGGGCACCGGCGCGGGCGCCGGGAGGCCGGACGGACGGTGTTGGCGCGCGTTGAGGGGCGCTGCCTGCGGGCGCGAAGAAGGGGCCGGACGTGGCATCCGGCCCCTTCTTGTCTGGCGCTACTTCTTGCGGGGCGCGGGCTTCTCAGCGACCTCGGCAACCGGCTCGGACTCGGCGTCGGGGGCGACCATCGCGCCCATCTCGGCGGCGGCGGCCTGGGCGGCGAGTGCGGCGTCGTTGTCCGAGTTCTCCTGGAGGGCGGACTTCTGGCGCAGCGGCGCCGCCTTGAGGAAGAAGCTCAGCACGAAGGCGACGAGCACGACCGCCAGGCCGACCCAGTAGATCGAGACCGTCGCGTTGTTGAACCCGTCGAGGAACGGAGCGGCGAGGCGCGGGTCGGCGTTGTTCAGGAACGAGGTGTCGCCGTCGAGTGCGTTGCCCACCGAGCCGCCGTTCTGGGCCGACTGGAAGAGCTCGAGGATCTGCTTGTTCTTCGGGTCGGCGAGCACGGCCGGGTCGGCGGTCGCCGCGGCGATGCCCTCCTGCACGCTCTTCGACGCGAATGCGTCCGCGATGGTCTGCGGGATGCGCGAGAAGAGCACCGAGAACAGCACCGCGACGCCCAGCGTTCCACCGATCTGGCGGAAGAACGTGCTCGATGAGGTGGCCACGCCGATGTCGCGCGGGCCGACCGAGTTCTGAGCTGCGATCGTGAGCGTCTGCATGAGCTGGCCGAGACCCAGGCCGATCAGGAACATGCCGACCATGATCCAGATGACCGGCTTGTCCGTTGTCAGGAAGGTGAGCCAGAAGAAGCCCACCGCCATGAGGATCGTGCCCGTCTTCGGGAAGATCGTGTACTTGCCCGTGCGGGCGATGATCTGGCCGCTCACGATCGAGGCGATCATGAGGCCCAGGATCATCGGGAGCATCAGGAAGCCGCTCTCGGTGGGGGTCGCGCCCTCGACGAGCTGCAGGTACAGCGGGATGGTCATCATCGCGCCGAACATGCCGAAGCCGACGAGAACGCCGAGCACGGTCGACATGGAGAACGTGCGGTTCTTGAACAGCTTGAGCGGGATGAGCGCGTCATCGCCCATGAGCTTCTCGCTCACGATGAAGGCGGCGATACCGAGCGCGCCGATCACGTAGCAGGCGAACGCTGCGGGGGAGTCCCAGCCCCAATCGCGGCCCTTCTCGGCCACGAGCAGCAGCGGGACGAGCGCGACGACCACGGTCGCAGCACCCCACCAGTCGATGCGGACCTTGCGGCGCGTGTGCGGGATGTGCAGGAAGCGCAGGACGATGCCGAGCGCGACGATGCCGATGGGGAGGTTGATCAGGAACACCCAGCGCCAGCCCGTGACGAACAGGATCTCGGGGGTGCCGGAGAGCAGGCCGCCGATGAGCGGGCCGATGACGCTCGAGATGCCGAACACCGCGAGGAAATAGCCCTGGTACTTGGCGCGCTCGCGCGGGGCCAGGATGTCGCCCATGATCGCGAGCGGGAGGGCCATGAGGCCGCCGGCGCCGAGGCCCTGGAGGGCGCGGAAGATCGCGAGCTGGTACATCGAGTCCGCAAACCCTGCGGCGACCGAGCCGACGAGGAAGATGACGATCGCAATGATGAACAGCGGGCGGCGGCCGAAGATGTCGCTGAGCTTGCCGTAGATCGGGGTCGCGATCGTGGAGGTGATCAGGTAGGCGGTGGTCACCCACGCCTGCAGGCTGAGGCCGTCGAGGTCGTCGGCGATGGTGCGCATCGACGTACCGACGATCGTCTGGTCGAGGGAGGACAGGAACATCCCCGCCATCAGGCCGAAGATCACGAACAGGATCTGGCGGTGGGTCATGACGCCGCCGGCATCGGCGATTGCCTGTGCCTGCTGCTTACCCCTGGATTCAACGCGCGACATGGTTCCTCTTCGATAAGGGTTTTGGAGCAAAAAGACGGCCATCGTCGGAGACGCGTCCAACGATGGCCCAGAAAAGTTTGCGTGGAGTGCAAAGTTACACCCGACGCACGCAACGGGGCAAGCTCGCACGTACTCCCTGGGGAGTCATTCGCCGCTTATGATCGGGGGGTGTCAGATCTGCGCCCCCGTCGTAGGCCTTCGAAGGCCGTGAGACGGCGGCGCACGATCGTCCTCTTCTCCGCGATCGGCGGCCTCGTGGTGGTCGCGCTCGTGGTCGCGATCGTCGTGCTCTCCCCGAAGGCGGAGCCTGTCGCGGCGCCGGTCCCCACGACCACGAGGACGGCGACGAAGACTCCCACACCCACGCCGACTCCCACGCCGACCCCCACTTTCGACAAGACGGCGCTCTCCATTGACGACCCCGCGAGCATCTGGCTGGTCGTCGACAAGCTGCGCCCGCTCAATCCGGCCGACTACGAGGCGCCCGACCTGACCGAGGTCGACATGCCGTACGTCGCCGACTACGTGCCCTACCTCCGCGCAGAGGCAGCGGCAGCCCTCGAGCAGATGCTCGCCGCGTTCACCGACGAGAGCGGTGGGCGCACCATGAGCAACCAGAGCTCGTACCGCCCGTACTCGAGCCAGGAGCGGGTGTACGCGGGCTGGGTGGCGACCTACGGGCAGGAGGGCGCCGACCTCACGAGCGCCCGGCCCGGCTACAGCGAGCACCAGACCGGGCTCGCCATCGACCTGAGCGCGGACGACGCGACCTGCTCGCTCGAGCAGTGCTTCGCCGACACGGTGCAGGGCACGTGGCTCGCCGCGAACTCGTGGCGCTTCGGATTCATCCTCCGCTACCCCAACGGCTACACGCCGATCACCGGATACGAGTTCGAGCCGTGGCACTACCGCTACGTTGGAGTCTCGCTCGCCACCGAGATGCACACCACCGGAGTGATGACGCTCGAGGAGTTCTTCGGGCTCCCCGCCGCTCCCGACTACGCGGACTAGCCCGCCAGCGCGGCGTCGACGATCGTCTTCGCCTCGGCCTGCACGAGCTTCAGGTGCTCGGGCCCCCTGAACGACTCGGCGTAGATCTTGTAGACGTCCTCCGTGCCGCTGGGGCGGGCCGCGAACCACGCGAACTCCGTCACGACCTTCACGCCCCCGACCGCGGCGCCGTTGCCCGGCGCCTCCGAGAGCCGTGCGATGATCGGGTCGCCGGCGAGCTCTGTAGCCGTGATCGCGTCGCCGCTCAGCTTGCCGAGGCGCGCTTTCTGCTCCTTGGATGCCACGGCGTCGACTCGCTCGTAGGCGGGGTCGCCGAACTCGGCGACGAGCTCCGCGTAGAGCTGCGACGGGGTCTTGCCGGTGACCGCGAGGATCTCGCTGGCGAGCAGGGCGAGCAGGATGCCGTCCTTGTCCGTGGTCCACGCGGTCCCGTCCGTGCGGAGGAAGCTCGCGCCGGCGCTCTCCTCCCCGCCGAACCCGACGGAGCCGTCGACGAGCCCGGGCACGAACCACTTGAACCCGACCGGCACCTCCCACAGGCGGCGGCCGAGGGATGAGGCCACGCGGTCGATCATCGTGCTCGAGACGAGGGTCTTGCCGACCGCGGCATCCGGGCGCCACGAAGGGCGGTGCGTGTAGAGGTAGCGGATCGCGACCGCGAGGTAGTGGTTCGGGTTCATGAGCCCGCCATCCGGAGTCACGATGCCGTGGCGGTCTGCGTCGGCGTCGTTGCCGGTGAGGATGTCGTAGTCGTGGCGGCGGGCGACCACTGATGCCATGGCGCTCGGCGACGACGGGTCCATGCGGATCTTGCCGTCCCAGTCGAGCGTCATGAACGCCCAGGCCGGGTCGACGAGCGGGTTCACCACGGTGAGGTCGAGGCCGTAGTGCTCGGCGATGAGCTGCCAGTAGTGCACGCTCGCCCCGCCCAGCGGGTCTGCTCCGATCCGGATGCCCGCCTTCTTGATCGCGGCGATATCGATGATGTTCTCGAGGTCTTCGACGTAGTGCTTGCGGTAGTCGTAGGTGGCCACGCCCGTGGGCTCGGCCCGCAGGACCCCGCGCAGTCCGTCGGCGATGAGGGCGTTCGCGCGGTCCGCGATCCAGGTCGTGGCGTCGCTGTCGGCCGGGCCGCCGTGCGGCGGGTTGTACTTGAAGCCGCCGTCGCGGGGCGGGTTGTGCGACGGCGTGATGACGATCCCGTCGGCCTGCCCTCCGCTGATTGAGCCTGTCGAAATCCCGACGTTGTACTTGATGATCGCGTGGCTCAGTGCGGGCGTGGGCACGTAGTCGTCGAACTCGTCGACGAGCGCGTTCACCCCGTTCGCCTCGAGCACCTCGAGCGCCGTCGTCTCAGCGGGGCGGGAGAGGCCGTGGGTGTCCTTGCCGATGAACAGCGGCCCGGTGATGCCCTGGCCGGCACGGTACTCCACGATCGCCTGGGTGATGGCGGCGATGTGCGTCTCGTTGAACGCGGTGTCGAGGGATGACCCGCGGTGGCCGCTCGTACCGAAGACGACGCGCTGCTCTGGCACCGAGACATCCGGAACCCGCTTGTAGTAGGCCTCGACGAGCTCGTGCACGTCGATGAGGTCGGAGGGCTGGGCGGCGGTGCCTGCGCGGTCGTTCATGCCCTCAGTCTGGCACTCAGTCAGCGCTGATGATCAGCCTTGCGATGAGGCCGTCGCGGATGCGAAAGGCGATGTCGCTCGTTCCGTTGTACCCGCCGCCGGTGACCACGAGCGTGACGACCTGGTCGACGTCGTCGCCCGTCACGCCGGTCGCCTCGAAGTGCGCGCGGCGGCCGATGTTGTCGCTCTGGTCCCACTGGGCGACGCCGTCGTGGCCGTGGAAGCCACGGCCCCAGTCCTCGAGGTACGCGTCCTCGGTGAAGCACGCGAGGAACGCCGCGGAATCGCCCGCGTTGGTCGCCGCGATCATGCCGGCGATGGCGGGGGCGAGTTCGGTCATGGGTACGATCGTGCCATGTCCGAAACTGCCGAGCCAGAGGCCTACTCCTACCTTGGTCCTGCCGGCACCTTCACGGAGGCCGCGCTCAAGCAGGTCCCCGCAGCCGCAGGCAAGACCTGGCGGTCGGTCAACAACGTGGGCGAGGCTCTTGATGACGTGGTCGCCGGGCGCAGCATCGCGGCCATGATCGCGATCGAGAACTCGGTCGAGGGCGGGGTGAGCGCGACCCAGGATGCGCTGGCGACTATTCCGCACCTGCGCATCGTGGGGGAGTACCTCGTCCCCGTGAACTTCGTGCTCGTCGCCCGGCCCGGCACGGCGCTCGCCGACGTGAAGGTGATCAACGCGCATCCCGTCGCCTACGGGCAGACGCACCGCTGGCTCGACGCGAACCTGCCCACCCACGGGCACATCCCGGCGACCTCGAATGTCGCGGCCGCCTCGGCCCTCCTCGAGAGCGACCTCGCGGATGCCGCGATCGCACCCCCCGGCATCACCGAGCACCACGACCTCGCAGTGCTCGCCGAGAACATCGGCGACAACCCCAACGCGGTCACGCGCTTCGTGCTCGTCTCCCGCGTGGCGCCGCTGCCGGCACCCACGGGCAGCGACAAGACGAGCATCATTGCAGAGCTTCCGGATGACACGGCCGGCCGCCTCCTCGAAATGCTCGAGCAGTTCGCCACCCGCGGCGTGAACATGAGCCTGCTCGAATCGCGGCCGATCGGGGATGCACTCGGGCGGTACCGCTTCGTCATCGACCTCGACGGGCACATCCTCGACGAGCGCGTTGCGGACGCGCTGCTCGGCCTCAAGCGCTTCAGCCCCAACGTGATCTTCCTCGGGAGCTACCCGCGTGCCGACAAGCTGCCGATCACGGTCATCCCGCGGTACGACAATGACGCGTTCGTGGACGCCCGCGACTGGCTGCGAGGTCTGATCGCGGGGGAGGACGAGTAGTGGCCGACAACTCCGCACCCGAGGTCGACCCCCGGTTCGACCCCGTGTTCCAGCGCGGCTACGACCCGGCCGTGCACCCCGCGCCCGTCCGCCGCTCGGTGCTGCGAACTCCCGCGGTGAAGCCCGCGCCGCTGCCCGAGCCGCCCGCCCCGGTCGCTGAGGTCATCGCGGACGCCGCGCCCGAGGATGAACCGCAGGACGGTCGCCGCAACCCGTGGCTGCTCGCCCTAGTACTGGTGAGCGTCGCGTTCCTGCTCGCGGCCGGCGGGCTCGTCTGGGCCTTCTCGCAGCGCAATATCTACTCGTTCTCGGGTACACCGGGTGCCCCCGAGCTGATGGTGCAGCAGCTGACGTACATGCTTCCGCCCGCGCTACTCGTCGCGGGCGTGCTGGGGCTCGTGCTGCGAGTAGCCCTCGGTGCGATCAGGGCCGGACGGGGCTGATGCGCCTGCGAATAACGGCGCTCTGGGTCATCCCGGTCGCCCTCATCGCGACAGGATTCGGCGCGGCCTGGGGTGCCGCAGTCGGTTCGGCCGCGCGCTACAACGACGTCTCGATCACGTCGGCGGTCGAGTTCGACTGGACGTCGGTGGCGGGCATCGTCGCAGAACCACTCATTCTCGCCGGCCTCCTGGCAGTACTCGTGGCGCTTGCCGTGCACGCGGTGCTGTGGCGGCCGGCTCAGTAGCTAGACCGCCGCCGGCACCTTCACCGTGAGCGCCCCCGGGTCGACCCAGGCGTGCACCGAGCGGGCCTCGCCGAACTCGTCGCCGTCGAGCTGGAACTCCTCCGGGTCGCCCTCGACGACCATCCGCAGGTCGGTGCCCGTGAGGTACGTGACATCCCGGACGTCCGCGGAGAGGTCGATGATCTTGCGGCCGAGCGCCGACTTGCGCAGCACCCCGTTCTCCCACGCGACCTTGCGCCACACCTTGGCCCAGCCGAACGGGCCGCGGGGGCGGAGGGCTGCGATATCGAGGATGCCGTCGTCCGGTTTGGCCTCGGGCATGAGCAGTAGCCCGCCCGGCAGCATCCCGCAGTTGCCCACGATGATGGTGTGCACGCTCATCGCCCGCTCCGGAGCCCCGTTGAGGCGGTACCGGATGCGCACGGGCTTCAGCTCTGGCAGGGAGCGGGTGATCCCGTCGATGTAAGCGAGCCAGCCGACCGCCTTCTTGAGCTTCGTGTTCGTGTTCTTGATCATCTTCGCGTCGAGGCCGAGGCCGGCCATCACGAGGAACGCGTGCTCCTCGCTGTCGCCGTCCGCGCGCACGATCTCGACCATTCCGAGATCGACCTTCCGGTCGTCGCCCGTGAAGGCGATCTCGACGGCGTGCTCGAGGTTCGTCAGGGGCAGCTCGAGGTTGCGGGCGAGCAGGTTTCCGGTGCCGGAGGGCAGGAGGGCCAGGGAGACTCCGCTGTCGCGCAGAGCCTCGGCCACGGCACGGACAGTTCCGTCGCCGCCGGCCGCGATCACGACGTCGGCGCCGCGGCGGATGGCGCTCGCGGTGACGCCCTGCCCGGCATCCTCTTCGCTCGTCTCGAACCAGATGGTGGGAGCCCAGCCGGCCGCCTTCGTGGCGGCGTGCACCGCGTCTTTGAGCTTGGAGAGGTCGACCTTGATCGGGTTGTAGACGACAGCCGCTCTCATCTTCTTGTCCACCGCGGGAGTCGCCACGCTGCCAACGGTACGCCATGCGCTGGGTAGGCTTGAGCGGTGATCGATCCCCAGCTCCTGCGCGAAAATCCGGACACCATTCGACGGTCGCAGGAATCGCGCGGCGCATCCGTGCAGCTCGTCGACGACGCGATCGCCGCCGACGCGGAGCGGCGCACCAGCATTCAGCAGTTCGAGAAGCTCCGGGCCGAGCAGAACGCGTTCGGGCGCACTGTCGCGACGGCGCCGAACGACCAGAAGAAGGCGCTGGTCCTGCAGGCGCAGGCGCTCGCCAACCAGGTCAAAGAGGCGGGCCAGAAGGCGGCGGATGCCGAGGCCGAGGTCACTCGTATCGTCGGCGCTCTGGGCAATGTGGTGATCGAGGGGGTGCCCGCGGGCGGCGAGGAGAACTTCGTCACGCTGCGCGAGGTCGGAACGCCCCGCACCTTCGACTTCGAGCCGCGCGACCACGCCGACCTCGGCGAACTGCTCGGCGCGATCGACATCGCCCGCGGGGTGAAGGTCTCGGGCAGCCGCTTCTACTTCCTGCGCGGTGTCGGCGCCCGCCTCGAGATCGCCCTGATGAACATGGCGCTCGACAAGGCGCTCGCGGAAGACTTCGTCCCGCTCATCACCCCCACCCTCGTGCGGCCCGAGATCATGGCCGGCACCGGGTTCCTCGGCGAGCACGCCGACGAGGTCTACCACCTCGACAAGGAGGACGACCTCTACCTCACGGGCACGAGCGAGGTGGCGCTCGCCGGGTACCACTCCGACGAGATCCTCGACCTGTCGAACGGCCCGCTGCGCTATGCGGGCTGGTCGACCTGCTACCGCCGCGAGGCGGGCTCGGCGGGCAAGGACAACCGGGGCATCCTTCGCGTGCACCAGTTCAACAAGCTGGAGATGTTCACCTACGTGCTACCGGAAGACGCGGAGGCCGAGCACGAGCGGCTGGTCTCGTACCAGGAGTCGATGCTCGCGGCCTGCGAGCTGAGCTACCGCGTGATCGACGTGGCCGCCGGCGACTTGGGCTCGTCCGCCGCCCGCAAGTTCGACATCGAGGCGTGGGTGCCGACCCAGGGCACCTACCGGGAGCTCACGAGCACGAGCAACTGCACGACGTACCAGGCCCGGCGCCTTGACATCCGCTACCGCACAGAATCGGGCAAGACCTCGCCGGTCGCGACCCTGAACGGCACGCTCGCCACCACCCGCTGGCTCGTCGCGATCCTGGAGACGCACCAGCAGGCCGACGGCTCGGTAGTCGTGCCCGCGGCGCTGCGGCCGTACCTGGGAGGCCTCGAGGTCTTCGAGCCCGTCGCATGAGCCGCGCGCGCTGGCTCATCGCCCTCGACATCGACGGCACCGTGCTCCGGGAAGACGGAGTCATGAACGAGGCCGTCATCGCGGCGGTCGGCAAGGTTCGGGATGCGGGGCACGAGGTCATGCTCGCAACGGGCCGCTCGGTCGCGATGACCCTGCCGATCCTCGACCGGCTCGCGATCACGCCCGAGTACGTGGTTTGCTCCAACGGCGCGATCACCCTGCGCCGTGATGCGGATGCCCCGACGGGCTACCGGCGCGAGCACGTGGAGACGTTCGACCCCAGCGAGGTGCTCGGCACGATCCGCGACAACCTCGAGGGCGCGAACTACGCCATCGAGGACGAAGCCGGGCTGTACAAGTTCACCGGCTCCTTCCCGGATGGCACGCTCGGTGCCGTGAGCGAGAAGGTCCCGTTCGAGGAACTGCTGGAGCAGCACGCCACGCGCGTCGTCGTGATCTCGCCCGGGCACAAGATCGAGGACTTCCTCTCCGTCGTGGAGCGCATGGGCCTGCACAAGGTGAGCTACAACGTCGGCTGGACGGCCTGGCTCGACATCGCTCCCGACGGTGTCAACAAGTCGACGGCGCTCGAGCGCGTGCGCGGCCTGCTGGGCATCCCGCGCAACCGCGTGATGGCCATCGGCGACGGCCGCAACGACATCGACATGCTCGAGTGGGCGTCCGTCGAGGGCCGCGGGGTGGCGATGGGCCAGGCGCCGGACGAGGTTCGCGAGGCCGCAAACGAGACCACGGGCACCGATCTCAACGACGGGGTCGCGACGGTCCTGAACGCCTTCTAGGGCGTATCCTCAGGGTTTCGCGCTGCCCTGTCGGGTACACTCGGAGCTTGGTCACGCCGGGAGGGCTGTCCGAGCGGCCGATGGAGCCAGTCTTGAAAACTGGTGGGCAGCAATGTCTCGTGGGTTCGAATCCCACGCCCTCCGCTCAGTCTGGCCAAACCTTTTTGCAGGGCAACGTTAGGAAACTGTCATGAGCGACTTGACTCCCCGTTCGGAGCTGCGACCCCGCTCCGAGCTACGGTCACGCACGGGTGTGCCCAAGGTCGCCGGCATCGCGCGCCACGGCCGCCTCCGCCGCTCGAACCCGTGGCCGACCATCCTCAAGTTCATCGGCGCAGCGCTCGCGGTCATCCTCGTGAGCGGCGCGTCCGTCGGCGCGATCGCCGTCAACAGCCTCACCTCGAAGACCAGCACCGTCGAGCTCATCGGCGAGACCGAGGGCCCGCCCCCGGAGATCGGCAAGCTCGACGGCGGCTTCAACATCCTCATCGTCGGTAGCGACACCCGCGAGGGCCAGGACGGCATCGGCGGTGACGAGGAGGACGAGACGTCGGTCCTCAACGACGTCAACATGGTGCTGCACGTCTCACAGGACCAGACGAACGCGGTGGCCATCAGCATCCCGCGCGACATGGTCGTTGGTATCCCCGAGTGCCCGTGGAATGACGGCTCCGGCGACGTGAAGGGCTACTCGACCGAGCCGATCAACACCGCGCTCTACTACGGCGGCCTGCCCTGCGTGGTGCTCACCGTTGAAGAGCTCACCGGTCTCGACATCCAGTTCGCCGGCATGATCACGTTCAAGGGCGTCATCGCGATGGCCGACGCCGTCGGCGGCGTGCCGGTGTGTGTCGACGGTCCCTTCTACGGCGACGGCGTGACGTTCGACCAGGCGGGCACCTACAACCTCAGCGGGTGGGATGCACTCGCCTTCCTCCGCACCCGATCGGGTGTTGGCGACGGCAGTGACCTGACGCGCATCAGCTCGCAGCAGGTGTACCTCTCCTCGCTCGTCCGCGTGCTGCAGAGCTCGAACACCCTGGGAGACGTCAAGAAGGTCTACAACCTGGCCAACGCGGCGCTCAGCAACATGACGCTCTCGTCGAGCCTCGGCAACGTGCCGACCATGGTGTCGATTGCGCTGGCACTCAAGAACATCCCGATCGAGAACGTCACCTTCGTGCAGTACCCGGGCACGACGGGCAACGTCGACCCGCCCTACACCGGCAAGGTCAAGCCCAACACGGAGCTCGGCGACGAGATGATGCAGTACATCCTCGCCGACCAGCCGTTCAAGCTCGACGAGGCCGGAGACGGCGAGGGCTCAGCGCTCAACCCGAACGCGACCCCGCTGCCGACCAGCACCACGGCGCCGGCGGTCGATCCGTCCACGCTCCCCGTGCTCTCGGGTGTCCGCGGTCAGACCGCGGCCGACCAGACCTGCACGGTGACCAACGAAGACGGGCCCAACTGGGGCTAGCGGCAACTATCGCGTCGCACGGGTAGCGGTGCCGCAGGACGGGGGTCGAGAGCAGGCCGTCTAGCCCGGTCCCCGCTGTGTGGCATGATGGTTGTCGAACACTGGAGACGTCGCATAGTTCGGCCTAGTGCACCACCCTGCTAAGGTGGAGAGGGGTTTAAACTCCTCCGTGGGTTCAAATCCCACCGTCTCCGCTCCCGGTCTCTGCATTCGGTAGAGCCCCGTCTGCAAAAAGGCCCACCCTGCCCGCGTGGCAGGATTACCTGCACTGGCGGGGAGGGCGGGCCCAATCGCTGGCGGCCTAGCGGGTGCGCCGCCTCCGGAGGACGCCGAGGACGACGATCCCGATTCCGGTCACCAGCAGCAGCGGCCCGATGATCAACTCGGGCGTCGGGTCGAATCCGGTGTAGGCAAGGCGCTGCGCGGCCGCGGCCGGGCGGACCACGGGTACCGCGGGCACAGCAGACAGGCGAAGGGTCGTCGTGGCCGTAGCCCCCGGCACCTCTGCGGTGATCGTCACCGTGCCCGGGGTGCGTGATGCGGTCACGGTCGCCCGATAGGTGCCGTCTCCGTTGTCGGTGATCGGGCTGATCGCCGTACCGAGGTCGGTGCTCGTGAGGGTTAGTGTCGCGCCCGAGGACGGGTTGCCGTTGACGTCCGCCGCCGTGATCGTGGCGACGGTGCTCGCCGTGCCGTTGGCGGGCACGGTCGGGCTCGAGAGAGCGAGGGTCAGCCGCGTGGGCGGACCGCCGACCTGCCGGACGTCGATCGTAGTTGCTGTCACCGGGCCGTCTCCGCCAGTGGCGCTCGCGCCCACACGGTCCACGCCAGCGGACGTCGTGGAGGTCATGGTCGCGGTGTAGGTGCCGTCTCCGTTGTCGGTGACGGCGCCGAACGTGTTGCCGAGTGAGCCGGAGAACGCGACATCCGCGCCGATGACCGGCCCGCCGTGGTCGTCGGTGACTGTCGCGGTCACCGCGGTCGTCGAGACGCCATCGGCGACGAGCCGAGGGTCGGCGGAAGTGACGGTGATCGCGCTGGTGACGTTCGGTGAGATGCGGACGAAGGGCGCGGCGCCGACCGCGCCGAGTGCGTAGGTGGCGTTCCTCGCCGCAGGGGAGACGAAGTTGGAGCCCCCGCCGCCGCTGCCGGGCCCGGCGCCCCCGCCACCGCCGTAGTAGCCGCCGCCTCCGCCGCCCACCGTGCCGGGGAATCCGGCCACTCCGTCGCCGCCCGCGCCGAAGGTGCCCGGCTTGCCCACCAGCTGGGTGTTGAAGAACGGCGCGGTGCCGCCCGCGCCGCCGGCGTCCTGGGTGCCGGCACCCGCCGCGGTGAGGATGGTGGGGCTCGTCGGTGCCGATTGCCCGGCGCCGCCGCCGTTGCTGGACGTGCCGCCTCCGCCCCCGGCCGCCACCAAGAGTCTCGTCGCGAGGTCGCCGGCCGTGGTGCGGACGTCCGATGCGCCG
>Ga0247742_10000847_pt1 | contig 22987 bp, 29 predicted proteins | sample UWRJL208509C2_FD_180944 | JGI IMG/M metagenome (GOLD analysis project Ga0247742, IMG submission 180944) | Plant litter microbial communities from Arlington Agricultural Research Station in Wisconsin, United States - UWRJ-L208-509C-2 | ecosystem: Environmental > Terrestrial > Plant litter >... | reverse complement strand
TGTAGCTCGCTTCTCCTGGCAGCATTTTCAGACATAGGTTCACCAACCATTGGGGCAGGAGGTAATGAAGCTGCTGGAGGGGGAACTTTTGGAGGGAGGTTGGAGGCTGCGCGTGTTCTTCGATAGCTGACCGAGGCCCGAGAAGAAGTCGGCGTTGTTTGAGACACGGATTCATACTGAACAGAGTACGGATGTTGCGTTGGAGGATAACCAGATACCGCTGAGCTTCGCAATACCGATTCGTCGAGAGTGTAGACAGCATCTGGGTTGTCCGAATCACCGTCGCTTTGCACGCCATTTAGATGCTCCTGCGAGTCGTTTTGGACAAAGGGGGTATAGGTTTGCTGCGGTATATGTGGTGAACTTTCTGAGGATGGGGAGGCGGATGTTGTTGGAGAATTAGTGGAATCAGACACTGTGTTGGTGTACAATGATGAAGCTGGATAGGGCACAGCAGGTATGCTGTAAATAATGCTTAGAATGTTCATTCGGTCTGCGTAAGTGTCGTGCTAGATAGTTCATAAGTTGAGACGCGTAACAATAGAAGGGATATTGAGATGGACTGACAATGTTTTGCAAGCGTTTAACCTCTGCCTCTTGTGCTGCAACGCTTCTACGCCTCCGTCTTCTGTGCGTGTCAGTACTATCTTCACCGTTCCTGACTCGTTCCATAACTTCGCTAAGCAACGCGACACTCTGGGCGTATGCATTCACCGCTGCTTCTGGACTCTCGTTTGTTGAATCGAGTTGTACGGCTTCGCGAGCGAGCTCGAGGGCCCGCGTCAGCGCACGACGAGACGATGGCCGCTGCTCTGAGCGATGTGAGTGCTCAGTGGGGGGTGCCAACAGAGTTCTTTCTCGTTCAGGTTGAGGGTTTGAGGGTTCTGGATCAGCATTTCGATCTGAAAAACGAGAGGAAGATGGTGGAAGATATGACTGGGGCGGTGGGTCTGATAGATCGTCCATAGTGGAAGTTAAGGATTGGGATTGATGCTGGTAAGCGCTAGCAGACGACGACGCTTGGCGGGCTTGAGAAAATGCAGCCACTGCTGAGAGATTCGGTGATGCTGATGGTCGTACAAACGTGCTAGAACGCGCTGCTCGCTGCAGTGCAGATGTGCCTGATGAATAGGATTGCACATCTGGAGGTTCTGAGATGGCTGATGGAAGCTGGGGTAGCGAGGAGCTTGGTGGGAGGCTGGGGATGGGTAAATTTGGCGGTGGGCCTGCTGGGCGAGTGTTGGCTGCTGATGAACGTCGCCGCTGAGAGAGCTGTGAAGGAGGGGAGGCGGGGGCAAGCATGGACTGAGGGGGCGAGAAGGAGACAGGAGGCTGCTGCTGCTGCTGATGTTGCCAGGGCTGGCGGGTGGGGATGCGGTGCTGCTGTGGCCGTGTGTCCCACTCGAGCTCCATGGTGTGGGGAACGGGGGCAACGACGAGCTGGTGGGTGTGGAGGACGGTTGACTGTCTGCCGTCCTCAGCGACTCGGCCTTGTTTGGCCATCAACAACATCTCATATTTCTCGCTCCTTTAGGAATGCATCACAACTGGTCAAGACATATCACAAAATCCTATGCAAATGAACAAGCTAATTATCCGAGAGGTATCGAGCTAGCAAAATAGTAACGAGTGGCTTTGGCAACGTAGAAAAAATCGGGGTATATCTCTCCACAACAATAGGGCTCCTTGATTTGGAATTCATTCTCAGTCACGGAATTCGGCCTGGGAGCCCTGAGCTGCAAGTCGGCTCTCCAAGTTCCTGACAATCCAAGCACATTAGCACAGCCGCTTCTTTCTCTCGCGGGGTACTCACCTGAGCGACTCCTCCTTCGCAAGCAACTCTTGCCTCTTCTCATTGATCTCGCGTTGCACCTTGAGCTCAATTTCGCGCAGCTAGCAACCGGCCCATCATGAGACAAAGATCCCTGATAGAGTATATCGTAATCACTGACCTTCTCTTCTTCACGGCGCAGCTGTTCTTCCTTGAGGCGAACACTCTGGGAAGCAAGCTCCTCGGGGAGGATGGATGAGTCTCTGTACATAAGATGCGTCAGCGATACGGCCTCATGCAACCTAAGAATACGTACTGCGTCTCGGAATGAACGGTACGGGAAAGTTTCTCGGTACGGTAAGTCTCGTAAAGGACATCGTGCGTCAACGACTTGAGATCACCGAGGTGAGAGCTAAATTAAATGGATCAGTTTCACATCCGAAAGTGACCATCAAACAAGATTTACTTGAGGAGGGCGCTCCTTAGTCTGCTGAAGTCGGAGTGTTTTGGGTTATCAACTTCAGCGATGCCCCAAGGGTAAATACGAGCGCGAACAGGCTCTCCGTTGATCTCAATTTCCTCCTCTGAGCCAATGATGGCAAATGGCAGGAGTGCCTAAATATAGCGTGTCAAATTAACTCTGGAAAACATTGACATAACGGCTCACCCTTAATTCGCTGTTGTCTTGAATTGTCTCTTCGTCATCTTCTTCGACGTCGTACGGGAAGTTGTAGACAGGAATGTCGTAATGATCAATGTCCTCCATGACCTATGCCAACATGAGTTATATTGGCATTTAAAGAAGCGATCCCACGCACCCTCTTCTTGAAACCTCTGAGTTCGCTAGGTGTCAAGGAATCGGCCTTGCCAATAACGGGGATGACATTGACGCGCGGGGATAGGCGACGCATGAGCTCAATATCCATTTCCCTCAGCCTATACTAGCATAAGCAATCTCCCAGGTTCATTTGTGATGTCCACGTACGCATGACCGGTAGGAGGGATGAAATACAGAAGAGCATGGATGCGGTTATCTCTGAAGCGGGGGTTGCGCTTGATTCGCGACTCTTCAGCGAGAATATCATCGTATTGGCGTTCAAGATAGCCAACTATTTCTTGGAAACTGAGAGAGGAGTTGAGAATGAAAGCCATTGACGTATTCCCAGCACAACACGTACGCGAACTCGTTGTCGATGTTGTCACCAAATCCAGGGGTGTCGACAATAGTCAGAGCAATGCGGACACCATCTTCCTCGAGTTCTGAAAAGGCCGAAAAACAAAATTAAGAATACAACAAGAGCTCAAGGCATTGTAATGGGCACGTACCGACGTTGACGGGCTTGATTCTGATGCCCTCTTCAACGTGCGCGGTCTCAGGTGAGTCGGAAATCTTGTGGGCAAGGACTTCCGACTCGCAGAGGGTGTTGACGAAGGTGGTACGACCTGTCCCGGAGGCACCTAGTAAAAGTCAGCAATAGCGACGCGAAGCAAGAAAGCCTGAACGTACCGACGACCATCAAGGTGAACTGAACACCCTTCTTAACCTTGTTTCCTCTGCGTCTTCCTGCAAACGACATTTTTACCAAAGAGCTGAACGCGACTAAGCCGTGAGGAGTTCAGAGTTGAAGAGCTCTCATTCGCTGTCCAATATTTCTTAGTTCAAACTCCGCTTGTGGCGTGACCCCTGTTGATGGCAAACAAGGCCCTTGCCGCGACCCTGCAGCAGGAGCGCCAGTCACTTCGACAACTCTTATGTGAGCTCTTCGTTGTCTTCGTTCAGATCTATTCCCAACGCTCTCTCGAAAGGGATGCTGTGAGGGCCTACCTGTAGAATTTTTTTTTAGAAAATCTGCTTCCCAAGGATTTATCGTCTCCTCAGCCTAGGCGTTGTGCCACAAAATCGTATGGTTTTGACGCGTCTGGGTGGTCCCTTGTCTAGAGCAAGTACCTCTTCAAGGCAACATCTCGTCTTTTCCAAACATTTGACGCGTCATGCATCATCTGCTGCCTCTAAAAACGGGCCAGAAGCTCAGGATAACGAGCCTTCTTCTAGTGCGGAACCACCTAAGCGGAGGGGCAAGACATCGTCAAAAAAGTTCATCGACCTGCCGCAAGTCTTCGTGGATGCTGCTGGTACAGCCGCGAAACCGCTTCCGGAATGGAACCCACACTATCTTGTTCCGCCGCCTGCTCCCGAGCCTGGTGAGTATAGGTCTATATTTTTGCTATCAGAACTGACGTCTTTGATAAGCAGGAGGGGACATCGAAGCACCTACACTAAAAACCACTCGTAAACGCCGAACAAAGAAGACTAATGAAGGTTTGTATTGCCCACTCCATGCTGGATTCTGCCTCATATATCTCTTTGAAGCTGCTGTTGTAAATTCAGAAAAGAAAGGCAAAATCCTTGCATCAGGTTTGAGAGACGTTTCTTCTAACACATTCCTGGGGCTAATATTACGATTCTTAGCTGCCAAAGCGCCAAAACCAAGCATCTTTTTATCTAGGGAGATTCTAGCCAACCTAAGGCGCTTTCCACATTGCCTACTCCTGACGAAAGTTGGCCAATTCTATGAGGTACGAGTATAACTAGCTTTCACAGTTACACTATTTTTAAAAGTCAGATTTCAGTCGTATTTTGACCAGGCGGTGGAAATTTCTCGTCTCCTGAATATCAAATTGACGAGCAGAAAGTGGAACGGAGAGCGTGTCGCCATGTGCGGCTTCCCCATTATGCACCTCGACAGGCATCTGAAGACCCTAGTTCAACAAGAGCGACGTTTTGTCGCCATGTGCGAAGAGTATGTACGCTTTGCTGGGACCGGAATTAAGGAATTCGACAGACGCATATCGCGTATAATCACCCCAGGAACATTGATTGACGAGTCCTTCCTTAATCCTCTCGATAACAATTACCTTCTTGCGATCAGTTCTCCCAGCACCAACACACTCACGGAATCTGTCGGACTTGCCTGGATTGACGTATCTACGGGCGAATTCTTTTCGAAGCATTGTACACTCGAGAGTATTCCAGATGAGCTTGCTCGGCTGGCACCTCGAGAAACGGTCCTTGACAAGAGCTTTCAGAACCTCAATGGTCACCCTCTGTTTTCCATGCTCGGCGAAAACGGATGTCTAGTGTCTTACACCTCTGTCCTCGAATCATTTGACACCTCTCAGGAACCCTCTCATAGCCCAATTCATGCAGAGGAATTGGCTGATGACGAACTGCGCACCCGAGCGACGACGATCGAGGCTCTCATACAAACTGAAGTCATCCACGAGCTAGACTCTATGCCGGCTCAAGAAAGCTCTGCAATAAAGCTTCTCACCAAGTTTTTGCAGGATAATCTTCTGGAGCACATGCCACTCCTCACACCACCGCGTCACGAAGTGGAGCAAGAACGCATGCAAATTGACGCACATACAATCCAAGGTCTCGAAATACGGGAAACTAGTAAAGAGGGAAGCGCTAAGGGCAGCCTGCTCAGTGTTGTGAAACGGACCATGACAAGCGGCGGTGCCAGACTCCTGGCGAGGTGGCTCTGTGCGTGCTTCTGAGCTTCTCTCCATGAATGATGCCAATCTCGATTATATGTTTTAGGCTCTCCTAGCACGTCAGTGAAGGAGATCAATGCCCGGCAATCCCTGGTGGCCTTCTTTTATCAACGCGCTCATTTCCGGGCAGACGTCTGCGAAGTGTTAAAAGAGGTCGACGATGTTGGACGTCTTTGCCAGCGATTCCTACTTGGTCGGGCTGATTTCGGCGACCTTGTAGCAATCAACAAGTCAATTGAAACTTGGTCGACGCTCAAGAAGAACTGTGAACATGAGAGGTCTATGGAGGTTTCTGAACAACGGCCCCCGACCCATCAAATAGAATGGGAAAGCCTCGAAAGCGTCTTCGATAGGATGACAGACCTTAGCGAACTTTCCGATAAGATCTCCAAGGCTGTAATCTGTAATGCCAACGACGCAAATGAAATAGCACTGGGAGAAGAGACGGCCTCCAACAGTACAGAGACTGATGTTCCAGAGGCTGAGTCGCTCAATCCTGACAAAAGTCCCAAGAAATGGTCGATCAACCCCAAGTATGTGTTCACTGAGTAGCTCTATCGGCGTCTATTAATTAAAACTCCTGCAGCTTTTCGTCTAAGCTTTCCAAACTGCATAACATGCTACAAGAATTAACGGAGCGGAAGAACCACCTAGAGAAAGATCTGCAAACGAGATACAGTATGTATTGCTTTCAATGATCTTTAACATCATCTGACAAATAAAAATCGAAGATGCCCCATCGCTGACCCTCCGGGCAGCGCCTGGACATGGCATGTTTATACACCTGGCCCGCGCTAAACGAGATAGAGTGAAAATAGACATTGATCCACTTTTCTTCAGTATTGGGGAGTCCATGACAACCAAGAGTTACTACTACAAAGTGGGTTGTTGACCAATTTGTTGCTTTATAATCTAACGGTTATCCAGGAATGGACCGTGCTGGGCAATAAGACAGCAGAAGTGACAATGGCCCTCAACGCTGCCGAGAAAGAGGTGTTTGAGATGCTCCGCCTCGAGGTTGATAACTCCTTCTGCTTTGAAATTTGACTGCAGCTTATCAAGAAATGGACAGGTCATAGAGTGCTCAAACCAACTTCGTCAAAACGCACAACTCGTTGATGAGCTAGATGTGTCAATCTCCTTTGCTCTGTTGGCGGTGGAAATGAACTTCGTTCGACCGGAGATTGTTGAGGAGTCAGTAATCTCTCCGTTTAGATACTGTGCATCACCGAAGGCTTTTCTTTGCAGCGGTTCTTACAGCGTCGTGAATGGTAGACACCCTTCGGTGGAAATCGGCCTACTCTCGTCAGGCCGTCAATTTACTCCTAACTCTGTTGAGATGACGCCCTCCTCAAATGTCCACATTATTACTGGACCTAATATGGCGGGAAAGTCAACGCTGCTTCGACAAACTGCGCTCATTGCTATCTTGGCGCAAGTTGGGTCATTTGTTCCTGCAGACTTTGCACGTATTGGGGTCGTCGACAGATTATTTTCGAGGATTGGCGCCAAAGATGACCTGTTTCGCGATCGCAGCACTTTCATGGTGGAAATGCTCGAGACGGCCGACATTCTTCGCCGGGCAACGGATAAGAGCCTAGTGAGTTACCTGCGTTGCAACCCATTTCGATCGTATCTGAGCATAAGCAGGTCATTATGGATGAGGTTGGACGAGGAACGACCGTAAAGGATGGTCTGGCGATTGCGTTCGCGGCTCTTCACCACCTCATTACCGTCAACAAAAGTCGCTGTTTGTTTGCAACTCACTTCCAAGAACTTGCTGAAATGCTTGGCAACACCAACAACCTACAAGGTTCAGGTATTTTCGATAACGTGAGGTTCTATTGTAGCGACGTGGACGAGGTCGGAGTGAGTATTTATCATCCATCCATTCTTAACCGTTCTCACTTCGATAACAGGATGATTACTTCGCCTATTCATATCGCCTGCGCCCAGGTATCAATCGCGACAGCCACGGACTGAAAGTTGCCAGGCTGGCTGGTGTTCCTCCTTCGGCCATGACGGTCGCGACGGATACTCTCACTTGGCTCCGACAACGAGGTTCTGACAACATACGTGGAGAGCACAAAAATTTCCTAGAATCTACGCTAAGATCTACCCAATAATGTATATACTTTTGCTACATAATCCATCTACAGTTTAGTAGATCGAATATAATTGAGTGCTGATCCTGCTTGCAGCCATTTTAGTTGGTCAGACGACATTGTGTGCTTCGTTGTGATATTGAAGGTAGTTCCGTCGAGTTTTGTCACTTTGATCGCAATGGAGGCCTCTGGCTTCCCAGAGAACACGTCAGCAAGTCCTACAGTCTCTAGAACGTCTCCGGCGCCGATCTTCGAGTAATCTGCTTTGTCGACAAACCAGAGTGGCAATACCCCTTGTTTCTGAGTATTACACTTTTGTCAGATTGTTTTCAAAAGATGGCATAAGCTACTACAACATACTTTCAGATTTGTTTCATGTATGCGTGCGAATGAGCGCGCTAGGATCATAGCACAACCTATGGGAAAAGTTCAGTGAATGCTGAAAGATACGAATGATTCTCTCACCATAAAAGCGGGGTTGCAGTGCTGCGTGTTCCCTGGCGCTTCCTTCGCCATAGTTGTCGTCAACAATCAATGCCCATGGTTGTTGTCTGGTCTTTAAGCGCTTGGCGATCTCAGGAATTGTGCCAGAGGTATCGGTTTCTCTGTCGAAGGCGACATTCATGTCTCCGCCTTCATCGTTTGTGGCCTACAGTTTGGACTTCAGAAGAAGGCCGTAAAGTCATGAAGCCTGCTTACAGTTATCACTAGAAACAGAGGTCAGAAAATGTTCACTTCAAATCGTAATTTCGACTTACACAGATTTTCAGAGATGTTTGTGAGGTGACCTTTATACTTCAGCCATGGACCCTTTGACGACCAAAGATTAGAGCTGAAACAAGTTGTGCCCGACTCAGACTTACAGCAGCTGAAATATGATCTGTGGTACATTTTCCCCGGACACGAACAAGGACTTTCAATGGTGGTAATTCCATTCCGCTAGGATTTGAAGAGCCAAAATGACTTGCAAACGGTTCCAAGAGCTCAAGCCGCTGTGAGTCATTTTTTATGTCAATTTTCACATCTGGCTGAGGTTTAGGCATTGGCGGTGGATAATATGTCATGTCTCCAGGAGTGAACCCTGTTGACGGAAGATCCTGGCCGGAAGGAGGGAAAAATTTAAACGATTCACCGGACGGGAGAGTCAGAGAATCTGTTTGGGGATTAAAGGAAAGCCTTCCAGAAAACGACATAGCGGTGACGATGGTAGGTGATGCCAGGAAGTTCATGGTCTTGTTGTTACCGTCGTTCCTGGATTTGAAGTTGCGGTTGAAGCTGGTCAAAATCGCTGAAGTTGAGAGGGCATCATGAACAGGATATCAGGACAGAATAATGAGCTCCTACCATTCTCTTCGTCCTTCTTATCGGTTCGCTTCCACTGGCAAAAGAGTCAAAACTCTCGCTCGATCTGGGAGATGCAATTCCAGTTACCTGTCCAATACATGGTCCACAGGCATTGGCAAGGACAAGGGCTCCGACATCTTCTAACGTAGATGTTACTTGATCCCGTTCTATAGTCGCGCGAATCTGTTCAGATCCTGGTGTGCACAGGAAGGGTACCTGAAGCGTGTCAGCCACATTGGCCAGGAGAGATCTGAGATGTCTAACCTTGGTCTTGAGTCCAGCTGCTTTCGCCTGTCGTGCCAAGTCCGCAACGCTGGTCTAAAAAGCTATAAGCAAGAGGCCCGCGGTTCCTTAGATATAATGTTATACCATGTCTTCGTAAGAGCTGTTCGTACACGATCCTATAAGTCCTGCAGAAAATTCGTCTTTCCAGCCTTGCTCTTTGATGAAGGCTCCAAACTTTGACAGAGGTGTTGAGAGGTCGGGTGTGAAGGGACCGTTGATTGTGGGTTCTAAATCTGAGAGGTTCTTTGGAAGAATCACGTCAGCATTCCGTATGCTTTAAAGAGCTAGAGAAACTTGGCGCACAATTTCAATAACATCGTCGTATTCCGCGCCTTCGTCAGCGCTGAGGAATCCCTGAGCCGCCGCGTCGTCAGCTGCTGCTGCTACAGGAGACCGACCAGTTGCTTGAAGGTATGCGCGCATATTCGAGGAGTAGGGGAACGTAGAGGTGGTCGCTCCTACTTCGGCTCCCATGTTTGCGATAGTGGCAAGACCTGACTAGATGTCAACAACTGATTAAAAAGGACGTTCAGGGAGGGAGATACCGGTGCAGGACTGGGAAGCGACCCCGGGGCCGAAGTACTCCAGTATGCTACCAGTGCCACCCTACATAAGAATTAGATCTGTCAATAACAAAAAGACCATGGTCGGCTTACTCTGACAGTCAGCTTTCCTGCAAGATGCAGGATAAGATCTTTTGGTGTAGCCCATCCATTAAGTTTGCCAGTTAAGTGGATGCCTACAGACAATTTGATCAGGCTGAAATAACGACAAGGAAAGAAATTTTGATACCAATGACATTGGGTGCCTTCAGTTCCCAAGGTGTTCCTGTCATCGCATCAACTGCATCAGCACCTCCCACACCTATTGCCAGCATTCCCAATCCTCCAGCGTTCGGCGTGTGTGAATCTGAACGAACGGGCTGAACATTCAGAGCGCTTGGCATGCTAACCGTTTCAATTACCTGTTCCCAACCTGTATGCTCGTCAGATAAGTTAAAAGGAAATTGGGAATAGTGGCGTACATCAACATCCCAGGAGCAGCGTAGTTCTCCAGAACTATCTGGTGGATGATGCCTGAACCAGGTTTCCAGAACTCGATGCCATATTTTTGAGCAGCGCTTTGCAGGAAATCAAACACCTCTTGATTGGTAACAATTGAACGCTGATGATAGCCTTAGTCCTTAGTTGGATTATATCATGTAGTAGAACCGAACCTTGAGGTCTGACTCGGCACCGTCGACAGCCTGGATTAGATGGTCGCAGTGGATACTTGTCGGGACAGCGCATTGTTCCAATCCTGCGCTCATGAATTGAAGCCTGTACCTTATGAGGCCTCCATTCGAAAGACGAAGACATTCAAGTGCTTACAGTGCCATCCTGCAAGAGACCATCTAAAACTCAGTTTCACTGAGAGAAAAGGACTAATACATACTGGGCAGAAGCATCTTGCATTGCAACCCTCTCCGGACGAAGCTGGAGATAGGCTTCCCCCCTAATCTTCCCCGAGTTTACTGTGAGGGCCTCCGGTTCGATTATGTGACTGTACAGAATCTTCTCTGCGAGGGTTAGAGGTCGGTTGAGGACATTCCGGACTTGCTCGAGTTTATGGATGAGAGAAACATAAGGAGGAGTGATTGAGATGCAATCTTTCTCGATTGCAGAGGCATGAGTAGCAAGAAGACGACGCAGAGAAGGTGTCTTCCTGCTAATCCGTGAAAGCATTGTCGTCGCACCTGCAAGGGGTCTGCTTGAAAGGCGTTTTCGGTCTTTAGGCCGAAGAACTATTTCAGCTGTCTCTTTAAAACTCCGGGATATTGATCGGCGCTTATGGCACACTTCAACCAATCAGAACGTCTTGTTTGGCAACTCGGAGATGTATTTATTCGCAACTACAGATCAGTTTCTTTTTAATTCTTGGAGTTCTATAATCCTCCTTAATTTGTTATTGAACCAGTCAAGCGGATGTCACGGCTGCTTGCACCAACAAGGATACCAGTTGAACCACTGGGTATCGACCAACGCTGCTTGCCAACGTCCCAAATCGACAAATCAAGACGCGACAATTGCGCCGTCACCACCTTTGTTTCCCCAGGGTTGAGGTATACGCTGTCGAATCCTTTGAGAACCTTCGGAGGGGAATTTGCAGATGCGGGAAGTGCAAGGTACACCTGGGGGATCTAGAAATAATATGAATTTGACATCATCCCAAAAGGTTACACCACGAACCTCATGTCCAGCAACAGTTCCATTATTCGTCAAGGAGTAGGTGACTGTAATAACTTTTGTATGGAGCCTAGCAAAATATTATCATCACCTGAACAGCGCCAGAGAGCTTGTTAGATGATCTCACCATGGATCGAGAGAGGATCCAGAAGGTGCAGCCCCCCCTCCAGACGATCCAGTCACACTCAAGCTTGAGTAGTCGAAGGTCGTATAGGACAAACCGAATCCATATTCAAACCTCGGCACGATGTTGGACTTGTCAAAGTGTCTATAATCAATATAGAGGCCTTCGTCGTAGGGGATCTGATAGATCTGAGTGCCAGTAGTGTAAAGGACTTGTGGGCCAAAGTCTGCTGTGGTCTTTCCAATGGAGTAAGGCAAGCGACCACTAAACGAGGACGTCACTCAAATTGCCTTTGTATCAAAGGTGAGCATTACCTTGGGTTGTAGGCACCATATATCACATCGACCAGGCCATTGCCTATGGTAGAATTGGTGAGCTGGGTAACAAAAATACGATGTAGGTGGCTCACCCGCTTCCTGACCTGGAAGTCCACTCCATACCTGGCTTAACGTGAGTATATGGATAAGCAAGACATTCGTATTTCACCTACAACAGCTGACACTGCGATAGTGACCTAGTCAAGAATCTGCGAAGTATGGAATAGAAGTCCGTCTTACCATTTACGTTGTTGATCCACGGCTCCATGATGATAGGACCAACGCTGTTGACAACGACAATAGTGTTTGAATTCACGCTAGCGACTTTGGCCACCAATGCATCCTAACCCGAAATCATCAGGAACAGAACGGGGAACACATAAAGACATACCCCATTGTGCCAAGCCTGCAAGTTGTTCCTATCGCCAGCATGCCCTGTATTTATTCGTTAGTACAGTAGCAATTACAGTAGAGATATGCCGCACCTTCGACCGTGATATAACCCTCTCCTGAATCAGCTACATATCTCGAGTATAAGTGAAAGCTGTCTCGTCGCTTAGCTTCGGATTGTTACCTGTTATGAAGACAAATGCTACGTCTTTCCCAGATGCGGTCGATCCAGCAGCATTCAGATCAGAGTCGCTGAGCGTTGAGGAAATCCTAGTTCCGTCTTGTTTGGCCCTCGACGTGATTGCATCCAAAGGCTGACGCATGAGAAGTCAGCTTTTCCCCCCCATTGTGATCCATTTAATACTTGCAGTAATCAGGTAAGGGAAGTCAGTCGTTCCGCTGCCCCATCCTGTAAATCTCTGAGTATGATTTTCCAACATTGGTTCTCGATGTAACGCACCCATAGCCAAAACACCATCGTTTCCTCCTCTATCATTGTACCTATATTCCGTTGAGTGGCTTGCAGCGTTGGGAAAATGGTGCCATTCTTACCCATTAGCTCCTTTAGAAGAACCACCCGCGCCGTTTCCAATAATTCCAATGGTCTTCGGAGCCTTCAACGGCAAGGCGTCTTTGGTATTCTTCAACAGGACGGTTGATGCAGACGCGATCGCACGGATAACACTGTAGACTGTGAGCAAATTTGAAGCACTTGACTGAGAATTTGCCTACTTTTTGTGGTCGGCTTGCACGTTGACGTGCTTGTTGAAGGCGGCATTATTGTTCCAGGCATCAAAGTTCACGGCAGGGAAGTTTTGGTCCTGACCCACGAGATACCTGTTCGAACGGTTAATCCAGCTGGTTTTATCTTAAAATATATACGCACCATGCAGCCAGAATGCGGAGAGCGATGTTCTAAACACACAAAGTGAGACGGCAACATCAGCGAAGTAGTATTTATGCTAACTGACATCGATTCGAGACTGTGGCACAGAGCCAGATTGTACAGCCCTGACCAAAGCATCCCCGAAGTACGACGTTCCTTGAGGACTTCTATCAGCAGGGCAAACAACTTTAGTCAGAGACACTTACCAGATCCAAAACTAATATCACCTGGGTATGTTGGTGAGTCAAATACTCAACCGCAATCTAAATTCAAAGCACCTGGCATGGTCATCTGGTGGCTCGGTGTAAGTCTGGAAGCAAGTGTTGCTCATATTTTGGCATCTCACATCAAGTCCTTTGTTGACTGCTAGCGTTGAGTGCTGAATAAACGCAGTTTATCACCGCATTTAAAGAGAGAAAAGAGTAAAACATACGGTGCCGCCCCAATCTGGACAGCCGGTCATAACTAAGTTCAGAACTTCTGGAGGAAGGGCCGTGGCTTACCTGACATAACATCTGAGATCGCAGTGAGAAGATTGCGAAGCACACAGCGAGTAGAACTTACATCCAGGGAAACCAAACTCTCCCTTCAGAATGCCGTTCAACACTTTGTCGTTCTCGCACGCATAGCTTCCATTGACTCCATTGGAAAACTTAGACAAAGTCAGATCAAAGTGTTTCACAACCTACTTTGATCTAAAAAAAACCTTAGACATAAGTTGTACAGGCACCACGCAGCGGGACTCACTATAACTGCACATCACAGAGGCTACGTTTGCCTGCACGCTACGGAGGAACTAAGAACACAGAGTTCAATTAGACAAAAACTCAAGACCCCTAATCAAATCTTACAGGAAGTGCGTAAAGCTCGTGTTGCTGTTTAGAGAGAAATTGAGTTCTCTTAGATGTGATAACACGGAACCACACGTACGGTCCTAAGAATATATCAGCACATTGAACATACGTAAAGATGAACAGACCCACCTATCATCGACATTGGAGGAGCTGGTATCTCTAGAATGCTCTTGTTCGTTGTTGATATAATGTTTCGCAGTCGCTGTCAATGATTTTTTAGCCCAGAAGAAATCAGTCGATTAGAAAGTCATTAGTACCTTGCACTCCCGCTGACTGCATGCCCATGATCGTCTCGTAAGCGCCTTCTCCCGAGAGGTATGGGTCAGAGCCAAACCTATCGGGGCAGATACATGCTCAGGATACAAAAATAAACCACGACTAGCCAGCTTACCCTTCCCAGTTTCTCCCAGCAGCGGGAGCACGGTGCAGATTCCTAATTTGATGTTAGTATCCATAAAGAGGAAAAGAGCACCCAGACACAAACATCATTGGACCTAAGGCAACGTGTATACCTTTCCCTTTGAACTCAGCACCCATAGCGACCCCGCGTTGCCTCATCAATGTCCGATTAAAGGTTGCTGCAACATTAATAGCGCTGTGACAGTTTTAGAATATAAAAGTTAGAAGATCGGACATAGTAAAACTGACGCAGGGAACGCAGACGCAAGGTCTGAATATCGAACGCCGAGGGGACTGTCTGTTGATAGAATTATATCAGAGTCAATATAAGTGCACATGGGTCCTCAAAAAGACCTTCTAGGCAGAGTCCGGGGAAGTTGATCGACGATATGGCAGGCGTATTTCCAACGCAGTGACCTGCCAGTGTGAGCATCAGTCGGAATCTTCAAAGCTGGTAGTGTTACAGACCCTTTTGCCAGCCAACGCCTAAGGAGAGAGTGGAGATGCATGAAAATCCAGGGGTGCCACATTTAAACTAGAGAGACTAACCTGTCGCGAGATTTACTTTATCCTTGAGCGAAAGTTTTGCAACTGCTGCTTGAGCCTTCACAACGTTTCAGGACATCCGGCCACTATTCATGACTGGAGAACCTCACCTTGGTGTACGCTGCCTTCCATTCTGGAGATATGTTCGCGGGTAGTGTCTGTGCAACAGCACTGGTAGCCAACGCTACGAATGCACCTAAGGTCAGAAAACGAGCCATCTTGGTAGGTTATCCGCCATGAAGTGTAGTATGAAATCTTTAAGTATCGTTTTGAGCGATTAAACCTCGGCTTCAGAGATCTGAGATGGTTGAGAAGCACCATCCCGCTTCAACACCCATATGACCTTCGCAAGGTAAAAGACGCGGATAAACGACGGGCTGAGAGGAAATAGATGCCAGTGGTACGCCAGTGGTCGCACTGTCTGTAAAAGGCTTATGAATAATCGAAGTTGCCTCGGGAACGACATGCCTTACTGCATCCGGACGGTAAACATGAAAGTCTACCTTGCGCAAAACGACTGGTAGTCACCTGAAGATGCCACCTGTCTGCTGATCTGCATTCACGCGCTTCGAACGCATAGAGTCGTACGCCTACGATCCAAGTTTGGAGACGAGAGCTTAATACCAGTCTTGGGACCTCTTAGTTTGAATCGTTCACATCGCCGACCTCAACGCAAAGTCATTAATCCCCGAATCAGTTGACGTCGCAGATAGAGAAAGCTGAAGGTTATTTCGAATTGAAGAAATGTTCGGGATACGCCTGTCGTGGAGTGCGAACCTAACTTAGAAATCAGTCCGATGTCGATCCTCATGAAGTTGTCAGCCATATATAGTAGTCGCCTGAACGACTTGGTTCATACAGCGATGTAACCTAGAACTATCATTAGCGAGTATCATTTACGTGCATCGACGCCTTACTTTATTTCTGATCAACGTCTCGCCATCGAGTCATTAGGTACAGGGCCTGCTGCAGCCTGCCTCTATTAAGAGATTACCAAAGCGGAGCAATAGCATCTCGCTTCCAATCTCGCGCTCTGGCTTCCCAATATCCCCCTACATATTGCCATTCATCCCCAACCTGCTTGAACCACCTCGGCTGTCGTTCTTCTCCGTTCGTTCTCCGGGTCCGTTGCAATTGCTCAACACGCAACTTTTCCTCCTCTGCCAAATCCAATTCGCCATTTTCGAGAGCTCTGACGTCTGGTCGAAGTCGTGAGTCGGTAGGAGGAAGTTTTCCATGTAGATCGTTGGTGATTTCGTTCAAAGTTATCCCAAATGACGTGAAACCATAACATTCAGGGGCATTCTTCGGGAATTGTGCTGCCTTCCACAAGACTCGAAGATGGGAGGTGTCAATTGTTTGGCACATCTGGTCGTCCCATTTCCCCTCCAGTTGACCAGTGACATCGCCGCTTTCGGAATATATGGACCCAGACACGACGTTGGTAGCGCCCCAGTACCCATTTTGTTTGAAATCCACGATGCAGCGTACATGGGTAGTAGTGTTCTCAACATTCATTTTCCCGCAGTGTTCAAAGTATTTCGTCCCAACCATGAGATTCCTCATGAACGATGATGGCTTGGTCCTGAGCACCCTGGTGAGCAGGTGCACGGCAGCTTCGAATTGAGACTCACCACACGTAAGTGTCTGTGCCTATTTTCAACCGATTGGTTCCCAACGGGATTATTTCCAAGCTTTTGCCTGTGAGACATTAGACGATAATTCTCCGGGATAACCTCATTACTTACCCCAGAACTTCGTCTTCCCGCAAGTGGTTGCACTTAACTCCCAATTCTCGCCTTCGGCATGATACGCAATTTCAAGGGGATTATGGCGGACTTTCTCGGCGATGAATTTCATTCGAGAGTCTTCGAACGTTTCGGCAAGCATGGGGTTGCTGCGAAAAGTCAAGTAAGTCTAAGATAGCTTTTCATGTATGGCACGAGGCTCACAAGCCCTTGCGACCGGTCCGGTGTCGCGTGTGCGCGTAACTCGAGATAGCGAATGATGCGACATACGCTATCCTTGAGACTGGATCCGTCTGTCGAGCTGCTTCGTCCAGTAGGGTAAAGTACTCCACTTCTTCAGCAGCTCGCTGGAGCATCGTCAATGGTTCGTTGAACGTAACAGGAAAAGTGATGGTTGAAAGATCCTTAAAGCAGAATCAATTGAGAGTCGGTTCAACATACACGTAGACTCACTTTCCCAACATTCTTCTTGAGGATCGTAAACAAACTGCCTTCGTCACTGGGCGGAAGACATGGCAACTGTGTTCGCCTAGAAACCTGCACTACCCCGAGTTGCGCAGGTACCGGCTCTTGGGTGGGCGACGTAACTCTTTCCAATTCTCCAAGGTCCGTGTTAATGCTGGAGTCATCGTTTTCCAGGCTGCTTTCGTCAAGTTCATCAGGGCCTAATATCCTACTCCCAGGTTCAGAGACATCATGACTAATGTCCATGACGAACTCTTGAGGGCCAATATCCTCTGCATCAAACCATTCCGCCTGGCTACCACTGGCCGTTGTCACCATCGAGTCGCGAAAAGAGCTACGCGTAGACGAATATTGATTGACTTGGTCCCGTCGTGACTCTTCTTCAGGAGTGTATGGAAGGGGAGAGGACCTCTGATTGCCGTCTTGAATTGAAGTTTGCATAGCCTTGACGAAATGTGAGTACTGTAACTTCAGTGCTTCAAATTTGCTTCGAATTTCTTGCAGAGACTCTGGCAATGACTGCAAACTATCTTGGCTCCCTGGGGCCTCTGGGGATGCGTGTTGGTGATGAGCTAGATAGATATTAACAATCATCCGGAGGACAATCATCACTAAGGACACTCACGCCTCTTGAATAATCCAAAACGTGTTTCTTTGCTGTGGTGTTTCTCGGACTTCTTGCTCGAGCTCGTGCCTTTTGGGGGATTGAAGTCATGACAATGGTTGGATATTGCAGCTTCCAGCTCGTTGAAAGCCTATGAAAGGTAAGTCATAGAATGCTAAAGATGATTGGCAAAGGCTGCCCTTACGTTTCCCATCTCGTCAAGGAGGACGCCACTGCGACTAAGATTGATGCTCGCTTGTCGTGCAGTGTGACGCAAAGTCGCTGTTCTCTTAGCCTCTACCTCAATGGAAATAAACTTCCTGTAGAGAGATAAATATGAGCAATCTATGCCATAGAAGGTGCCCACCTGAAGGCCGTCATCCAACTGTTGAAATCATCCGTACTCAAGCACTTGATATGGAATGTAGCAGTGTTTGAATCAATATGTATGTCTTTCCGACCAGGTGCAGTCGAAATCGCTGCATTGTTGAGATATACTTGATCTCTAATGGGTTGTCCAGGTTCGAACGCGTAGGCCAGAAGTCCAGATTGGAAAAGAGTGAAGTAGCGCCGGGCAAAGCCTGGGAAGGCAAAGACATATTTAACATTGACGTTTGTGACACGAGTTGGACAAATTCATTACCTTGCATCTTTTTCCTCCGCTTTTTCAACACCCAACCCTCATAAATAACCGGTGGACCCCCCATATGAACCACGGAGTTTGAGACAGAAGCAGATGTGAGCCCCAGGTTGAGCGCAGCCTGCCCTGGCTTAGCACCCGCATTCTTGGAGTGTTTCATCAAGTATTTGGCTGTCTTCTGCGAATCAAAATCGTCAAGATTTCAAGTATAGTTCTGCGGACGCAGGAGAAGGATGTGGTGTTTGAACAAGGGTATCCATGTTCACAGGGTCGAGGAGAAACGGTGATATTCCCAAATCAGGATAGGGGAGTTTGCAGGGGTTGAAGCGAATTAAATCTGACCCAAGAGCGGTTATAGCGTTCGACATCGGTTCTGGGCTGGTACTGTGGGTCCTGGGACCGCGGCGGCGACGGTAGGAGATCGGAGCAGCCGCAGAGCGCAATGGCGAATCAGCGATCCCACCGGCCAGCCCCATTGAAATCGATGAGGAAGATGTGTAAGCATCGGAATTAGTATTTAGCTGATCCCCAATATCGGCCTCTCCTCCAAACTTCCTCCACCACCACATATATCATTCCGCCCAACAATCATGGCAACGTAAGTTTACATCCCCCTCCACCCAAATCGCCCTAATCGCATGTTGCTAGTGGCGATATTGGACTTATCGGCTTGGCCGTCATGGTGCGTCGGCCTCTAATGATTTGAAATCTACAATGTCTGACAAATTTCAAAGGGCCAAAACCTCATCCTTAATATGAACGACAAGGGGTTCAATGTAGTCGCATACAATCGTACTACCAGCAAGGTCGACCACTTCCTTGCCAATGAGGCCAAAGGCGAGTACCCTTGATGATGTCAAGGTGATTTATCTTATCTACCAGACAGGGACAAACATCCAAGGCGCTCACTCCATCGAGGAGCTCGTTTCGAAGCTCAAGCGCCCCCGCAAAATTATCCTGCTTGTGAAAGCAGGTGATGCCGTTGACGCTTTCATCCACCAGCTCGAGCCGCACCTCGAAAAAGGTGATATCATCATTGATGGTGGAAACTCGCACTATCCCGATTCTATCCGCCGCACTCAGGAGCTCGAAGCTAAGGGTCTGTACTTCGTCGGTTCGGGTGTTTCTGGTGGTGAGGAGGGTGCCCGCTACGGTCCATCTCTTATGCCAGGTGGATCTCCCCCCGCTTGGCCCGCAATCAAGGAGATCTTCCAGAAGACTGCCGCCCAAGTCAATGGCGAGCCCTGCTGCGACTGGGTCGGAGAGACTGGTTCCGGCCATTATGTGAAGATGGTCCACAACGGTAAATGATGCCTAGATCTGCTTCACTGCATTGGACTGACACAGGGCTAAAGGTATTGAATATGGAGACATGCAACTGATCGCGGAAGCATATGATATTCTCAAACGTGGCCTTGGACTGAAAGAAACCGAAATTGCTGATATTTTCTTAACATGGAATAAAGGCGTCCTTGACTCTTTCTTGATTGAAATCACCGCCAACATCCTCAAATTTAACGACGATGACGGCGAGCCTGTTGTTACCAAAATTCTCGATAAGGCCGGCCAGAAGGGAACTGGAAAATGGACAGCTATTGCCGCTTTGGACGCTGGAACCGCTGGTGAGTGGTCCAGTATTTGAAAATCTCTCTACGCTAAAGAACCGCAGTCACCCTCATTGGTGAGGCCGTCTTCGCGAGATGCTTGTCTGCCATCAAGGACGAACGTGTTCGAGCAAGCAAAGTCATTTCTGGTCCTCCCAAGGAGCCGTTCCGCGGCGACAAGCAACTCTTTATTGATGATCTCGAGCAAGCTCTCTATGCGTCCAAGATTATCTCTTACACTCAAGGTTTCATGCTTATGAGGGAGACCGCGAAGGAGGTATGTAACTACCTTTGGTGACTATACGACAATTGAAATCACCTCCATAGGTGGGTTGGAACCTCAACTACGCTGGAATTGCGAAGATGTGGCGTGGGGGTTGTATCATCAAGGTCAGTGATTTGTGGTCAGTGATCGCGCATATACCAACTTACGCGCGCGCTTCAGAGTGTCTTCCTTGGTGATATCACTTCGGCCTACCAGAAGAAGCCTCAGCTGGAATCTCTCCTCTTTGATGACTTCTTCAACAAAGGTCCGTCCATACACGCTGATACGGGTTCATTGTGCTGATAGAAGTATTAGCTGTCCACAAAGCTCAACCAGGCTGGAGGCGTGTCATCGCTCAAGCTGTTCTCTGGGGTATCCCTACTCCCGCTTTCAGCACTGCTCTTGCCTTCTTTGATGGTTACAGGAGTGAGATCGTTCCAGCCAACCTGCTTCAAGGACAAGTACGTCTTCTCCTTCGATTTTGGGAGCTTCTGAATTCATGCTACTTTCTTTATAGCGTGATTACTTCGGTGCCCACACTTTCCGTGTCCTCCCCGGTAAGGAAAATGCCAAATTCAAAGCTGGTGAAGACATTCGTGAGTACAAGAGTATCCACAATATATTGCAAAAATTCAGATACAACTCATTGCAGACGTTAACTGGACTGGACGAGGAGGTAATGTATCCGCTAGCACCTACAACACATAATTTCGCACAACGTCCAAAAGAGTGGTGGTGGTGGTGGCATGTTAGAAGCTTAAGAATAGATTGTATTCAGCTCTGTGTGCACTGTATTTCAAACGAATCGAGTTGGCCCTGCAATCAGATAAGATTATTGCCAAGGATCACGCGGGGAAACAAAACTTTAGCTGCGCCTATGTTTTGTTTCCTGCTATCTTCTTTCTGTAGAGAGCTATGTGCGGAATTTTCGTTTCTGTCCGATTTTTGAGGCAAGACGAAAATCCTCAAGATATCTGCCAGTTTGCTGAGGTCACCTCCAAGTTGAAAGACGCGAACGCTGCCCGAGGTACTCAAGGATATGATCCAGCCAACGAAATAGCTACTGAATCTGGTGCAGGTCCGGACGCCCAAAACACGTATACACTTCTTCTTGAATGCGAGGACTCGGTGATGCCAGATGGTGGATCCTCTACAGTCTATATTGGTTCCCCTCGCCTTGGTTCGCGCCTCGCAGTCGAATTCTTCGCTTCGGAATTACGGCTCAGGGGAGATCGCCCAATCGTGCAACCTCATGTAGGGAATGGCAATGTTCTCTGTTGGAATGGAGAGGTGATTCATCTCTTGATAAACTTGTCCACCTTCTGAAACTGCTGGCACAGATCTTTGATGGAATGCAAGTAGGTTCTTTGTCTAACTCATTCCTACCAAGGATGTTCGCTGATGTTCACGATGCAGATTAGCTCACATGAGAACGACGGTTCGAAGATTTTTGAGTCTATGTCCATGCTCAAAACTCGACAAGATATGTGCGACTTATTGAGCACCATTGAGGGACCGTAAGCCAGATCCTTTGTCCTAAGGCCTTTCCCTTATCCTGGTTTCCGACTAGATTTTCGTTCGTGTTTTACCATGTCTGTGGGCCTCCAAAGACATCTCGTTTCTGCCACTGAAGTGAACATAGGCCCATACTCGGCAGTTGTATTTTTCTCGAGATCCCCTTGGACGTCGATCCTTTCTCATACACCGACCCACCAACGAGGCACCTTATCTTTTTCTTTCTTCCGTGTCCGCTGGGTTGAGTTACCCTTACGACTTCGTTGAGCTGTCCACTGCACACATTTTCTGCCTCGATCTCGATATGCTGCGTAGCTCTGACAAGGTACGCTACACGATAACTATCGGGTTTCTCTTCAATTGACACCAAGAGCCACAGATAATGGATACTTACTCTCTCGCGTGCCAAGAGTTGCCAAGAGCACCTTCCACTCAGGACGCTACCCATTCTTTTGTGCGGCCCATGGTCCCATATACTGCTCGCACTCTCATTCTTTTATCGCCAGGCAGAACTGGCGAAGGTGAACACAGAGCTTCCTCCCAACGGGCTGTCCCACGTCGGCGCCCTTGATGTTATCCCGGATTATCTCTCGAAAGCGGTGGACGACTTGATCTATCATCTGGACAACAGCGTAATGCTCCAAGTCCGTGACATTCCTCACCACTCGTAAGCGGTTTAATTCTTCAATGAAATCAAGTGCCCTGACACGCATCGTCAGGAGTACCAGAGGAAAGGCCAGAGTGGCCGTACTCTTCAGTGGAGGCATTGACTCCTCTGTGATCACATACTTGGCTAATAGGTCAGTCTGGCCAACGGCCGTCCCTTGAATGATCTCATAAAATACAGACATATTCCGCTGGACGAGCCCATTGATTTACTCAATGTGGCATTTGAAAATCCAAGGAAGCTACGGCTTCAGCAAGAAAGGGAAGGAGGTGTTTCCAGGAGACACACCCCCTCTCAGAAATTGCTAGAATCAGATGCAAAGATTAAGAATAAAGTATTCCAGGTACCTGATAGAGTTACAGGATTGGAGGAGGTTGAAGAGCTACGTCGCATATGCCCAGGAAGGATTTGGAATTTTGTGCGTCTGCTTCCTATCCTTTAGGTTGATTTCCTAATGAATTCTTAGGTAGAGGTCAATGTATCGTATGAGGTATGCAGGAATTATTCTTGGTCGTGTTTATCTGATTCCGAATGACCAAGGAATGCCAAACCACACGGCCCAAGGTCGAGGCGCTCATGGCGCCTGGAAGGACTGTCATGGACCTGGTGGGTTACTGTAAACATGCATGACATCACACTTAAAATCTGACATAAGAAATAGAGTCTTGCATTAGC
>Ga0247742_10000846_pt1 | contig 22989 bp, 21 predicted proteins | sample UWRJL208509C2_FD_180944 | JGI IMG/M metagenome (GOLD analysis project Ga0247742, IMG submission 180944) | Plant litter microbial communities from Arlington Agricultural Research Station in Wisconsin, United States - UWRJ-L208-509C-2 | ecosystem: Environmental > Terrestrial > Plant litter >... | reverse complement strand
TTGCGCGCGCTGTCCGCGCATCTGCCCGCCTCCGGCCCGATGGCGGAGTGGTGACGCAGAGGACTGCAAATCCTTGCACCCGGGTTCGATTCCCGGTCGGGCCTCCACTTCCACGCGCTGCCCCTGCTGGCGCGTTCCCTGACAGAAAGCCCTTCGCGCGAGGTGCTATCCTGTCCTAAGGGTTGGCCGTGACGACGCTCCCGACCGTGACCGCGCTGTACCGTTACCCCGTGAAGAGCCTGCGCGGGCATGCGCTCGATGCGGCGACGATCGGCGCGCGCGGGATCGACGGCGACCGGCGGTGGATGATCGTCGATGCGGACGGTCGTTTTCTCACCCGCCGCGAGCTGCCCGAGATGGCGCTGTTCGACGTGCGGTTTGCGGGCGATGGGCTGGTGTTCGATCATCCCGCCATCGGCACGCACCGGACGCCCTGCCCTGCCGACACCGCGCCGCGGATCGATGCGCGGATTTGGAGCGACAGCGTCAGCGTGCGGATGGTGGATGCCGGGACCGACGACTATCTCTCGCGCGCTTTGGGGAGGCCGGTGCGGCTGGTGTTTCAGGGCGATGAGGGCTTGCGGCCAGTTAGTCCGAAATATTGCGTGCCGGGCGATCATGTCAGCCTGTCGGATGGCTATCCGCTGCTGATCGTCACGCGCGCCTCCCTCGACGCGCTCAACGATGCGCTGGCGGTGCCGGTGTCGATCGAGCGGTTTCGCCCGAACCTCGTCATCGATGGCGGTGATGCGTGGGGCGAGGATCGCTGGCGGCGGATTCGCGTCGGCGGGGTGACGTTCCGCACGCCGAAGCTGTGCTCGCGGTGCATCATCGTGACGCAGCAGCCGCTGACCGGGGAGCGTCTCGAGGGGAACGAGCCGCTTGCCACGCTGCGCCGGCTCGGGCGGATGGCGAAGGGTGGTGTGATGTTCGGGCAGAATGCGATTCCCGAGAACGACGGGATGATCGTGCCGAGCGACCGTGTCGAGGTACTGGAGACGGGCGAGTCGGCACTGGGGTAGCGATCACCAGAACAGGCGTGCGGCGATGCCGATCAGCGCCACGCCGATCGCGGGCAAGGTTGCGAGCATCAGCCGCCGCCGTGGCACCTCGGCAACGAACGCGAAGGCCAGGCCCGCCGCGAGCATCGTCCAGAGGTGGTAGCGCAGGTCCGAGGCGACGCTCAGCACGAGATAGCCGCCGCCGTAGAGCGCGGCCGATAGCGCCAGCGGCATCGCCATGCCCGGTACGCCGCGACTGGCGAACACCAGCCCGAGCGCGAGCGCGATCCAGCAGATCGGCCAGCCGAGCGGGGTGCGGCAGGTCTGCACCGCGAGCCAGTCGAGCGCGCGCTGGAGCGGGTTTTGTGTGATCCGGTAGCCCCAGTCGTTGGGGGCGGATTGCGGTTGGACGGGGCGCTCGACCTCGTGGCCGAGGAGGAAGCGCATGTTCTCGTTGGCGTGGCGCAGGCGGTGTTCGGCATAAGCGATCGGGTGCGTGGCGATCGCTTTCAGCCAGAAGATGTAGGGGCTTTGGTGGTGCGCGGCGAAGGTGTCGCGGATCAGTGCGAAGCCGATCGGGCATGGCTCGGCGACCCACCATGCGTAACTGTCCCACCGTATCGGATCGTAGCAGCGGTGGTTGACCGCGACCGGCGATGCGACCGGCAGCGGGGGGAAGGCATCCACGCCGCTGTGTTCGGTGATGCCGCCGAGATCGAAGATCACCAGCGACAGCGCGACGCCGCTGGGTTTGGCACCGGTCGCGTGGTTGGCGAGCGGCATCGCCACCGCGAGCGCGAACCCGCCGGCGAGCGCGCAAGCCACCAGCCGCAAAGGCGTGCGCCGCCACGACACTGGCAGCACCGCGACCAGCAGCGGCAATGCGGCGAGCAAGGCGTTGAAGCGCAAGGTCGCCGCGAACAGCAGCAAGGCGATGGCGGCGAGGCGCAGACCCCAGCGGCCTTCGCGGCCCGCCCATGCCGCCAGCCCCGCCGCTGCGAGCAACGCGCCCGCCATCAAACTGTCCTTGAGCACCGAGCCGAGCGTCGCCAGCGCGAAGGGCAGGAGCGCCACCAGGACAACCAGCCACCGCCGCCGGGCGCGCGCGGCAAGCAGGGCGAAACCGAGCCAGTACAGCCCGGCTTGCAGCAGCAGCATCGGCGCGGGGCCGGGCTGGAGCGCGATCATCCGCCGCCACACCCATTCCATCGCGGGCGGATGCCAGTCGTCGAAGCTGCCGCTGACCGCTTGGCCGTATTGGCGCATCGCATCCCAATACATGATGCCGGGCCAATAGGCGGCGAGTTGGAGCGCCGCCGCCAGCACCAGCACGGCCGCGACGATGCGGGATGCGCGCGCGGTCAGGCGGGTTCGGCCCGCTTGGCGACGAGCGCGCCGACTTCGCCCGCCTGCCACGCGAGGATCGCGGGCACACCGATGATGAGGTCGCGCGCGCGCTTGAGCAGCGACAGCGCGAGCGCGGTGGTCGGCGGCAGGCCGAAAACCGGGCCGATCAACGCATAAGCGGCTTCCTGAATGCCGATCGCGCCGGGCACCGCGAAGGCGACGCTGCGCAGCGTGAAGATCAGCGCCTCGATCGTCAGCGCCGCCCACAGCGGCACGTGCGACCCCATGAACCACAATGCCACCCACGCCCCCGCCGCGCTGCCGATCCACGCGAGCAGGTTGAGTGCGAAGGCGGCGAGGATACGCTTGGGTTCGCGGTAGATCGCGTCGAGTTGCACCCGCACGGCATCGACCGCCTCCACCGAACCGGGAATCATCCGCGCCCCCACCGCGCCGACCAGCTTGAGCAGCGGGCGCTGTCCTGCAACGACGGCGATCATCAACAACGCCATAACGCCCAATCCACTAATCGCGAGCGGCACCAGCCCCGCATGAACCGGCCCGCCGGTAAGCACGACGAGCAGCGTCGCCACCCCGGCGATCGTGAAAAGCAGTTGCGCCGCCATTTCGGTGGTCATGTCGGCGACCATCGAAGCGTAGATCAGCGGATCGGACACACCCCGCGCGGCAAGCGTGCGCGCACCGACGACGAGGCCGCCGAGTTGCGAGAAGGGCAGCACGTCGGTCGCCGCTTCGCGCGTGGTGCGTGCCCAGACGAACACCGGCAGCCGGCGCAACGACTCACCCGGCGCGCAGGCGAGCCATGCGCCGCCGAGCAGCAGCAATACGCCCACCGAGCAGAGCAGGAACGCGCCCATGCCGAGCCAGCCGATCGCCGCCATCGCCACGAACACCTGCCGCGCGCCGACCGCCCCGACCGTCCAGCCAGCGACCGCGATGCCGATCAGGGTGGCGGCGAGCAGGCCGGCGCGCGCGAAGCGGTTCATGCGGCGGCCGGAGTCTTCTTTCGCATCAGCCGCAACACGAGCCGGATCGCACCAGGCACGAATTTGGGGCGGATCAGCCGCGCGTCATAGGGCGCGAGCCGGCGGTCGTTCTCGGCGAGGCAGATCGCGGCGAGGTCCGGGAAGTCGATCTCCACGCCCAATTCCTTCGATCCGTTGAGCGTGAAGTTGTTTTCCTGCGCCTTGGTGTTGTCGCCCATGCCCTTGGCCATGTCGAGCCGCTCCCAGACCAGAAAGCACCATACCGCCCAGACCTTGAGTTCGAAATAGGGCCGCCGCCACCACGGCATGTTGCGCCGCCACCACGCCACCCAGTTGACGAAGAACAGGATGTGCCGCCCCTCCTCGCGCATCACCGGCTCGAACGTGTCGATCAGTTCGGGCGGGAAAAAGCCGGTATCCTTGGCGATCTTGAACAGGCCGAAGCCGAAAAAGCTATCGATACACTCGGAGAAGCCCGAGCGCATGAACGCCCATTCGGCATCCTTGGGTTTGATGTACGGCGGCTCGGGTTCGAGCACGATGCCGTAATGCTGGACCATGTCGGCGAGCACGATCTTGTGGCGCTTCTCCTCGAACGCATCCATTTCGAGCGCGGTCTTGAGTTCGGGATCGCGCACGAAATCGGCGAAGGTCTGCACGAACAGGCCGGTGCGGCCCTCGGTCTGGACCGCCATGTCCCAGATCGGCAGCGAGACGATCTTGGCGCGCACGTCGTCTTCCAGCACGGGCCAGTCGATCAGCGCCGGCGTGTAGGGGTCGTGCGTGTCGAGCAAAGCGCGGCAGAACAGGATCTTGTGCGCCTGGCTGCCGAGCTTGACGCGCTCGCCGAGCGCGGGGCCGGCGGCTTCGATCTTGCCGGGGATATAGTTCATACGCGGGTTCCGTTTACAGATCGGCGAAGCGCGCCAGCCGGATGCCGCCGCGCGCGATGATCTCGCGCGACACCGGATCGAGCAATGCCGCCAGTTCTTCCTGATATTTATAGCCCGGTGCGGCGAGCGCATAGTCGCCGGTGGCGGGGTGAAGATAGATTTCGCTGGTGCCCTCCGGCAGATGCCGGAGGATGCCGCGCAGCCGGTCGGGCGTCATCCCGCCGGACCATGCCAGGCCGAAGACATGATCGGGCGCTTTCATGCCGGCGCGGCGCAGCTTGGTGCGAACGCGGCGGGCGAAGGGCGCGGCGATATCCACGCCTTTGACCGGCTCGATCTGGCGGATCACCGCGCGCGGCTCGACCGGCGCGCGGCCCGCGCGCATGCCGAAGCGCTGGCCGACCGCGATGACGGTCGAGGCGATCGCCGGATGCATGTGCATGTGCTTGTGCGAATCGACATGATCGAGCGGCAGCCCGGTCGCGGCGAACAGGCGGAACTGCGCCTCGATTTCAGCGGTGAGCTGACGCCGCACGGCGGGGCGCAGCAGGATCGCGAGGCTGGTGCCGAGCGCTTCGATGCGGAACATGCCGCTCGCATCGACGAGATCAGGAATCCGTTCGGGCGGGAGCGCTGGCGGCACCTCGGCGAGCGCGATGTGAAGCCCGACGCCGAGCTGCGGCATTGTCCGTGCGCGCGCGACCGCATCGGCGCACGCCTCTCCCGTCACCATCAGGCTGGTGGTGGTGAGGATGCCGTCGCGGTGGGCTTGCTCGATCGCCGCGTTGACCGGGATCGCCACGCCGAAATCATCGGCGTTGAGAATGACCGTCTTCACGTATCCGCCTCACACCGCGCCGATGCCGTAGAAGGCGGGATCGGCGAGCACGATATCGGCGACGCGCGGCGCGTTGGGGATGCCGATCCGGCGCAACAGCAGCACCATCGTCGCACGGTCGCCATCGCGCACCGCGCGTTCCCAATCCTCGAACAGCCCGCGCGCAGCGAGCCGTTCGTTCACCGTCATGTCAGACGCCGTGCTCACGATAAACGCCTTGTCATCAGCGCCTTACACGGCCTCTTTGCGGCGGCGCAGGAAGTCGAAAAACTCGACGCCTTCGCGCAGGCGGCGCTTCATCATGTCCCAATCGCGCAGCATTTCCCACACGATCGAGCCGATCTTGGACGGGCGGAAGTAGAAGCGCTTGTAGAACTCCTCGACCTTGTCGAAGATCACCGTCGCGTTGAGATGCGGGTAGGAAAGCTGGGCGATCTGGTTGCCGTCGTCGGTCAACAGGCTGTTGCTGTTGTCAAACCAGCCGTTCTCGGTCGCCTGCTTGTAGAGGAAAGTGCCGGGATAGGGCGCCGCCAGCGACACCTGGATGGTGTGCGGGTTGATCTCCTTGGCGTAGTTGATCGTCTCCTCGATCGTCTCCTCGGTCTCGCCGGGCAGGCCGAGGATGAAGGTGCCGTGGATGACGATGCCGAGTTCGTGGCAATCCTTGGTAAACTGCTTGGCGACCTCGACGCGCAGGCCCTTCTTGATGTTGTGCAGGATCTGCTGGTTGCCGCTCTCATAGCCGACCAGCAAAAGGCGCAGGCCGTTCGCCTTGAGGATTTCCAGCGTCTTGCGCGGCACGTTGGCCTTGGCGTTGCAGCTCCACGTCATCGGGAAACCGGGCTTGCCGAAACCCAGCTCGCCGAGCGCGACAGCGATTTCCTCGACGCGCGAGTGGATGTCGGTCAGCGTGTCGTCGTCGAAGAAGATCTCCTTGGTCTCGGGGATGTTCTCCATGATGTACTTCACTTCCTCGACCACCTTGGCAACCGAGCGACCGCGGTAGTTGTGCCCGCCGATCGTCTGCGGCCACAGGCAGAAGGTGCAGCGGCTCTTGCAGCCACGGCCGGTATAGAAGCTGACATACGGGTGCTTGAGATAGCCGCCGAAATATTTCTCGATCTGGAGGTCACGCTTGTAGATCGGCGAGACCATCGGCAGAACGTCCATGTTCTCGATCATCGCGCGGTCTTTGTTGCGGACGAACGATCCGTCCGGCGCGCGCCAGGTGATGCCATCGACTTCGGCGAGCGGCCGCCCTTCCGCGATCTCGAGGATCGTGAAATCATATTCCTCGCGCGCGACGAAATCGATCGCGGGCGTAGCGGCGAGGCTCTTGTCGGGCTCGACCGCGACCTTCGCGCCGACGAGGCCGATCAGCGCGGTCGGGTTGCGCGCGCGGATCAGCTCGGCGCATTTCACGTCCTGCGCGAAGCTCGGCGTCGAGGTGTGGAGGACGATCAGTTCCATGCCGTCGACTTCGTGCTTGATATCGTCCCACGACTGGTCGTGCGCGGGCGCGTCGATCAGCTTCGAGCCGGGCACCATCGCGGCGGGCTGCGCGAGCCAGGTCGGATACCAGAACGACTTGACCTCGCGCTTCATCTGATAGCGCGCGCCGGCCCCGCCGTCATAACCGTCGAACGAGGGGCCTTGCAGGAAAAGCGAACGCATCATGGTAAAGTCTCCGGGGCCGCAGCGATGCGGCCGTGTGGTCCTATTCTAAGCGTCGCGCCGCGCCAATCAACCGAGCGGACGAAGAAGCTGGCGCAATAGACCGCAAATCCGAAGATGTCGCGTATCGGCAACACCCACGGCGCGGCGGCGCGCCCGCCCGCGATCCGATCGACCGAAAATACGGCGAAAAGGCGGACGGCGAGCGCGCATGACGCAAGTGTCATGCCCGCAACCGGCCACCAGAGCGCGGCGAGCAGCGCGATCGGCAGCGGGAAGGTCACGATCAGCCCGAGGTACGGCGCTAGGCCGAGATCGCGCACCGTCACGCCCCAGCGCAGTTCGTGCCGCCAAAGCGCGCGGGCGGAGCGTTCGTCGAAGGCGTGCGTCACCAGCATCGGCGGCACCACCACGGACAGGCCGAGGCCGCGCACCGCCGCGCCGATCGCGTAATCGTCGGCGAGCACGTCGGCGAAGCGGGCGAAACCGCCGATTTGCGCCAGCGTGTCGCGGCGCATCGCGATGGTGGAGCCCATGCAGGGCGCAGCGAGGCGGTTGGCGACGCCGAAGATCAGGCCGAGCAGGAATTGCCAGTCGATACCGGCGGCGCCGAAGCGTGACCAGAAGCCGGCGTCGCCGCGCCCGTGATAGGCGCACGTGACGATGCCGACACCGGGCTGGTCGAGTGCCGCCAGCACCTGCGCGATATAGTCGGGGCCGACCGCGATGTCGCTGTCGCTCAGCATCACGACCGGATGGCGGATGTGCGGTTCTAGATTGGCGAGGTTGGAGATTTTTCCGCTCGATCCGTGGCGAGTCGAGTCGATGATGAGGTCGATCGTCGCCTGGGGATGCCGCCGGCGCAGCGCGTCGATGGCGCGAATCGCGGGATCATCGGCACGCTGCACACCGCACAGGAGCTGGACCGGGCCGGTGTGCGACTGGGTTAGGAAGCTGGCGAGGGTGTCGAGCATGCGCGGTTCGGCGCCGTGGAGCGGTTTGAGGATGGTGACGCCGGTGGTCGCGTTCGCTGACGGCGCCGGGTGCGCGAAGAAGCGGCGTAGCACCAAGGTCGCGGCGAGCATCCAGCCGATGCCGATCGCGGCGAGCGCCAGTGCGAGCGTGCCGAGAATGGCAGTGATGTACCCCACGTCCGAACGTCCCAATCGTTGCGCGCCGCAAACGCCCCAGCCGTTCGTCCCGAGCGAAGTCGAGGGACAGGCGGTTACGTCTCGTCCTGTGCCTCGACTTCGCTCGGCACGAACGGGAGGGGAGCGTTCCCTGCCGCCCCCTACCCGCCTCACGCGCGAATGTCAGCGCCTTCCTTCCGCCATGACTTTGGGTAAAGGGGCGCGGATGGACAGCAGCGATCTGGTTCTCGTCACCGGCGTCTCGGGATTCGTCGGCTCCGCCGTCGCGCGGCGGCTGGCGGCGGAGGGGCGCCGCGTGCGCGGTGTCGTGCGGGCGAGCAGCGCGCGCGCCAATCTCGTCGATTTTCCGGGCGAGCTGGTCGAGGGCGACGCGCGTGACCCGGCCGCGATGGCGCGCGCGATGGTTGGGGTCCGGCACCTGTTCCACGTCGCCGCCGATTACCGGATCTGGGCGCCTGACCCCGAGGAGATCGTGCGTAACAATCTCGCCAGCACGCGCGCGGTGATGGAGGCGGCGCGGGGTGCCGGGGTCGAGCGGATCGTCTACACCAGCAGCGTCGCGACGCTGCTGCCCGACCCCGCCCGCCCCGCCGACGAAACCCGGCCCGCCACGCCCGAACAGGCGGTCGGCGCGTACAAGCGTAGCAAGGTGGTAGCCGAGCGGCTGGTCGAGGCGATGGCAGCGGACGGGCTGCCGGTGGTGATCGTCAATCCTTCCACACCGATCGGTCCGCGTGATGTGCGCCCTACCCCGACCGGGCGGATCATCGTCGAGGCGGCGTCGGGCAAGATGCCGGCGTTCGTCGATAGCGGGCTGAACCTCGTCCATGTCGATGACGTGGCGGAGGGGCATCTGCTCGCGCTGGCGAAGGGGCGGATCGGCGAGCGCTATATTCTCGGCGGGCAGGACGTGTCGCTTGGGGCGATGCTCGGCGAGATCGCCGGTCTGGTCGGGCGGAAGGCGCCGACCGTGGCGCTGCCGCGTGGGCCTTTGTACCCGCTGGCGTGGGCGAACGAACTGCTCGCGCGGGTGACGGGCAAGGAGCCGTTCCTGACGATCGATTCGCTCAAGATGGCGGGGCACGCGATGTATTATTCGAGTGCGCGGGCGGAACGCGAGCTTGGCTATCGCGCGCGGCCGCATGTCGAGGCGTTGCGCGACGCGATCGACTGGTTCCGCGGGGCGGGGATGCTGCGGTGATCTGGCTGGGCGCGCTGACGGTGGCGATCTGGCTGGGGATTGCGCTCGGGCGCGACGGGTTCTGGCTGGCGCGGGAGCGGGATACGGCCGGCCAGCCGCCTGCGCCGACACGCTGGCCATCCGTGGTCGCGGTGGTGCCCGCGCGCGACGAGGCGGAGGTGATCGCCGAGTCGATCGGCAGTCTCGTCGCGCAGGCGTATCCGGGCGATTTCCGCATCATCCTCGTCGATGACGGCAGCGGCGATGGCACCGCCGCGATTGCCCGCGCTGCCGCGCAGGCCTCCGATCGGCTGACGATCCTGCCCGGCGCGCCGCTCGCGCGTGGGTGGACAGGAAAGCTGTGGGCGGTGTCGCAGGGGATCGCGGCAGCGGGCGATGCCGACTATCTGCTGCTCACCGACGCCGATATCGCGCATGCGCCCGATACGCTTGCCAGCCTCGTCGCGCGCGCGGAAGGCGATGACCGCGTGCTGGTATCGCTGATGGCACGGCTGCGCTGCGAGAGTTTCGCCGAGCGCGCACTGATCCCGGCGTTCGTGTGGTTCTTCCAGATGCTCTACCCGTTCGCCACGGTGAACCGGCGCGGGCGCGGCCTCGGCGGGGCGGCCGGCGGCGTGATGCTGGTGCGGCGTACCGCTTTGGAAGCGGCGGGCGGGATCGGCGCGGTGCGGGGCGCACTGATCGACGATTGTGCGTTCGGCGCGCTGATGAAGCGGCATGGCGCGATCTGGCTCGGGCTGACCAACCGCGCGCGCAGCATCCGCGTCTACGATACCGCCGAATCGGTCGCGGCGATGATCTCGCGATCGGCCTATGCGCAACTGCGCTATTCGCCGTGGCTGCTCGCGGGCACGACGATCGGCCTCGCGCTCACCTATCTTGCACCGCCATTGCTTGCGGTGTTCGCGCGGGGCTATGCGCAGGCGCTCGGGATCATGGCTTGGGTTTTGATGGGTCTTTTGTTTCAGCCGATGTTGCGATTTTACCGGCGCTCGCCTTTGTGGGGCGCTGCCCTGCCCGGCATCGCGAGCTTCTATGCCGGCTGCACGTTGCTGTCCGCGTGGCAGCATGCGCGCGGGCGCGGCGGCATGTGGAAGGGCCGCGCTCAGGCGGATCTGCACGCATGAGCACCGCAACCGATCTCGCCTCGGGCAAGGGGCATAAGGACGAGAATTTCCCGGTCGCGTCGCTGCTCAAGCCTCAGCATCGTGCGCCGATCCTAGCGTTCTACCGCTTCGCGCGCGCGGCCGATGACGTTGCCGACAATGCCGACGCCAGCGCGGACGAAAAACTCGCGCTGCTCGGCGCGATGCGGGCGAGCATCGCTGGCACCAGCGATGCCGACGCGGTTTCGGTCGAACTGCGCGGAGTGATGGCGGCGCACCAGATCGATCCGGTCCATGCGCTTGATTTGCTGACCGCGTTCGAGCGCGACTGCACGATCGACCGCTATCGGACGTGGGACGATCTGATCGATTATTGCCGCTATTCGGCGATGCCGGTCGGCCGCTACGTGCTCGACGTTCACGGCGAGGACCGCGCCTTGTGGCCCGCCAACGATGCCCTGTGCGCGGCGTTGCAGGTCATAAATCACCTACAGGATTGCGGGAAGGATTACCGCGCGATCGGCCGGGTTTATATCCCGCTCGCGGCGCTGGCGCGGCGTGGCGCGCAGGTGAGCGACCTCGGGCTCGACGCCTCGACGCCGGCGTTGCACGGCACGATCATCGACCTCGGCAACCAGACACTCGCGCTGCTCGCGCAATCGAAGCGGTTCGCGCGCGGCATCCGCGACCGGCGGCTCGGCATGGAGGTGGCGATCATTCAACGACTGGCGGAAGACCTGACGCGGCGGGTGAAGAAACGCGATCCGCTTCGCGACAACGTTCACCACGGCAAGGTCGAGATGGCGCGCATCGCCGGCGGCGCGGTGCTGTCCTATCTGGTCGGCCGGGCATGAACCCCAAGGCGACCCCCGCTTCGCTCCAGGCGCAAGTCTCGGGCAGCAGCTTCTATGCAGGCATGCGCGTGCTGCCCAAGGCCGAGCGCGAGGCGATGTACGCGGTCTATGCGTTCTGCCGCGCGGTCGATGACATCGCCGACGACCAGCAGGGCGACCGCACCAGCCGCGCGGTGGCGCTCGACGCGTGGCGCGGCGATATCGAGGCGCTGTATGCGGGCGGCGATCCGGGGCAAGCGGCGCTGGTGGCGGATGCGGTGCGGCGGTTCGATCTGCAAAAGGCCGATTTCCTCGCCGTCATCGACGGCATGGCGATGGATGTCGCCGGTGATATCCGCTGGGTGCCGTTCGAGACGCTCGATTTGTATTGCGACCGGGTGGCGTCGGCGGTGGGGCGGCTTTCGGTCAACATCTTCGGGATGGAGCGCGCGACCGGGGTGGCGCTGTCGCACCATCTCGGCCGCGCGCTGCAATTCACCAACATCCTGCGCGATGTGGACGAGGATGCGACGATCGGCCGGGTGTATCTGGCGGGCGAGCATCTGACTGCCGCCGGCATCCCCTTCACCACGCCGATCGAGGTCGTCAACGATCCGCGCATCGATGCCGCCTGCCGACCGTTGGCGGCGATCGCGCACGAGCATTATGCGAAGGCGAATGCGATCCTCGCGACCCGCCCGCGCGGCCATCTGATCGCGCCGCGTTTGATGGCGGCGGTGTATGCGCCGATCCTGTCGCGGATGGAGCAGGCCGGCTGGACCGCCCCGCGCACGCGAATCCGCACCAACAAGCCCATACTGATTCTCACCGCGTTGCGGCTGTGGATGTTCCGGTGAGCCGGCGCGCGCGCGTGATCGGCGCGGGCATGGCCGGGCTGTCGGCGGCTGTGGAACTGGCGCGCGCCGGGTTCGCGGTGTCGATCTCCGAAAGCGCGGCGCAGGCGGGTGGGCGGTGCCGGAGCTATCACGATCCGCAGCTTGGCCGCGTGATCGACAATGGCAACCATCTCGTGCTGTCGGGCAACGATGCGGTCGCGCATTTTCTGACGACGATCGGCGCGAGCGACCGGCTGGCGGGGCCGGACCATGCCGAATTCGACTTCGCAGACCGCCGCACCGGGGAACGCTGGAGCTTCCGGCCCAATGACGGGCGGCTGCCGTGGTGGATCTTCTCCAAGGCGCGGCGGGTGCCGGGCACGCGTGCGCGCGACTATCTGCGGCTCGCCGGGCTGACCTCGGGCAAGCCGGGGCAGACCGTCGCCGACCGGATCGATACCCGAGGCGTGCTTTGGGAGCGGTTGCTGGAGCCGGTGCTGCTCGCCGCGCTCAACACCGCGCCGCAGGACGGCGACGCGACGCTGACCGCTGCGATTATCAACCAGACGCTCGGGCGTGGCGGCAAGGCGATGAAGCCGCGTATCGCCGAGCCGACGCTCGCCGCCGCATTCGTCGATCCGGCTACCGAGTGGCTCGCCACGCAGAGCGCGAGCCTTACGCTCGGCCAGCGGTTGCGCGCGATCGGCTTCGAAGGCGACCGCGTGACGACGCTCGACTTCGGCAATGGCGCGGAGGCGGTCGCGCCCGACGAGACGGTGATTCTCGCGGTGCCGCCGTGGATCGCCGAGAGCCTCGTTCCCGATCTTACCGTGCCCGACGACTTCCGCGCGATCGTCAACGCGCATTTCGCGTTCACGCCGCCGCCGGGCACGACGCCGATGGTCGGCGTGATCGGCGGCGCGGCGGAGTGGATCTTCGCCTTTTCCGATCGCCTGTCGGTGACGGTGAGCGGCGCCGACCGGATGATCGACACCGACCGCGCCGAGCTTGCCGCCGCATTCTGGGCCGATATCGCCGCGATCCACAACCTGCCGCCCGAGCTGCCGCGCTGGCAGATCGTCAAGGAGAAGCGCGCGACCTTCGCCGCGACGCCGGCGCAGGAGCGCCGCCGTCCGCCGGCCGCGACACGCTGGCGCAACCTGTTCCTCGCCGGCGACTGGACTCAGACCGGGTTGCCCGCGACGATCGAGGGCGCGCTGCGCTCTGGCGCGACCGCCGCGCGCTTGGCGCGTGACGCGCGGCTGGTATAGGCGCGGCGATGGCTACCCTGCTGGAAACTCCCGATCTCGTCGCACTTGCCGACGCCGCCACCAACCGCGCCGCCGCCGCGCTCGCCGATGCGCAGCGGCCCGACGGGCATTGGGTGTTCGAGCTTGAGGCGGACGCCACCATCCCGGCCGAATATGTGTTGCTGCGCCATTATCTCGGCGAGCCGCGTGCGGTGGAGCTGGAGGCCAAGATCGGCCGCTATCTGCGCCGTATCCAGGGCGCTCATCATGGCTGGCCGCTGTTCCACGGCGGCGCGTTCGACGTGAGCGCGAGCGTGAAAGCTTATTATGCGCTCAAGATGATCGGCGATGACGTGAATGCGCCGCATATGGCGGCGGCGCGGCGCGCGATCCTCGCGGCGGGCGGGGCGGAGGCGGCGAACGTCTTCACGCGAATCCAGCTTGCGCTGTTCGGTGCCGGGCCGTGGAAAGCGGTGCCGACGCTGCCGGTCGAGCTGATCCTGCTGCCGCGCTGGTTCCCGGTGCATCTTTCGAAGATGTCCTATTGGGCGCGCACGGTGATCGTGCCGTTGCTGGTGCTGGCGGTAAAGCGGCCGATCGCGCGCAACCCGCTCGGCATCAAGGTCGATGAGCTTTACACCGGTCGCCCCAAACCGCCGGAGAGCAAGGCTGCCGACACCAAGCGCGGCTGGACCGCGTTCTTCAACGGGCTCGACGTGGTGCTGAAGGGCGTCGAGGGGCTTTGGCCGAAGCGGACGCGCGAACGCGCGATCCAGGCATGCATCGACTTCACCGTCGAGCGGCTGAACGGCGAGGATGGGCTGGGCGCGATCTATCCGGCGATGGCGAACAGCGTGATGATGTTCGATTGCCTCGGCTATGCCGAGGACCATCCACACCGGGCGATCGCGCGGAAATCGGTCGAGAACCTGCTGGTCGTGAAAGACGACGAGGCCTATTGCCAGCCGTGCGTGTCGCCGGTGTGGGACACCGCGCTTGCCGCGCATGCGATGCTGGAAGCGGGCGGCGCGGAGAACGAAGCGCGCGCCGATGCCGCGCTCGAATGGCTGCGGCCGTTGCAAGTGCTCGATGTGAAGGGCGACTGGGCCGACGTGCGCCCGGACGTGCGGCCGGGCGGCTGGGCGTTTCAGTACAACAACGCGCACTACCCCGATCTCGACGATACCGCCGTGGTGGTGATGGCGATGGACCGCGCGAGCCCGCGTTCTGGCGCGGATTATCGCGTGGCGGTGGAGCGTGCGGTCGAGTGGACGGTCGGGTTGCAGAGCAAGGGCGGCGGCTGGGGCGCGTTCGACGCCGACAACCATCATCATTACCTCAACAACATCCCCTTCGCCGATCATGGCGCATTGCTCGATCCGGCAACCAGCGACGTTTCGGCGCGCGTGGTGTCGATGCTCGGGCAATTGGGCGAGCCGCTTGGCACGCCGCGCATGCGCGAGGCGCTTGGGTTCCTTGAGCGCGAGCAGATGGCGGACGGGAGCTGGTTCGGGCGCTGGGGGGTCAATTACATCTACGGCACGTGGTCGGTGCTGTGCGCGCTGAACGCGGCTGGCGTGGATGCGCAGTCGCCGATGGTGCGCAAGGCGGTGGCGTGGCTGGTCGCGATCCAGAACGCCGATGGCGGCTGGGGCGAGGATTGCGACAGCTACGACCTCGCCTACAAAGGTTATACCCCTGCCCCGTCCACCGCATCGCAGACCGGCTGGGCCTTGCTCGCGCTGATGGCGGCGGGCGAGGTCGATCTGCCCGCTGTCGAGCGCGGTGTGCGGTATCTGGCCGAGACGCAGGCCGAGGACGGGCTGTGGGGGCAGGAGATGTACACCGGCGGCGGGTTCCCGCGCGTGTTCTACCTGCGCTATCACGGCTATCCAAAGTATTTTCCGCTGTGGGCGCTGGCGCGCTATCGCAATTTGAAGCGCTCGAATGACCGGCGGGTGGCGGTGGGGATGTGACCTTACTCGTCGCCTGCGGGCTGACGCGCGAGACGCGGATTTTCGCTGGTAACGGTGTGGCGGCGGTTGCGGGCGGCGGTAATGCGGCGCGGCTGGAGACCGGGCTTGAGGCGGCGATCGGGGCCGGCGGGGTGAGCGCGATCCTGTCGGGCGGAATCGCGGGCGCGCTTGATCTGGCGCTCAGGCCGGGGGACGTGGTGATCGGCACTACCCCAGAGCGGTTCTCCCGCGAAAGCGGGAGTCCAGCGCAACCAGATGCAGCGTTTGCGGCTCTGGACTCCCGCGTTCGCGGGAGAACGGCGGAATTGCTCCCGGACGCGCGCTTCGGCTGCATCGTCGGCAGCGACACGATCGTCGCGACTCTCGCCCAAAAGCGCGCGCTCTACGAAGCGACCGGCGCGCTCGCGGTGGATATGGAGTCGCACATCGCTGCGCGCGTCGCCGCGCGACATGCCCTGCCCTTCGCGATCCTGCGCACGATTTCCGACGGCGCGGATCACGTCCTGCCGCCCGCCGCACTGGTCGGCATGAAGCCAGACGGCGGCATGGCGCTCGGCGCGGTGCTGGCCTCGCTCGCGCGGCACCCTTCGCAGCTACCCGCGCTAATCCGCACCGGGCGCGATGCCGGGCGGGCGTTCATGGCGCTGGAGCGGGCGTTTCCGGTGATCGAGCGATTATGGCGCGAGCATTACGCCTTGGCCGGGTAAGCCGTGACGAGCCTCTGGATCGTCGAGCCGGTTTCGAGAAACCAGACCGATCGGATGCACGGGTCACGACCGTCGGGGGTTTGGAGCCGGCACTCAACGATGCTGCTCACGCCGTAAGCGTTGGCACGAACCTCAACGACCGTGTTTTCGTCGGGGTGCGCCAGCAGCGCTTTCAACAGCGTGACATGGTGATCGGCCTCGAAGCCGAAGTGACTGAAATAGGTAGCCTTGGCCTTGCCGACGGGATGATCGGCATTGAGCAGATAGTCGCAGACTTTTGCCTCCGAAACGAGACGACCGCCCGCCAGCTTAGGCATGCGCCGCCGCAATTTCGTTCGCCCGCAGCGTCAGGAGCGCATGGAACGGCGCGGAAAATTCCACCTCGAAGGCCTCGCCGTCGCGGTAGCGGTAGACGGCGGTGCCGAGCGTACCGATCGGCAGATGCCCTTCATCCATTTTCACTTCGGCGAGCAGCCGAACCAGATCGAGTTCCTGAATAGGGACACCGGAGTCGCCCTTGGGGGTTCGCAACTCCGGTTCGCCATTCATCGGAACCTCCTCAAGCCGCTCGCTGCGTCCGCCGGAAGCCGTCGGGGTCCGCCGCCTTGATCTTCGCCAGTTCGCGCTCGACGTGAGTCGAATGCACGTCCTCGGCCGGCCGCGCGCGGGAGAGGTCGATGTCGGGGGCCATCGGGCCTTCGGTGCGGATGCCCTTGCGGCCGACGGTGAACATCGCGAGCGGGTTGCGGATCGATTCGCTCGCGGCGGTGCCCTCGAAGCCGCAATGGACCATGCAGTTCGAGCATTTCTCGTACTTGCCGACGCCGTACTGGTCCCAGTCGGTGCCCTCCATCAGCTCGGCGAACGTCGGCACATAGCCTTCGCCGACGAGGTAGCACGGCTTCTGCCAGCCGAAGACGGTGCGCAGCGGCATCGACCAGGGCGTGCATTCGTAAGAGCGGTTGCCGGCGAGGAAATCGAGGAACAGCGGCGAGTTGGTGAAGGTCCACGCCTTGCCGCCGTTGCCACGACGGAACACGTCGCGGAAGAAGGTCTTGGTGCGCTCACGCGTGAGAAAATGCTCCTGATCGGCTGCGCGCTCATACGAATAACCGGGCGACAGTGTGATCTCGACGCCGCGCTTCTCCATCTCGTCGAAGAACGTCGCGAGCCGCGCGGGGTCGGCACCGTCGAACACGGTGCAATTGACCTGAACGCGGAAGCCGCGCGACTTGGCCAGTTCGATCGCCTCGACCGCGACCTCATAGGTGCCGTCCTGATCGACCGCGTGATCGTGCATGCCCTTGTCGCCATCGAGATGGATCGACCAGGTGAAGAAGTTCGACGGTTTGTAATCGTCGATCTTCTTCTTCATCAGCAGCGCGTTGGTGCACAGGATCACGAACTTCTTCTTCGCGATATAGCCCTCGACGATCTTCGGCATGTCGCGGTGGAGCAAAGGCTCGCCGCCGGCGATCGACACGGCGGGCGCGCCGCATTCGTCGATCGCTTCCATGCACTGATCGTAGCTCAGCCGCTGGTTGAGGATCGCATCGGGATAGTCGATCTTGCCGCAGCCGGGGCAAGCGAGATTGCAGCGCAGCAGCGGTTCGAGCATCAGCACGAGCGGGTATTTGCCCCCGCCGATGTGCTTGCGCAGCGTATAGCTGCCGATGCGGGCGAGCGCGGGAAGCGGAAGGCTCATGGTCTGTACGTCCTAGTTCGCCATCGCGCGCGGCGCGGCGGTGATCGGTTCCCTTAGCGCACGCGGCAGGGCGAATTCCAGTGTCTCTTCGATTCCGTCGAGTTGGCTGACCTCGACCGGGCCGATCCGGCGCAGCGCCGCGATCACGTCCTCCACCAGTGCATCGGGCGCGGACGCGCCGGCGGTGAGGCCGACCGTCTCGATCCCGTCGAACCAGGCCGGATCGATCGCACTGCCATCGGCGACGAGATAGCTCGGCAGCCCTTCGTCCACGCCGAGATCGCGCAGCCGACTCGAATTGGAGCTGTTCGCCGCGCCGACCACGAGCAGGAGATCGGCGACCCGGCACAGATCGCGCACGGCGGTCTGGCGGTTCTGCGTGGCGTAGCAGATTTCGGAGACGTCGGGGCCGATCAGGTTGCGGAACCGCGCCTTCAATGCGGCGATAATCGAGCGGGTATCATCGACGCTAAGCGTGGTCTGGGTGATATAGGCGATCTCGCCATCGTCGGGCAGATCTAGATCGGCCACCGCCGCCGCCGAGGAGACGAGATGCACCGGCGCATCGACCTGGCCGACCGTGCCGACCACTTCGGCATGGCCCTCGTGCCCGATCAGCACGAGCGCACGACCGGCCTGGGCGTAGCGGCGCCCTTGCACATGCACCTTGGTGACGAGCGGACAGGTCGCATCGAGCACGGGCAGACCGCGCGCGGTGGCCTCTTCCTCGACGGTGCGCGCGACGCCGTGGGCGCTGAACACCGTCATCGCGCCGGCCGGCACTTCCGATAGTTCCTCGACGAACACCGCGCCCTTGCGTCGCAGCGTATCGACGACATGCTTGTTGTGAACGATCTCGTGCCGCACATAGACCGGCGCGCCATAGCGCTCGATCGCCCGTTCGACGATCTCGATCGCCCGCACCACGCCCGCGCAAAATCCGCGCGGGTTCGCCAAGATCACGCGCAAGGCGCCGTCCTTTCCGAATTCGACCATGTCATGCGACGAGACAGGCGGTTCGAAAAACCCGCGTCGCCGCCCCTGTCCGCTGCATATGCGAAGGCTTGCCGGAAAATTGAAGCGGAAAAAGGGCAAGCCGTACCGATCGGTATCGAAGTGTGCCCGTTCAGCCACGCGTCAGCGGTTTGTGCTTATCGGCGGTGGTTGGTATCGGGCCGCAGCGTCCCTACCTGATGACCCATTATGATGGAGTATCGCATGATCCGCGTTTCCGGCCTGGCGGCGCTGCTGCTCGCAGCCTCGATCGCCGCCCCCGCCACCGCGCAGACCACCGACCCGGCCGGCGCGCCGGTGCAGGCCCTCGATGACGGATTGCTCGCGATCATGAAAGGCGGCAGGGCGCTTGGCGTGTCGGGGCGTTCGGCCAAGATCGCGCCGGTCGTCGATCGCGCGTTCGACATTCCGCTGATGACGCGGCTGTCGATCGGCCCCGCCTGGACGACGACCGCGCCAGCCGATCAGGCGGCTTTGGTCGCGGCGATCCGCAAGCTGACGATCGCGCAATATGCCGGCAATTTCGATGGCTGGTCGGGCGAGAGCTTCAAGATCGCCCCGCAGGTCGAGACGCGTGGCACCGACAAGCTCGTGCGCACGACGCTGGTCGCGCCGAAAGGTGATGCGACCGCCATCGCCTACCGGCTGCGCCAGAGCGGCGGGCAGTGGAAGATCATCGACGTGTTCTACCAGAATTCGGTCAGCCAGCTCGCGACCCGCCGATCGGACTTCGCCAGCGTGCTCGCCAAGGGCGGCGCAAAGGCGCTGGTGACTCACCTCGATCAACTCTCCGCCAAAGCGGCGAACTGATCCGCATGATGCCATTCGGGGGGGCGAGCGGTCTGGCGCTCGCGGCAGCGCTGATGACGCCGGTGATGGCGGGCGCGCAGCAGCAAGCCGCGCCGGCGGGGGTGATCGCGCCCAAGCCGCTGTCGCCGTCCGCCGTGTCGCCTGCGGTCAAGGCGGCGCGGCCGGCGCATTTCAAGGGCGATCCGCTCGAAGGTCTCAACCGCAAGCTGTTCTCGATCCACAATTTCTTCGATCGCCTTCTCTTTCGCCCGGTGGCGATGGCGTATAAGGCGGTGGTTCCCAAGATCATCCGTGGCGGCATCCGCCACGTCTTCTCGAACATCGGCGAGCCGGTGGTGTTCGTGAACGACATGCTGCAATTGAAGCCCAAGCGCGCGGTGCGGACGGTGGCGCGATTCGCGATCAACACGACGATCGGAGTGGGCGGGCTGGTCGATGTCGCCAAGACCGACGAGTTCAAGCTGCCGCATCATTCGAACGGCTTCGGCAACACGCTCGGCCGCTATGGCGTCGGGCCGGGGCCGTATCTGTTCCTGCCGTTCCTCGGGCCGACCGATCTGCGCGACCTCGGCGCCGCGCCGGTCGATGGCGCGGTGCTGCCGGTTGCGATCGGTTTCCCGTTCAACCGGATCGAATATCAGATCCCGCAGGGCGTGCTGGTCGGGCTGGACTTGCGCGCCGAGTCGGATTCGGACCTCAAGGCGCTGCTCGGCGGTGCGGTCGATCGCTATGCGACACTGCGCTCGGCGTTTTTGCAGACGCGCGCGGCCGAGGTTTATGCGTTGCGCCACAGCGACGGCGCGAGCGCCACCCCGCTCGACGACCCGCTGGCTGATCCGGCTGCCGGCGGCGGGACATCGCCCGAGATGATCGATCCGCTGACCGATCCGGCTGCGCCCGAGGGCCAAGCCGCGCCATCGCCGGGGTTGAGCGACCCGCTCGTCGATCCCGCTGCGCCGTCGCCTGCCTCCGACGCGAAGCCAGCCGCGCCGGAACTCAGCGATCCGTTGGCGGCCCCGGCGAACACGACACCTGCCAGCGCGAAACCATAGCCCGCTCGACACGAACGGTTGGTATTACGCTTTTCCAGGTTCCCTCTTCCCCGGCGGCCCGAGCAAAGCCGGCTCGAAGATCAGCGCGCAGACCAGGGTCCAGGCCAGCGAGATCATCAGGATCTTGCCCATGCTGGCGGTGCCGGGGTGGTGCGACAGCCACAGGCTGCCGAACGCGCTGCCGGTGGCGAGCGCGCTGAACAGCACTGCGCGCGCGAGGCTCGATTGCAGCAGGTCGGTCGCGCCTGCCCGCCATGCCATCACGAAATAGATGTGGAAGGCGACGCCGACGCCGAACAGCAGCGGGAAGGCGATGATGTTGGCGAAGTTGATCGGCTGGCCGATCAGCACGCAACTGCCAAGCGTCAGGAAGCCCGACAGCACCACCGGCGCGAGCGTGAACGCGACCTCGCGCGCATCGCGCAGCACGACGAACAGCAAGCCGCTGATGAGCACCAGCGCGAACACGCCCGCCTCGATGAACGCCCAGGCGATCGTGCCCGCTGCCTCCTGAGTCGCGACCGGCAGGCCCGAGGCGTCTGGCGCGACCGTGCGGACGGCCTTGGTGAAGCGGCGGAGCACAATATTGTCGTTGCTGTCGCCGCGCGGGAAGACCTGGATCAGCGCGCGGCCATCCTTCGCGACCCAGTCGTTGGCGATCTCGGGCGGCAAGGTCGCGCGCGTGACCGGCTCGGCCTGCAAGGTCGCACGGACTTGATCGAGCATCACGCCGAGCGGCGTCACCAGCACGTCATGCGCGCGGGTGCGGACTTGCGGCGATGCCGAGGCGAGGCGTGCGAACAGGCCGTCGAGCCGGCGTGCATCCTGCGCGGGTTTGTCCGCTGCGGTTCCGGCGACCTTGCGGAGTTGCGCGGCGGTGGCGTTGAGCGCGGCGACGTTTTCCGCATCCGAGGGCGCGGGCGCCATGTCGAAGGGGTTGATCGTCGCATCGAGCAGCAACGACGCATCCTGAAGCAGCGCGAGTTTCTGCGGCTGATCCTCGGGAACGAAGCCATCGACCGTCACTGCTTCGTCGACCTCGGGCAGCTTGGCTAATCGCGCGGCGAGCGTCTTCGCGGCATCCGCGTTGGGCGCGAGCAGGTTGATCGTGTTGGGGGTGCGCAGCGGATCGTGCATCAGATCGGCGAGCGCGCGCATCGCCGGGCCGTTGGGATTGCGCAGGTGGAGCGGGTTGAAGTCGAACCGCACGAACGGCAGCAAGGCGATGCTGACCAGCATTGAGACCGCGAACGCCCACAGCACGGCCTTGCGATGCGTATGCAACCAGCGATCGAGCGGCGCGGCCTCGCGGAATCCGACCTCGCGGCGCGGGGTGCCGGGCTTGAGCAAGGTCAGCAGCGCGGGCAGCAGCGTGATCGACAGGAGCAGCGCGATAACCATGCCGATGCCGGCGATGATGCCGAGCTCTGAGATGCCGATATAGTCGGTCGGCAGGAACGCGCCGAAGCCGAGGAACACCGCGCCCGCCGCAAGCGCCAGCGGCGCGGACAAAGCGGTGGCGGCGCGGCGCAGCGCATCGGGCGTGTCGTGGCCGTCGAGCCGCTCGGCGTTGAAGCGCACGCTGATCTGGATGCCGAAATCGACGCCAAGCCCGACGAACAGCGGAATGAACGCGACCGAGATCAGGTTGAGCGTGTGAACCGCGAGCATGCCGGCGGCAGTCGTGATGACGAGACCGGCGATGATGGTGACGACGATCGCAGCGACGATCTTGGCCGATCGCGTCGCCAGCCAGAGCGTGACCAGCATCGCCAGCGTCATGATGAGGCCGACGATGCCGATATTCTCCTCGAGCGTGGCGAACTCCTCGTCGGCGAGCGGCACCTCGCCGGTGGTCCGCACCGAGACGCCGTGCGCTGCGTCGAGGCCGAGTTTGGCGGCCTGTTGGTTGATCGCCGCGACGGCGTCCTCGCCGGGCTGGAGCGCGCCGTAATCGAGCTTGGGCTGGGCGAGGATCAGGCGGCGGCGCGGCGGGGCTTGTCCGCTGCCGGGCGAGGCCATGAGTTCCTGCCACGAGAAATAGGCGGGTTTGCCGGCAAGCGTCGCATCGAGCGCATCGCCGAGCGAGCGCATCGGCTTATCGAAATCGGCGAGTTTCGCGGCGCCCTGTTCCACCCCCATCAGCGCGGTGCCGAACGCCCCGGCGACGCCGCGCAGCGACGGATCGCGCGCGAGCGGACCGAGCAAGGGCTGGGCCTTGATGAGCGCAGCGGTCGCGGTCTTCACCTCGCCGACCGAGCCGAACATCAGGCCCTGTTTGGCGAAATAGGCGCCGCCGTCGGGGCGTTCGGCGCGGCGGAAGTGTTTGGTGTCGGCGGCGAGCGCGTCGGTGAGCTTGGCGGCACCGGCTTCGGCGAGTTCGGGGGTCTTGCCGTCGACGATGACGAGCAGCACGTCGGTCAGGTTCGGAAACGCCGTCTCGACCGCTTTCTCGTTCTGCCGCCACGCCACCTTGGGCGAGATCAGCGCCGCCGTGTCGGTGGTCATCGAGAAGCTGGTCGCCGCATAGGCGAGCGCGACGCCGGCCAGCACGAGGCAGGCGAGCGCGGCGAGCACGGGGCGACGCA
>Ga0247742_10000845_pt1 | contig 23013 bp, 18 predicted proteins | sample UWRJL208509C2_FD_180944 | JGI IMG/M metagenome (GOLD analysis project Ga0247742, IMG submission 180944) | Plant litter microbial communities from Arlington Agricultural Research Station in Wisconsin, United States - UWRJ-L208-509C-2 | ecosystem: Environmental > Terrestrial > Plant litter >... | reverse complement strand
CCTAATCCTTCTATGGCCCCATTCATTAAGTGGGACTATATCCTTAGAGAATACGCAGCCTCTCTTGATCTCGATGAAGACAAGGTTGTCAACGACCCTCGTGCCGCAGGTATTCAGGCTCTTCAAATGAAGAAGATGCAGGAACTCATGGGCGCTGGTCCAGAGGCTGGAGCCGGAGGTGCACCAGTAGAAGGTGCAGGAACCCCTGCTCCATCAGACCCTACCGGTAACGGTAACGGAAACATTGCCCCCGGTAATGCTCCTGCACCCGGTGGTGAAGGCTTCTCAGGGCCGCCAGCATGAGGAAAGAAGTAGCAAACGAATTGTACGCACTCGTCAATACTAAGGCTAACATGGATGCCCTAAACCTCTATGTGAACCTTAGGATTGATTTCCTCAAGGATGAGCTAGCCTCTGCCACGGCATGGGATACAGTCCAAAAGTTTCAGGGTGCAATCGAAGAACTCAAACGCTTTTCAAAATTGAGAGACGAAGTCAATAACCCGAGGGATTAAACATGGATAAGATAGCTATTAGAAACGTATCTACTGATGTCCGTGGCAATCAGGTTGTTGAATACATCGATGCGAATACAGGTGATCCTTTGCCGAGTGCAGAGGGCTATCAGATCGTAGATGACTGGCAGAATGGGCAACCGTCCAACACTAAGAGTTATTCTAATACGACTGTAGACGCAGGTATCGACACAGAAGAACCAGAACCCTTTTGGCAGAGGTATCGTGACCAAGGTAATGGAGATCCATCGGGAAACTTTAATAGTGACCGTTCGACGGATGCCTCTAACAACTTCGGTTACACCTCTAAGCCAAAAGGTCTTGGTCTAATGGCAGCAATCCTACCGGGTCCTCTCGGTATGGCAGCCAAGGGTGTCAGCATGGCGATCAACGCCGGTAACACACATAGTACCAATAAGGCTCGTGAGTATCTCGGTCTTGAAGAAAAGGGTCTGATGTCTTCCATCGGTGGAGCCATGAAAGATCGTAAGGGCTATGTCGGTGACGTCCAGTTTGAAAACAATCCTAATACTTATGCAGTCGGTCTAGACGCACAAGACTCTAAGAAGCGTACGACGATGACTCCTGACGAAGCCCGTACAAGGGGTATGTTGGCAGGTGGTCTTCATGAGGCTACTAGAGAAGAGAAGCAGCAGAATCTTAAAGACTTCAAGACAGACAAGAAGGCGACCCTTGAAAAGTCTCCCCTTGGTGCTCTTGATCTTCCGACTCCTTCTGAGAGACCTTCTGTCCCAATGGGCAAGACGTCTCCTGTAAAGGGTGCTGTCTCTCCTCAGTCTCTGGCCTATCATGGTCTAGGTCTTGCAGACTTTGCTCCGTCAGACGATCCTGATCTTCCTACGAGAGACATGGCTAAAGTCGCCTATGACCTCGATAAGGCAGGTCGCTCTGAGATCCCTTCTTCGGGTATCGGTTCTAAGGTCTCTGACGTCGTGACTGACGTACTCGGATCTGGCTATACAGTCCATGTCACATCTGGTCAGGAACCAGAAGGACGTTCTCCTGTCGGTACTAAGTACAGGCATCCAGAAGGTACTGCTGCCGACCTAGATATTCGTGACCCTCAGGGACGTCCCCTAAGCCTAAACAATCCTCAGGATCGACAGGCCATTGCAGACGTCGCACAAGGTATGGCTGCCCGCTACGGAGGTAACTTCGGGATGGGTAAGGAATACATGGGTGACAAGACGATGCATATGGATACGATGGACCTTGCGTCTCATCCTGGAGCAGGACCCCAGTGGGCCTCCTTCGGTAAAGAGATTGGTAGTACCCTCGATCAGTCCAGAGCAAACGGTGTCATGCCTTCTCAGTACTATGACATAGAGAATGCCCCTACCCCTCAGGAACGTCCTGCAGGTGGCTTTGACGATCCTACACAGGGTCCAGAGATGGCCGGACAGGATTACGGAGACAGACAGGTAGGTGGCTTTGCTAACGGTCCTAAGAAGTCTTCTCTGCCCTCGTATGACGCTGCTGTGGCACAGACTACTGTCAACCCTGATCGGTTCAAGGGACTGACTGACGAAGAACGTGGACTCATGGGTAAGACACTTGCCGGTGAGATCGACAGAAGTCAGACAGACCTCTCGACACCAGAAGGACAAAAAGAAGCACAGGGTATTCTCTCTTCTATCGAAAACAGAGTATCTAAGTACGGGTCTGTCACCGGAGCCATTCAGGCACCCAATCAGTTCTCGACTTGGAACAATCCTGCAGCCGCCAATACGGCCACAAAGAATTATGACGCAGACAAGACTACCTTCGATAGTATCGTCAGTAAGTATGTCAGCGATCCTACACAAAATCTAGGCTTCACTTCTTACCACAACCAGAAGGTCAATCCTTCTTGGTCTGCAAAGATGGAGAATCCTACAACCATTGGACCTCACACGTTTGGTACTCTTCCAGAGTATACGGCAAAAGCCCCTACGTCCGTCCAGCCGCATACAGTATTTAATACAGCCGCAATTACCTCACCTACATTCGCAGGTAAGATGGCTGATGACAGTTTGCCTTCGTTCTCTGGTCGTACCGAGACGGTGGCTAATAGACCTGCCACTAGTAGTACATCGCCTACCGCCAACACTTCTGGAACTGGTTTTGCCAGATCTTCGAATGACACGGCTAGCAATACTAATAGTGGTAGTAGCAGATCAGCCGGACTGATGAGCTCGATGAGCACAGCCGCAACGTCTGCATCAACCAAGAGCACTGACAAAGATAAGACCACTCAAGGTGGTTGGGGTCAACGCTCTTACTAATCCGGCTACCCATTACCTCCACAATACCGTGGACTACTTGTGGCCCCATAAGGAGAACATATGTCTAAATATCGTAACATCCGTAAAGACGCTCAAGATGCTGAACTCGATGAAGTCGAGAAGGAACAGAAGCGGCTTGCCGAACCTGCCACTACCGTCGAAGATGAAATGTGGAAGAAGAGGTATGGAGACCTAAGGCGACACAGTGACCAGTCTATTGCAGAAGCAAAGGCTCGTACTGATGAGCTTGAACGTAAACTAGATGCTGCTCTTCGGGGACAGCTTAAGGCACCCAAGTCTGACACGGAAGTCGAAGCATGGGTCAAAGAATACCCTGAGTTCGCTGGAATTCTAGAAACCATCGTACAGAAGCGTATTACCGAGGCCACTGCCTCAACGACTAAAAAGATTGCTGAGATCGAGACCGAGAAAAAGGAACTCGATGCAGAACGTGCATACATGGCGCTCAAGAAGCGTCATACTGATCTGGACACCCTTACTCAGGATCCAAAGTTCCACGCTTGGCTACAGAGCCAGTCGAAGCGATATCAGGACGCTATTTATAGTTCCCTCGATGTCGAAGAGGCTTCCTTTGTTATTGACAAGTATAAGGCTTCCTCGCCAGCATCCAAGGTGGATGACGACGATGGCTTCAACCCTAATGACGCTGCCAAGGTGGTACGTCAGGCAAAGGTTGTAGATGAGCCTGTGGTCGATGGTGACTTTGAGTTTAGTGAGTCCCAGATCGAGCGTATGTCCAAGAAGGACTCTCGTTGGTTTGATAAGAATGAAGAGAAGATCATGGATGCAATGCGCAAGGGTAAGATCCTCATGGACCTTTCGGGTGGTGCCCGCTAAGTTCTGAGTCTTACTGACAGAACAAATTCATAGAAGACAACTCATACTAATAGCCCCTCCCCTAACCTGGGGAGGATTACCTACATAGAATGACCTCTCTAGTAGATTTTGATCTTTGTTACTTTAACAATCAATCAATTTTTAATAGGAGAATTAATATGGCATTTCCAAGTGCAACCGGCTATGGCAACCTTCCTAATGGCAAGTTTAGCCCGGTAATCTATTCGCAGAAGGTTCAGAAGCAGTTCCGTAAGAAGTCTGTAGTTGAAGACATTACGAACTCTGAATACTTCGGTGAAATCTCTAACTATGGTGACTCTGTCCAGATCATCAAGGAACCTGAAATCGCTATCAGCAAGTATGCCCGTGGCACTCAGCTGACGTCGCAGGACCTCGAAGACCAGGACTTCACCCTGATCGTTGACCGTGCTAACTCGTTCCAGTTCCAGGTCGATGACATCGAAAAGAAGCAGTCGCATGTCAACTGGATGGACATGGCAACCGACCGCGCTGCCTACAACCTCGCTCAGGAATTCGACTCTGACGTTCTCGGTTATCTGACCGGCTACGAAAAGAGCACCTCGACAGGTCTGTGGACTGCACGTTCGGCTCCAGTCGGTACCAAGTCGGAAGCCTCTGCTGACTCTGACGAACTCTTCGGCATCCATAAGCTGAACCGTTCTTCGTTCGTTTCCGGTGGCGCTGCTGCCGACTCGATCGCTGTTGGTGTCTCGGGTACCTATGACGCAACTCCTCTCCAGATCCTCAACCGTTTCAACCGTCTGCTCGACCAGCAGAACGTTGAGAAGGAAGGTCGCTGGGTTGTTGTTGATCCGGTCTTCCTCGAAATCCTGATGGACGAAAATTCGAAGTTTGTGAATTCTGACTGGCAGGAAGGCGAACAGCTTTCTAACGGTAAGATCTCTGCCTCGAAGATCCGTGGTTTCCGCGTGTACTCCTCGAACAACCTTGCCTACATCGGCAACGGTCCGGGTACTCCAGACAACAACGGTTCGCAGACGGACTACGGCTTCATCGTCGCTGGTATTGATTCGGCTGTTGCTACGGCAGAGCAGATCAACAAGACGGAAAGCTTCCGGTCGCCGTTCGGCTTCTCCGACATCGTTCGTGGTATGCACATGTACGGTCGTAAGATCCTGCGTCCGCAGGGCCTGCTCCGCGCTGCTTACAACAAGAACTAATCTTAAAAGCTAAGGAGAAATTAAATGGCTACTATTACGACTCTCTCTAATCCACTTGGCCCGGTCGGCACGCTCGTCCGCCATATGGATAACACCAAGCTGGTGTCGGTTGTCTGGAAGGAAATCGATCTCGCTGCTGCCGCTACGGCTAAGGGTTCTGCCCTCGTCGCTACCGACGTCATCGAGACCGTCCGTGTTCCGGCTAACTCGGTCATCCTCGGTGGTTGGGCTCAGAAGACTGCTGCTCTCACAGGTACTGTCTCTGTCCTGACTGTCTCGGCTGGTATCACTGGTGTCAATGCTACGGCTTATGCCAACGCATGGGATGCCTTCGGTGCTGCCGTCGGTGGTTACTCGACTCCTGGTGCTTCGACTCCGGTCATCGTATCTGCAGTCGGTGGTGACACCGTTGACATTCTACTCGCATCTCTGACTGGTACTCTGACGGGTGGTAAAATCCTCGTTGCAGTCCTCGTTGCAGACACGACTGTAGATGCCCGTGGGACGATTGCCCAGCCTAAGTCCTAATTAACCTAATCCTGTGGGGGTCCTTGTGGCCCCCATTGGTCTATCTGTAAAAGGGGTTAGTTATGGATAATTATGACCAAAGGCTTTCCATTCTTGAGAATTGGAGAATTGTTGTCGACGTTGCCCTTGGCAAGAATGATGTAGATCGTTCATACGTCAAACAAGAACTCAATGACATCAAAGAAGAGATCAAAGACTTTAAGAAATCGATGAGGAATTTGTCCTATACCATTTGGGCAGCCGTCATTGTTCTAATAATCAGGTGGGTCGCCGCTGGCGGTCTTGCCCTACCATCACATATAAATCTACCTTAAGGAGATCTAAATGGCTGTACAATACTCTGTTGCAGTACGTAATGCCAAGCTCGATGCATTCGAGTCTACGACTGGTACGTCCGCAATTCTTACAATTCGTTCTGGTGCTGCACCGGCTAACTGCGCCACTGCAAATAGTGGTACTGTACTGGCTACGTGCACTCTTCCTTCTGACTGGATGGCGGCTGCCTCCTCGGGCACTAAGGCCCTCTCTGGTACTTGGCAGGATACTTCCGCCGACAATACTGGTACTGCAGCCCACTTCCGTATCCACGACTCGACTGGCACGACTTGCCACATGCAGGGCACCGTGGGAACTTCTAGTACTGACATGATTGTGGACTCGACTGCGTTCACGGCTGGTCAGGCATTCTCGGTTACTTCGTTTACACTGACTGCTGGTAATGCCTAATTAATTAAAGGGGAAGGTGACCTATGGCTATTTCTTATATCGGTTCCGGTACAGGCACGACCTCCGCCACTTTCCCCACCCATGCCGCCGGTGACATGCTTGTCATATTTAGTTACAACAGTACATCTACTAGCATCCCTAGCCTACCTTCTGGTTTCACCAATCTAGGAACGTCTACCGGAACGACTTCTGCATACCGACTGAGTTATCGAATTGCGACTGCGGCAGGCACGACTACAGGAACTCTGAGTAGTACGACTGGAACGATTGCAGCCGCATATAGTAAGGCCAGTGCAAATCAGTGGTTTACTCCTGTGATCGGTACTGTAGGAACTTCCGCAGCGAGTACTAACTGGGTCACTGGTAACGGTACTGCCACTACGACTGGATATTCTAACCAGTGGATTTTGCTTTTTGGTGGTACGTCTTCGATCAATAGTACGATAGAAGCAGTCACTACCGCGACAAACACGGCGACGCTTCGTGCAAATTTTGTTGGTACTAACGTCGAAACAGTCCTTTACGACTCGAACGCCCACATAGCGAGCAACGGTAGTAACGCGACGCAGACGATTGCTATCGGTGGTACTGCCGGCAATAGTATGGGTATTAAACTCCGACTCGTCGAATACGCACCTATCTCTGCCACATCTTCTACTACTGATGCAAATGATACCGTATTATCTTACGCAGGTGGTCCTTACGCATATACGGGGACTGGTTGGGACAGCACTTATGACAGCTATCAGGCTGCTTGGATTGCCCGTCCTACTTACAGTAGTCTTATCGACGACAACGACACTGCGACCTACGGTGCCTTCTCGGCATGGCCAATCTCTAAGGCTATGTACACGACTGGTAAAAGATACGCTGAAATCACTGTCCAAGCCGGTACGGTAAACTCTGTCGCCGTAGCAGACCATAACATATACAACGGTCTCTATAAGCCAGTCGCCTCTGGTACAGCAATGAGTGCTGTGGGACCTGTGACAGGTTCTTACTCAATTCCCGGTCTCGGTACAATCGTGGCTGGTGACACTGTCTCTTATGCAGTCGACTTTGACAATAATATCGCTTGGATCAGGCGCAATGGTGGTTCTTGGTACGGTTGGAATGGATCTGCCCAGGTGGCAGGTAACACTCCTACGTCGTCTGGTGGCACCAATCCGGGTCTTGCATTCGGAAGAACCCCTGGTTCTGCCTACGGTATCTCTGCCCAGCTAACCACGGCTGGTGCTAAAGTCCTTCTTAGGACTAGGAACTTCCTCTACGCACTCCCGACAAACTTTACTCCTTGGGGTCAAGACAGTGACGAAAAGACTGTAATCTCTCAGATCACGACAAACAGTGATGACGGTTACGAGACATTCACCAGTGGTGTGACGTCTGCCTATACGGACAATCCTGACGCCTCTAGTGATAGTGGTCGTGCAGGTGGTAACAGTACTGCCCAGTATCTTCCATTCTGGAGATTCACTGGAATATCTATCCCTCAAGGGGCTACTATTACTCATGCCAATCTAGCACCTACGGTACCGGTTGTTGGTAGTACGAGTACTATAGTCGCAAAACTACAGGCAGTCGCAGACGACAACGTCTCGGCATTCACGACTGGATCACGTCCTTCGACAAGGACACTCGATGCAAACCAAGTCGACTATTATGACAGGGCATCAGATCCTGACTCGTCATTTAAGAATGTAAAGATTAACTCAATCGTACAGGCTATTGTCAGTCGGTCGGGTTGGACTTCTGGTAACGCCCTCGGCATTGTTTCTGACAGTACATTCACCAGCACTAATAACTGGATTCGTACTGGTGACACCTCTCTAGTAGGGGGTACTGGAACTTATGCCAATACGGGACGTGGTGCAGTCCTAAAGACTACCTTTACGGTAAGCAGATCTGCCTCTCTTGCAAGTACCGACAGTGACGACACTCTGAGTTCAAACTCTCAGGTTGCCATTAAAAGTACCCTAGCCAGTACTGATGCAGACGACACTGTAGTCGCCGATGCAAGACCACCCCGTTACTACATCTTTGACCACTCGTCTAAGACTTTCTCTGGAAGCTTTAACGACGGTCAGAACCTAGTCACTGGTATACGTTTTGCCATTGCTAAGACAGTCAAGATTACTCACGTCAGTATCTGGAAGACTTCTGCAGACGCACTGACTTCTCGTGAAGTAGCAATCTATAACAATGCAGGGACACAGGTCGCCTTCGGTACTAGCTCTTCTGAGCCTACCGGTGTCGGTCAGTGGATAGACATCCCTCTTAACACTCCTCTGACACTGACGGGTGAGGGTAACCTACCTGTCTTCTCTAACTACTATACTGCAGTCTCTGTAAGACGGGAATATCCCGCAGTCAATGGATACTATTCCATTACTGGTTATTACGACTCGACCTCTTCTGTCTATACTCCTGCACTAACTGAAACCAACGCAGGTGAGAATAACAGATACGACTACATCGGATCGAGTACATCAGTAGTCAACGCGACTAGTGGTGCCGGAGCAGGTGCAGACTACGGTATGGATCTTAGATGGACAGACGCTCCTCTCGGGGTGAATGCCACACTAGCCAGTACCGACGATTCTGACACTTTGTCGTCTAATGCTGCCCTACAGATTAAGGCATCCCTCTCGTCGACAGACGTAGACGATCTCCTTAGTTCTACGAGCACTCTGGCGATTAGGGCTACACTCTCTACGACTGACAGTTCAGACACCCTGTCTTCGAATGGTACTCTCCTAATCAAGGGTACTCTTTCTAGTACAGACGCTTCTGACACCCTAGTAAGTACAGCCACACTTCTGATCAAGGCGACACTCGGAACTACTGACGCGGACGAAACACTCTCCGCCAACGGTATTCTCCAATTGACCACGACAGGAACTCTGGCAAGTACTGACAGTAATGACACTGTCTCTTCTACCGCTACGTTGCTCATCAAGGGCACACTCTCGGTGACGGATGCCTCGGATACTCTCACGAGTTCTGGTGCACTACTCATCAAGGGGACTCTGGCAGTCACGGAAGGGGACGACACTCTCGATTCGTTGAGTTTTGTCGGTGATGGTCATACAGGCTTTGTCGCTAACTTCGACGAGAACGATACGCTGTCTTCTATCATCCTCAGGGGTGTCGAAGGAACTGTCTTTGTCTATGAGGGTGACGACACTGTCGTGAGTGCCTCTAGGATTGCCATACGAGCCTCTCTGGGAGCTTCTGACGTAGACGACATACTATCTAGCGTCGGACTACTGAAACTCTCTGGTACCCTGTCTGTGACGGATATGGATGACTTCCTTACTGCCTTCGGTGGTAAACCTCGGGAAGCCTCCCTCTCTCTGACAGACGATTCTGACATACTAATTTCGATCATGATCAGAATTCCATACGGTATCGAAGAGAATGAGAGCCGTCTTCCTTATGACGTAGAGACTAACTCGAATGGATCACCATTCCAGACTAAGACTAACAATCTTTATACTAATCTTCCATACGATGTAAAAGGATAACAAATGGCTGGTAGTACATTTCTCGAACTAACAAACAGAGTCCTTCGGAAGATTAACGAAGTCGAACTTACAGAGAGTAACTTTGCCTCGACAAGAGGTCTACAGTCTATCTGTAAGGACGCCGTTCGTGACTCGATCATGGAGATCAATCAACAGGATTGGGATTGGCCGTATCATGCAATTCAGACTACTCAGACGTTACAGCCTGGGGTTAATGAATATGTATGGCCGATCGATTTCAAGACTGTTGATTGGAATTCATTCCAGATTGTGAAATCCGAAGAGTTTAACATCAACAACACTCACCTCAGATACATCGACAGGGACGAGTGGTACAGCTATCAAAAAGATATAGACGAAGACAACGGCGTCAACGGACGTCTCCCTGTCTATGTCTTTAAGTCCCACGGTATCGGCTTTGGTGTGACACCAGCCCCTGACAAGACCTACACGATTGAATATCGATACTACAGGAATGAAACTCCGATGTCTGTCTTTGGTGACAAAACGGATATTCCGGTACAGTTCGATAACATCATCGTCATGGGTGCTCTTTGGCATATGAACCTCTTCCGTGAGAATGCTCCCGGTGTTGGTATCGCCCAAGAGAAGTTCAAGGCTGGTATCAAGGCAATGTACAACATTCTTGTCGGTATCCACGGAGACCATATCAGAGACACTCGGGTCAACTTCGGTGGGCCGGTAGATGTCAGCAATGGAGTATATCACACATGATGGAAACACTTGAGAGCCAAAAGGTCATTAGTATCGGTGGGCTCAATTCGACAGTCAATCATCTTATGTTGTCTGACTATGAACCAGGTTCTGCCGTAGAACTAGTCAACTTTGAGTCTAGTCTTTACGGTGGATATCGTCGGCTCTCAGGTTTTCTTCCCTTCTCAGAAGGTGCTCCTGAGGTTGATCCCTCGGGGGCCGAAGGGCCTATCCTTGGTGTGGCATTCTACGGTGACTCCCTCTTTGCTGCAAGAAAGCAGAAGGCTGGAAACACCTACGACTTCTACACCTACTCTGGTTCTACTTGGACTAAGCTTCCTACGGCATTCACTAAGAGCTCTGTAGGTGTCCTCCGTATTCGACACAGAGAGTTCAACTTTAACGGGACTCCTAAGATCGTCTTCACAGACGGTGTAAACCCAGGAATGGTTTATGACGGTGTCACATGGACACAGATTCTCATAGCAGGTTCTGGTGCGAGCTATGCAGCCGCAGGTGGCAATCAGACAATCGATAATCCTGAGTACGTAGAAGTCTTTAGAAACCACGTCTTCTTTGGTAAGGACCATCTTGTCTGCCACAGCTCTCCTCTCTCGGAGTATGACTGGACGGCCGCTGGTGGTGCGGGGCAGATCCCGATTGGTTACTCAATCAATCAGCTCAAGCCTTTCCGTGACGAGCTCTACGTCTTTGGTGTCACCCAGATCAAGAAGGTTTCTGTCTCTGGTACAGACTTTGTCCTCAATGACGTGACGACACAGATTGGTTGCCTCGCTGGTGACTCGGTACAGGAAGTAGACGGTAACCTAGTCTTCCTCTCTCAGGACGGCTTTAGGCCGATCTCTGGTACTGACTACATCGGAGACGTCAACCTTGAGACACTCTCTCGTAAGATCCAACAGCTCGTGACTTCTGAGGCCGAGACTAACGACATGACACAATTGACGTCAGTCCTCATCCGAAGCAAGTCTCAGGTTCGGTTCTTCTTCTCTAGTCCTAGCAAGAGCACTAACGCCACCTATGGTATCGTCGGTTGTATCCGTGCTGGACAGGATGGAGCCACTTCTTGGGAATGGGGTCGCATCAAAGGGATCAGAGCTTCTTGCTGTGTCTCGAAGTATATCGGTCCTACCGAGTACATCATCCATGGTGACTACAACGGTAAGGTCTATCGTCAGGAACAGGGTAACTCTTTCGACGGTGCCGCCGTACAGGCAATTTACAAGACGCCTTATCTCGACTTCGGTGAAGCCGGTGTCCGTAAGACGATGAAGAGAATTCGGTTGTTCATTCGTCCTGAGGGACAGTGCACCATCTCTACCAATCTTACATACGACTGGGCCAATACAGAAAAACTCAATCCTGACACCTACTCATTTGATGGTGCTACCGAAGGGGCTGTCTACGGACAGGCGATCTATGGAGTCTCTACTTATGCTACAACTACTACTCCAGTACTTGTCACTAACGTGGAAGGATCGGGTAACTCAGTCCAGATGGCTTATACGACATACGATACAAAATCTCCGTACACCATTCAGGGTGCGCTCTATGACTTTACCGTAGAAGGAAGAAAATAATGGGACTTAGTTATACTCGTCAGAGTTCAGCTGAAATCGTCGACGGTAATGAAGTCGAGGCTGGACCTATCAATGCTGAATTCAATGCCCTACAGGGAGCCTTCGACGGTAACCTTGGACACACTCATGACGGAACGACTGGTGAAGGTCCTAAGATCAACCTCACGACTTCCATCACTGGTGTCCTCCCTACGGCCAATGGTGGTATCTCTGGTATCAACAAGTTGGATGCCACAGTCAATCCTGCGGCTAACAACGACAATAGTCAGGGATATGCAGTAGGTTCTCTCTGGATCAACATTACCTCGAAGCTAGTCTTTATTTGTGTCGACGCCTCTGGTGCCGCCGCCGTCTGGACTCGCTTCCAGCCCTATGGTGGTCCACTGACTTCGATTGCATCTTTGACTACTGCAGCCAACCAGATGCTCTATACGACTGGTGTAGACACATATGCCACGACTGCACTGACACCGTTCAGCAGAACACTCCTAGACGATACTGACGCCAGCACTTGGCTGAGTACTCTGGGTGTATCTACCTTCGTCAAGACTATCCTAGACGATACTGACGCCTCTACAGTACTGAGTACACTCGGTGTATCTACATACATCAAGACACTTCTCGATGATGCCGATGCCACTACTGCAAGGGCTACTCTGGGTGTCTCTATCGGTACTCAGGTACAGGCATGGGATCAGGAACTTGACGCTCTCGCCTCTGTGACTTCGGCAGCCAATAAGCTTCCATACTTCACAGGGACAGGATCGGCTACTACGACTGATCTCACCTCTGCAGGACGTGCCCTCATCGATGACGTAGATACGACTGCACAGAGAGCGACCCTCGGACTCGGTTCGATGGCCCTACAGAACTCTACCTCGGTAGCCATCACTGGTGGTACACTGACTGGGACTTCTGTCACTGGTATGACTGACATCACTATCGCCGACGGTGGTACTGGTGCTTCTGACGCCTCTGGTGCAAGAACCAACCTTGACGTATACAGTAAGGCAGAAGTCGACGCCGGATTTGGTGCCGTAGCCTCTGTCCCTAGTTCTGCAATCATGCCGTTTGCCCGTTCGACTGCCCCTACGGGATGGCTCGAATGTGACGGTTCTGCAGTCTCTAGGACGACCTACTCGGTACTCTTCGGTATTGTCTCTACGACTTACGGTTCTGGTAACGGAACGACTACCTTCAACCTCCCAGACCTTCGTGGTGAATTCATCAGAGGTTGGGATCATGGTAAAGGTACAGACAGTGGCCGTGCTCTGGGTTCATCTCAGACGGATGCACTATCGAGCCATACCCATACTGTAATCGATCCGGGACATAAACATGCTATCGGCGTGTCGTACATCGGTTCTGGTAACTCTAGTACTGGTGGTTATGCTGGTAACGGTAGTAACCTTGATACTACTACTTCTGGGACTGGTATTACTATCGCCGCTACTGGTGGTATTGAAACCAGACCACGTAACTTTGCATTCATGTACTGCATCAAAACTTAATAGGAGACGAATATGCTGGTAAGAGATTGGAAGAATCAAATCAAGCACGCTTGGTCATTTCGACTGAATATCGTTGCTGGCATATTCTCCTTCCTAGAATTTATTCTCTGGTTTGTTCCTGATTGGTTCCCAGAATTGCCGAGAGGTATTTTTGCTCTGGTGTCATTCTTTGTCATCATAGCGAGTAACGTAATGAAACTAGTGTCTCAAAAGGAGTTCAGAGAAAATGGCGAGCAGACTAAGGAACGGTTCGATTGCTGCATTGGTGGCTGTCAGCTTGATCGGTGGCTTCGAAGGATACAGAGCGACGGCCTACCAAGACGTGATCGGTGTGTGGACTGCGTGTCAGGGGTTGACGAAGGGTATCAAGAAGGGGATGACATTCACCAAGAAGGAATGCGACGAGAAGTTCATTGCTGCAATTCAGGAACACGAAGAGGGAATGAGGAAGTGTCTAAAGGATCCCGATGGTATCCCTATCAGACCTTACATAGCGATGGTATCTCTGACCTACAATATTGGCGTCGGAGGCTTCTGCAAATCATCTCTTCCAAACAAGCTCAACCTTAAGCTCTACTCTCAGGCATGTGAAACACTTATGTCGTTTAACAGAGCCGGTGGTAAGATCTGGGCTGGATTGACTAATCGTCGAGTAAAAGAAAAGGCGTTCTGCAATGATACAACTCCTCTTTAAGAAAGAGACTTATTTCGCCCTTGGTGGTGTCCTCCTATTTCTGGGGGGCATCTACCTTGGATACAAATTAGGTATCGGTAAGTACTACGCCTATCAGCTAGAGGTTACTCAGGCAGTGACCGAGCAGAGAAATCGTATTGCTGCAGCCAACCAGTATGCCAAAGACAAAGAAGCAGAACGTATCAAAGAAATCACAAAGCTCAAGCAAGAGCTAGACACCAAAGTCAAGGAGCTCGAAAGTGAAGCAGATAAAGACCCTGATGCTAATAAGCCTGCTATCAGTGCTCCTAGCAGCGTGCGGATCAACAAAGTTAATATCCCTCGGACCAGTCCAACTAACCCCCGCTGAACAAGAGATGATGAAAGACTGTAACATCCCTGTGGATGTCATAGGTCCATTGACTCAGAAGCAGGTGGAAAAGCTTTGGATTTCTGATCGGGTTTCACTCATTGATTGCTACTACAGACATAAAGCATTTGTCGAATATATCCTATTGAGGGACGGACGAATTCAGAAGGAAACTAAATAATGGCTTATACTCAGGACAATTTTGACTGGCAGGGTTATATGGCTGCCAACCCTGGAATTCAACAGGGTGATAAAGCCGACAAGGATCACGAAGGTGCCAGAGCTTGGGCTGACTATCAGTCTAAAGGTGGTACTTGGTTGAATGCAGCCGACTCTGCTGCCAAGGCTAAGGCCGATGCCACGTATACACCTGGTGCTGACGTCAATCCAGCCAATGCCACTTCTTATGCAGGGCAGTTGGTTCCTGATAATCCAGACAACTTTATCTCTGGTGCAAACGGTACTTCTGCCGTACAGGCTACTCAGGGACAGACTGGTACTGCTGCTCAGGTAGATGGTAACGACCCTAAGCTTGGTCTTGGTAACACCCCTACGGTGACTAACACCAATATCGATCAGGTTGATCCTACTGCCGCCCATGACTATGACGTCACTAAGACCGAAGACAAGGTCAAAGACAATCAGATGGAAGCGGCTCAGGGTACTGTCTCTGACAAGGCTCAGATCAAGGATGTCCCTCAGGCTGATACGACTGGTATCGCCACTGGTACAAACAAAGACGGGACTAAGAATGAGCTCGGTACTGCACTACAGCAGTATGCCCATCAGGACATGTCTAACGTCATTGACACGAGCACGGCCGCTGGTAAGCTTCTTGCCCAACAGCTAGGCGATGGTAACTACGTCGACAGTAAGGCCACCCTAGAGGGTCAGCTTGCCATTCTGCAGCAGCAGTTTGTAGACCCTAATACTGGTGAACCTAAGATCCCCTCGTGGGCAGCGGCGACCGCACGTAACGTATCTAAGATTGCTGCCTTTGGTGGTATGACTGGTACTGCTGCTACAGCTGCCATGTCTCAGGCCCTTCTCGAAGCATCTCTACCGATTGCCCAGTCTGACGCTACATTCTTCCAGACACTGACTGTCAAGAACCTCGACAACAAGCAGCAGTCTACGATCAATGCGGCTAACGTTCTCGCTAAGTTCGAACAGACAAACCTAGACAATCGAATGACTGCAGCCGTACAGAACGCTCAGTCTTTTCTTGCCATGGACCTTAAGAACCTAGACAATGAGCAACAGGCTAACGTAATTAACAATCAGGCACGCATCCAGAGTATCCTTACAGATGCCAATGCGCAGAACGTCAAGGACCAGTTCATGGCACAGAGCCAGAATGACGTCGATAAGTTCTATGCCTCATTGAACACACAGATTTCTCAGTTCAACTCTAGTCAGACGTTGGATGCAGACAAGTTCAATTCTACGATGGAAGACAGTCGTCAGAAGTTCTACTCGGACCAGCAGTACAACATTGCTGTCGCCAACGCAAACTGGAGACAACAGATCCAGCTGCAAGACGACCAACAGAACTTCGAAGCCGCGACTACCGACGTAAAGAACAATGTCGATATCTCGACTGCCGCACTTAATCAGCTTTGGGATCGTTCAGACGCCCTACTCGATTATGCGTTTAAGTCTTCTGAAAGCCAGAAGGATCGAGACGCAGCAGTGGCAATGGCTAAACTCCAAATCAAGGCTTCTACTAAGGGTGCCAACATGGCTGCTCTCGGCTCTATCGCCGGTGCATTCGTGGGTTCCGATAGTTTCACAAGCATGATGAGCGGTATTTTCAGTTAAAGGATAAGGTGACAATATGATCGATGACGATGAAGCAATGAGACGCGCAGTTAAGGCGTACTATGACGGTGCTGGATTTGAGTCACTGGAAAAAGCTACTGGTAAGCCAATCAAGTACACGAAGAAGTTCTTTGATGATCAAGAAGCACATATCCGTAAGGGACTAGTTTCCAAGGATGAGCTCGAAAGTAAAGAGGTAAAGAAGTAATGGCACAATTGAATGCTGGCCCTATTCCGGGTGAAAACTATACCTCTGACACCAAGAACTATCCTTGGAGGCAGCCTCCTCAGTTTACTGATGTCAATGATTGCCTAGACTTTCTTGTCAGGAAGATCCACAAGATCCAGTCGGCCAACGGTATTCTCAACATGGCTGAACTAGGTATCCCGCTCTATAAGATTGCAGACATGCTTCTTACTCAGGGTGTGGGTGCTGGTCTCTGGACGGTAGACTTTACTCTACTCCTCGGTGGTCCTCTGACTCGTATGATCGAACTCATTTGTGTCGGCTTTGGTGTCGACTACACTCTGGGTATCGAAGACGACGAAGAGATTACTACTGGTGCATTCTTCAAGGGAGAACAGGACCTTCGTACACCGAATGGTGACTTCAAACTTCTTGATGAGCAGCTTCCGGATGTCAAGGCAGCCGTCGAAGAGAAGCAGGGTGCACAAGAGACTAAGCCCCTACAACAGGAAGGCTTTATGGCTATGACTGGCGGTCCTACGGGTCAGCCACAGGAAACTCCTAAGGAGCAGAAATAATCATGGAAACATTTGCATCAGGTTTTGCTCAGGGCTTTATTCGTGCCCGTGAACGGTCTGAGGATCGTGCACAAAAAGAAAAGGACAAGCAGGACGCACTTGCTCTCCAAGAGAAGATGTATCTGAGGTCTCGTGCAGATCAGAAGGCTGATACCGAAGATACCCGTAAGTATACTGCCGGTATCCGTCTTGATGATCGAGCCTATCAGGAGAAGAAGGATGCAGAGCAGCGTGCCCAACAGCTCACAGACCAAAAGACCGCCGCAGAGAACGCCCGTAAGAATGTAGACTATCAGTATACCTATCAGGGTCTACAGAACTATCGTGAGACTCGTGAAGCCGCAGTTGCCAAAGACAAAGAAATGGTCGAGTCTGCTCGTGTTCTTTCTGGTGGTGACAGTGGTCTTGCCGGTACTATCCTCAAGCTTCGTAAGTCTGGTGTGACTGTCGATAAGATCCAAGACATGATCGAAAAGAAGCAGCTTGTCAAGGATCCGAATTACGTACAGCCTACACAGGAACTCAAGCTTCCTCCGGGTGTTACTCCGGGTGCCACTGATGCACAGAATCCAATCACAGGTATGCCTGTTCCTGCCAAGAAGAAAGATCTTGGTGAAGAAATGGGTCTCGATGCTGCGACGAGAGAACGTATCAAGGGTGTCAATCCTGGTCTTCTGGAACCTGTCGAAGGTCCTGACCTCAAGGGTATCGACCTCTCTGGTACTGCCTACAAGTATCAGCCTACAGACACAATCAAGGTTGGTTCTTTGGAACAGGAACTCTCTAACCTACAGCGTGCCAATGATGGGAATGATCCAGCCGCTCGTCGTACTGCCGAGAATAACATCAAGGCTATTCAGACGGCTCGTGTCATGGAGGCAGAAGCCAAGGCTAAGGCAGAGGGTACTGGTGGTATGACCTACTTCCAAGAAACTCCAAATGGTCCTCGTCAGTTCTTCGGTCGTCAGGATGGTGAACATCTTATGGATACGACTTCTAGCCCTGATGGTAAGCCTTTGATTGTCACAGGTGGCCGTGTCATTGCTATGGATAAGCCAGATCGTGATCAGTATAACGGTCTTGTCCAGACATATGGCAAAGCCAGTACCGAATACGACAACAAGTTCGTACAGTTCGCAGGTGCACTCGATTCTGGTCAACAGATGGCTCAGTTGCTTCATGACGATCCTCGTGCCGCCTCTATGGTGTCTAAGGGTCTTGGTACTGTCATGGACCTTAAGGGTGAAGCCCAGGCTGCTATGTCTGCCATTGAAGACTTCCAGAAGCAGATTGCTGTCGTAGACAAGGATAAGAATCCAGGTCAGTACGAGGCTCTCGTCGCCAAGCAAGAAGAAGCAGTCAAGAAGTTCCTTGGTAACAGTAATAGCATTGGTGCTGGTAACGACCAGTCGGCTATCAACGCTGCCAAGTACAACGCTCTGCTCCTCTCCACAGCCAACCATCTTGCCCAGTCCATGGCGACTGACGGTAAGGTCTCTAATGCCGACTTCGATCGTGCACAGAAGATCATTGCCGATGGTAAGACTCCTGAACTGGTCCTTCCGACTATTCAGGGTATGGTCAAGGAGAGCTTCAACAAGCTTAAGTCTGAACAGTACGTCCTCGGTAAGAATGCTCAGGTCGAAGAGTTTGAACGTAGACATGCAGGTCCTGACGGTAAGCCGTTCAAGACTGGTCTTCGTCCAGAGCGTATCGAACAGAGTGTCATCAATCTGTATGGTGAGGGATCGCCTCAGCTTGAATATCTCAGGAGCCTTGACAAGCCATATGCAGCACCGGTTGAAATCCAGCCACCTGCAAATGTTCAACCTCAGGTACAGCCTGTGAACAATCAGACCTACGCTCCAGTGGTGCCTGATGCAATTAAAGATCTTAAGGCTGCCAACACCCCTGACAATCGTAAGGCTTTCGACGAAGTCTTTGGACCAGGGGCAGCTCAACGCGCACTAGAAGGAAAGTAATTAATGGCCAATCCATTCGCTAAGTATGCCCAGCCTACAGAGGCGATAGCGCCAGAGAACCCCTTTGCCAAATACGCACAACCGACTGTGACTCCTCAGGTGGAAACGCCTGAGGAACCAGCTCTTGACGGTTATGCCACTGGTACAGGGGAAATCATTCCTCCCAACTTGGCGCCTAACGGTCAGGCAGAGGGTGAGGCTATGCCTGGAACTCCTGTGTCTCAGTTGGATCATAATGCTGTCGTTCCTGCCGACGCCCCTCAGGGTGAAGACCTGAATGCCCAGTTGAATGCCGACAGAGAGGCTGGTGCCTTCGAAAGTGCTCCTGCACCTGAGGCTCTCAATCCTCTACAGAGCAACTCTGATCTCTATGGTCGTATCGAAAATGACCCTAAGTATGAGAAGCTCCGTGAGTATGAAGGTGGTATGGGACGACAGATTGCCAGTAGAACCCTTGGTGGTTTTGGTGGTGAACTCTATGACAAGGCGTTCCAGCCTGACGACATAGCGACCCTTTCGAGCCAGCGTTCCGAAGAGAAGCTCCAGAAGTTTTCTTCTACTGGTGAAGAGAGCTCTCTGTTTGGCTTCCCTATCAGGACTCAGGAGAAGCGTGAGAACAACCCTAACTACGACGCCAATCTTCCAGAGAGTGATGACAATCCTTCTATGGTGTCCACTCGTTATATCGTAGATCCTCCAGAAGCCAATGCCCTCCAGCGCATGGCCTATCAGGTTCTACAGAACGTCGCTGGTGGTGTCGGTGATTTTGTCACTGAGGGTAAGATCACTGGCGAAGGTGCCATTGGTAAGGCTCTTCCAGAGACTGTCCCGAATCATATGGGCGAGAAGTTTGCGACTGACGTTGCTACTTACGCAGTAGGTGGTGTCGCGGCAGACAAGCTTATCATGGGTGGAGGTGGTGCTCTATTCGGGAAGGTTGCCCGTGCTATCTCTCCAGAGGCTAAGACTGCCATTCGTGAGACTTACGCAAAGACACTCGCAGCCACGGGTAATGAAGCACTCGCAAAGAAGGCTTCCATCGAAGCTGCCAACGGTGTCATCGCCGGTTTCGGTCTTGGTGTCCGTTCTACTCCTGGTATGCAGACTGCGGCTACGGCTGCCCGTGTGGGTAATCTCAGTCTTGCAGAAGGTGTCGTATCCCCTGAGGATGCGTCTGGTGGTGTAATCCCGTCTTCTTACTTCGAGAAGAACTGGGGTATGTCTAAGGAACGTGCAGACGACATGTCTTTCCTTGCAGACGGTCCTCTCATGAGTGCTACCCTCTCTACCTTTGGTGCAATCCGTAACGCAGCCGTAGACAAGTTGATTACTCCTGCATTCGGTGGTCTCCGTAATATGAAGCCCATCGGTTTTGACATCAACAAAATCCCTGGGATGCGTCTCGGTGACAAGGCTGCTGGTATCAAGTTTATGACTTGGCTCGATCCGGGTATTCAGACGTCTTCTCCTGAACAGGCGATCCACCGTATGAAGCTTATGGCTGATACGGTCAACCGTCATGGTACGAAGAATATGCAGCTCATGGGTGCAGGTCGTGCAATCCCTCAGGACACGGCTTCTTCATTCAACGAAGCTGCAAAGGATTACTTCTCTATCGCATATGCCGATCAGAAGGCAATCATGAATGCTAAGGATCCTAAGGCTTTCGATAATTGGGTCGATGCCCAGGCCGCTGATGCCTCTATGAGATTGTATAAACTTCGTACTGCCATGGGTTCTGCCGGAACATCTTCTAAGGGTGTGAAGGAACTACAAGGGCTTCTTGACGATGCCACCAATAGTGTCCATAAAGACGGTCTTGTTGGTGCTCAGAAGGAGGCTGCTCAGGTGGCTGGTCAAAAGAACATCAACGACATGGAAGCACCTCAGATCGAAGCCGATGCCGCCCGTAAGGCTGCTGACGAAGCCAAGATCAAGGCTGACACTGCTATGTCTAACGACCCTGAGTTTGGTATGGAACTTCGTAAGGCTAACAACACCCTTGGTTCCAACACTGAACTCCAGAAGGTTGTGTCTGAAAACATCAATCCTAAGCTCATTGCTGCACAGACTAAACTTAAGACTGAAAGTGATGACGCATATAAGGCTATCGCAGACACTGGTGCCGAGGGTGATCCTGTATCACTCCTGCAGATCATTAAGGAGACTGGTGATGTAGGTCCGGGTGACATGCCTCTTGGTATGGGTCCACCTAGTCCTAAGACTACCCTCCATGACCCCTTCTTGAAGCAGATAGCCGAAAGTGTAGAAGCCGATCCTAGTATTGGTAACATCTACAACAACGTCCGTAATCAAATCTCTGATCAGATTTCTGCTGCACAGAAGTCAGGTGACCCTCAGGGACGTCTACAGACCCTCTATAAACTTCGTGACAACATCAACGAAACCCAGCTGGATCATGTGGCTCAGGGTGGAGACGATAACATCAAGAAGATGGTCGAAGATGCTAAGGACAAGTACGTGAAGTATCAGAACGCATTCTACGGGAACAAGAACAGTTCTTTGCAGAGTGTCGCTGATGATGGTGAGCAGATCATCCGTTCTTCGGAGTCTCGTATTCCAAGGGGCAAGGGTGACTACGACATCGGTGTGTCTCGTTATGTCAATAACAACCTGTCTACGACAGAACGTAACACATATGCGAGAGACATCGAACATGCCGCTTCTGAGGGTGGACAAGATATCCGTCCTGACATTGATAACCTCTACCTCGGTAAGGCCGTCAATAACCTCTCTGACAGTCTTGCGAAGGGTGGTGCCGAAAGCATCAGTACTCTTCGTGGTAGCCTGAGCAATATCATTGAGAACCTCGAAAGGACTAATCATCCCTCGGTCAAGGTCTTCAAGGATATGGAAGCCAAGATCAATACTCTTGGTGCAGACGCAAAGGCTAAAGATGCTGTCGCCAAGGAGATGAAAGAGGCTGCAGACGAACTCACTGCTAATGCACAACAGTCCATCTTCCATAACTTTGTGACAAAGTCCCGTAAGGGTCTTGTACCTGTCGAGGGTTCTGACGCAGGTCGCAATCTTGAACAACTCTTTGCCGGTAAAAACGGTGAGACGAAGATCAAGGGTCTTATGGATGAGGTCGACGAGATGGGTGAAAGTGGGAAGGTCATTCGTGACGCAGCCCAAGGCACCTATGTCCGTTGGCTCAAGGGTAAGATCACTGGGAACTCTAAGATGGATATGGTGGCACCTGATTTGGGTTTTGCCAAGAGATCTAATGACCGTCAGATTGACAAGATGTTTGACGACGAAGGTCATGACTTTGCCGTGATGCGTGAAGTATTCAGGGATAAGCCGGAAGTTGTGGATGCCCTTGAAGACTTGTCTGACACATACCAGCGTATCTCTAAGAAGACCCCTCAGGTCGACAAGAGTGTACTCTTTGGTAGAAGGACATTGAGGTCCGAAAATCCACAGGCCGCTGTATCTACTTTGATCCACACTCTTCTTGGCCGCCTCAATCGAAAGTCTGCTACGACTAGTAGTTTGATCACTCCAATGACTGTAGAAAGTCTTGAAGAAGTTGAAGCCAACATGAAGAGCCTTGTGAATATGATGGTTGAGGACCCTGACTTCGCGTCGGAACTCATGAAGTCTGTCACAAAGGATCAGGTATCCAAGCAACAGAGAAAGCGTGCCGGGGAGATCCTCCGTCGTGCAACATTCAGATCATACCAAAGCAATGAAGAGCGTGGGTTTATTCCTGCTGCTCGTTCTGGTGAACGTATGTTCAGTGGTGCAATGGATAGTGCCAAGGGTATCCTTGGACGATAAACAAAAAAAAAGGCCCCGTAAGGAACCTCCGCCTGTATCTTCTGATACAAGTAGAAGTCCCCTACGGGGCCTTTTGCGTTTTAGCTTAGTTCTTTAAACATCTCAAGGAAGTCGTTATAACTTTCTTT
>Ga0247742_10000843_pt1 | contig 23042 bp, 20 predicted proteins | sample UWRJL208509C2_FD_180944 | JGI IMG/M metagenome (GOLD analysis project Ga0247742, IMG submission 180944) | Plant litter microbial communities from Arlington Agricultural Research Station in Wisconsin, United States - UWRJ-L208-509C-2 | ecosystem: Environmental > Terrestrial > Plant litter >... | reverse complement strand
AGGAAATATCAAAAGTATACAGTTTGCTTTGCAAAGGTTAGGAATTCAGGGAATATTAAGCAACAGGCCTGAAGAACTACGAAAAGCTGAAAAAATTATTTTTCCCGGAGTAGGCGAGGCAGGTTCAGCCATGCGGAAATTAAAGAACAGCGGATTATATGAAATACTGCCTGAATTTAGACAGCCTGTACTTGGAATTTGCCTCGGAATGCAATTGTTATGCAATACAACAGAAGAAAGTGATACCAAAGGATTGGGAATATTCGATGTAGATATTAAAAAGTTTTCTGATAAAGTAAAAGTTCCGCATATGGGATGGAACACAATTCATAACCTGAAGAGCCCATTGTTTAAAGGTATACCCGAAAAGGAATACATGTATTTTGTACATAGTTTTTATGCACCTGTCTGTAACCAGTCAATCGCTTTGACAAATTATGGGACAGAATATACTTCGGCACTTCAAAAAGATAATTTTTACGGACTGCAATTCCATCCCGAAAAAAGCGGCCTGGCCGGTGAAAAGATACTGGCTAATTTTCTTAATCTTTAACCAGATACAATACTTAAAGTTAAGTTACAGTTATAGAAAATCCCTGTCAAATTCGAATCAAAGTTGGGTCAAAGCCGTATCATCCCCAGGTCATCCCCGAGTCATCCCCAGATCAAAGCCCTCTCAAAGCTTTCCGATCATTGAAGATTATCAGAGTCTAAGATGGTGTCTTAATTACCGAAAAATAATTCCTAAATAAAATAATAATAATGAGAATAATACCCGCTATAGATATTATTGACGGAAAATGTGTACGCCTTTCCAAAGGGGATTACAATACACAGAAAATTTACAATGAAAGCCCACTGGAAATCGCAAAAGCTTTTGAAGCTCACGGTTTACAATACCTGCACCTGGTAGACCTGGATGGAGCCAAAGCGGGTAAGATTATTAACTATAAAGTAATAGAGCTGTTGAGCTCACAAACCGACCTGAAAATTGATTTCGGAGGTGGTATTAAGTCAGATAGGGATCTTAAAATTGCTTTTGAATCTGGAGCAAGCCAGATTACCGGTGGCAGTATTGCTGTAAAGGATAGGGACTTATTTCTTAAATGGCTGAATATTTATGGTCCGGAGAAAATTATTTTAGGTGCAGATACCCAAAATGGTAAGATTGCTGTCTCCGGCTGGCAGGAACAAAGCAAGGAATTACTGTTGCCTTTTATAAAAAAATACCGGGAATGTGGCATTGAGTATGTCATTTGTACTGATATAACAAAAGATGGGATGTTACAGGGACCCGGATTTGAAATATATAAAGAGATCCTGTATGGCATTCCGGAAATAAAATTAATAGCCTCTGGCGGTGTTTCAGAGTTTGATGAATTACAACAATTGGAATCCATAGGCTGTGAAGCAGTAATAATCGGTAAGGCTATCTATGAAAATAAAATTAGCCTGAAGCAATTAGAAAAATGTATAACAGGATAACACAACTACTAAACCCAATAAACGTATGCTGACAAAAAGAATTATCCCGTGCCTGGATATCAGGAATGGAAGAACGGTAAAAGGAATCAATTTTGTTAAATTGAAAGATGCAGGTGATCCGGTCGAACTGGCTCAAAAATATTCTGATGAAGGTGCAGATGAATTAGTATTCCTCGACATATCTGCTACCAATGAGCGACGGTCCACACTGGCCACTTTGGTTAACTCGGTTGCCTCGGTAATCAATATTCCTTTTACTGTAGGGGGAGGAATCAGCAGCCTAAAGGATGTAGAGTTGATGTTGAAAAACGGCGCAGATAAAGTCACCATTAATTCAGCAGCCATCAGGAATCCACAATTAATTGATGTTATGGCAAAGGAATTTGGCAGTCAGTGTATTGTAATAGCTATAGATGCCAAACTCACAACAAATAAATGGCAGGTATATCTTAACGGTGGAAGGGTAGCCACAGCATTAGATTTGTATGGATGGGCAAAAGAAACAGAGTCAAGGGGAGCCGGAGAAATATTGTTTACTTCTATGGACCATGACGGGACTAAAAACGGTTTTGCAAATGATTCCCTGTCTAAGCTTACACAAACGATAAACTTACCGGTAATAGCCTCAGGAGGCGCCGGAAGTATTCAGGATTTTGTCGATGTCTTTACTCTTGGAAATGCTGATGGAGCACTGGCAGCAAGTGTATTTCACTTTTCGGAAATCAAAATCCCCGAACTAAAAAAAGAGCTCTGGAAGAATAATATCGCCGTAAGATAATAAAGAGGAAGTAATAGCGAAATAGTTTCAGCTACTGATTTGATAATACAAGGGACAAATTCCTTATAAAAGTAAAACGATGGATATTAATTTTAAAAAAAATACCGATGGCTTGATTCCAGCCATAATTCAGGACAGTGAAACCAGAACGGTCCTAATGCTCGGGTATATGAATGAGCAGGCTTATAATCAGACAATAATAACCGGTAGGGTAACTTTCTTCAGCCGTTCTAAAAATAGACTTTGGGTAAAGGGGGAAGAAAGTGGTAATTTTTTAAACCTGGAAGAAATCAAAATTGATTGTGACAACGATACCCTACTTGTTAAGGTTATCCCGGAAGGTCCTGTATGCCACACGGGAGCAGATACCTGCTGGAACGAAAAAAACATAGTTTCATTTGGTTTCCTGTCCGAATTACAGACTGTAATAACAAATAGGAAATTAAATGCCGATACAGGAAAGAGTTATGTAACCACATTATTTGGAAAAGGCATTAACAAAATAGCACAAAAACTGGGCGAAGAGGCTATAGAAATGGTCATAGAGGCAAAAGATAATAACGATGAATTATTTCTTGATGAGGGTGCCGATTTACTTTTTCACTATTTGATATTATTGCAGGCCAAAGGGTACAGACTTGAGGATATCACAGATATATTAAAGAATAGGGCCAGATAGCTATATTAATAATAAATCTGCTCTTGTCGCTTTTTCTATGCCAAATATTATATAGTATTAAGATACTTTCTTTTATTAAAAAGCTATATTTACTTATTCATTAAGTAATTATAGTTTTTTGTTTATATGGTGGTGAATAACAAAAATGGCGAATTGCATTATCCTGAACAGGAATTGCAGGAACCACAACTGAATATAATCCTTACTACTGATGAGGATGATTTTCGTCCTGTTTATATCTCCGGTAATTTTAATGACTGGATTACAAAGGATAAGAAGTTTGAAATGGAAAAAATAGGCACCGGGTTATACCATTATAAGTTTGCTGCCGATTTTGAATATCCTGCCGAATTGCTTTACAAATTCACAAAGGGTGACTGGAGTGAAGTGGAAATAGACAAATATGGTAATCGTACAGAAAATCGCAGCTGTAAGGCAAATTCAGGAATAAGGAACGAACATGTAGATAAATGGAGAAAAAACTGGCTTCCGTTCAAACCTAACTTCCTTCCACAAATTCATCTGATATCGGATGAGTTTGAAATGCCCCAACTAAATAAAAAAAGAAGGATATGGGCTTTACTGCCTCATGATTATGAAAATTCGGCGGAAAGATACCCGGTACTCTATCTGCATGATGCCCAGAATCTTTTTAATGAAAAAGCCCAATATGGTAATTGGGAAATAGATAAAAAACTGGCCGTAATGTCCGAATATAACATCGGAAATATCATTGTGATTGCAATAGAACACGCTGAAAAGGACAGGATAAAAGAATATAACGTTGGTCAGACCGTACTTGGCACCGGACAGGGCAAGAAATATATAAGGTTTGTCACCGATACGCTCAAGCCTTTTATTGATAGAAAATACAGGACAAAGGCAGAACGGGAATACACAGGTATAGGTGGTAGTTCTATGGGAGCACTGGTTAGTATTTTTAGTGGACTGATGTATCCTGAAGTATATGGTAAATTAATGATTTTCTCTCCTTCATTGTGGGTAATTCCAAAAATGGATTTTACGAATTTAGATTTTTTAGAACCAGGAGATACAAAAATTTACCTCTACGCGGGCGGTGATGAAAGTGAGACAATGATTGAACATGTGAGGAAATTCAGGAAACGGATGATCAAAAGTGAATTTGTAAGAGACAAAATGAAAATTAAACTTAGCATCAATGATGAAGGCCAACATAATGAAACCTATTGGAGTGATGAGTTTCCAAAGGCTATCGAATGGCTTTTTTTTAATACCAAAGACAACTAGATGAGAACAAAAATAATCGATACAGTGAATGAATTTGTGGGAACTATACTAATCCCTGTTTTTGAAACACATCCGCTTAGTCTGGTACCGATAGAATTTCATGGTGTCAGGGTTTCTGCCAAAGTATTTTGCGGTAAAAGGGATACACATTATGCTGTAGAGAAATACAACAGCACCCATATTTTTATAGGTATGGGGCAAGTTTTGGATTACAAATCGATTAAAACAATATTTAGGAGGATCGCTTCTAAATATGAGGAAATTTTTGGAGAGAATGTAGCATTGATTATTCCCGATGCATTCACAAATGAACAGGTGGAAGCCGCCGTTTCGGGACTATACCTGGGAACATATAATTTAGGACATTTTAAAAAAACAGTCAGGCATCAATTCCTTAAAGAAGATTTTGAACTCAATATAATAGCGAAAAAAGATTGCTCTGAGATCACAGCCAGGGCAATAAAAATAGCAAAGGCACAATTTGAAATATTTAATCTCGTTGACCTGCCGCCTAATGTTGTAACGCCACAATATTTATCTGACTGGGCTCAGAAGAATGGTGACGAATTCGGTTTCTCAACAACAGTCTTAGACAGGAAAGCTTCTGAAGAAGCAGGCCTTTTGGCTTTTCTGGCTGTTGGAAAAGGGAGTGAAAAGGAACCGCAGTTTGTTATAATGGATTATATTCCCGAGAACAGTAATGAAAAAACAAAACATATTGGCCTTGTAGGTAAAGGGATTACTTTTGATACCGGAGGTCTAAATATTAAAACCGCAGGCATGTTGCATATGAAATGTGATATGGCCGGTGGGGCAGCAGTTATGGGAGCAATGCGGCTGGTTGCAGATTTAAAATTACCGGTAAAAGTCACTGCAGTCGTTCCGTGTTGTGAGAATTCTGTCGACAGTAAGTCTTTTCTGCCAAGTGATGTAATTGGAAGTTATAGTGGGAGCTCAATAGAAATAATAGATACGGATGCGGAAGGAAGGCTGATTTTAGCTGATGGTTTATCCTACTTAATTAAGAACTTCAAACCCGGTATTATAGTAGATATCGCTACGCTGACAGGTAGCAGTATTGGAACGTTTGGTTATGAGTGCGGCGCACTGTTTACTAATAATGAGACTATTTGTAGGCAATTGCAACAATCGGGAGATGCGATTGGCGAACGCTTATGGCAGCTCCCACTTTGGGATGCTTATAAATCAGATATAGAAAGTGAAATTGCAGATGTTAAGAATTATAGTGGCAAACCTGTTGCTGGTGCAATCAGTGCAGCTAAATTTCTTGAATATTTTACCGAAAACCATAAGGCATGGGCACATCTGGATATCGCAGGAGTAGCATTTGGCGACGATGAATTTGCAAAAACAAAGCACGCCACAGCCTATGGCGTGCATTTACTAACTAAATTTATTGAATCTTTAAATTATGGACAGCAATAGTAAAACCTTCGTTTGCATTTCAAATTATTTCAAGGGCGCGGATTTCCTAATCCATCTGAAAGAGCTCGGAAATACTGTTTTTCTGGTTACTTCTGAAAAACTGCGGCATAAGCCCTGGCCAGTCGATTCGATAGATGAGATTTTCTTTATGGAAGGGCAGGATACAGAATGGAACCTCGAGCACTTGTTGCTTGGAGTTCAGAACCTGATGAAAAACAATAAAATTGAAGGCATAATAGCGCTGGATGATTTTGATGTGGAAAAAGCGACCTATCTGCGCGAGAACCTGCGTATTGATGGTATGGGACAGACCACAGGTCGCTATTTTAGGGATAAACTGGCAATGAGAATGCGTGCCAAAAGCTGTGGTATAGCAAATCCTCATTTTTGTTCATTATTCAACGATTATGATATTGATACGTTTGCAGATACTATTCCCGCTCCATGGATCCTAAAGCCAAGATCAGAAGCTTCTGCAGCCGGGATTATCAAAATTCAGGATAAGGATAGTTTGTGGCTGCACATCAACGAAATGGGGAACAATCGTTTTAAATACCTCGTTGAGCAATTCCGTCCCGGTGATGTTTATCATTGTGACAGCCTTATCCTGGATGGTAAAATAATCTTTAGCATCACTTCCAGATACTTGGCAACGCCTATGGAAATTGCACAGGGTGGCGGGATTTTCAGGAGTGCAAATATCACATACAATTCTGCAGATGACAAAGCGATTAAAGAGGTAAATGAGAAGGTAATTAAAGGCTTCGGACTCAAACATGGTGCGGCACACTCAGAATATATCAAATCTAATGAAGATGGAAAGATCTATTTTCTTGAAACTTCTTCACGGGTAGGGGGTGCCCATTTGGCAGAAATGGTAGCTGCAGCCTCCGGAATTAATCTCTGGAAAGAATGGGCAGCTATCGAAAATGCATTGGTAAAAGGACTGAAATACAAGCTTCCAAAGATAAGAAAAGAATACGCTGGTATAGTATTGACATTGTCCAAATATGAAAATCCGGACTTGTCTTCTTTCTGTGATGAAGAAGTGTGTTTTACTGTACCATTAGAGTATCATGCCGGGCTGATTGTAAATTCAGATAAACAGGAGAGGGTATTGGAATTACTCGATGATTATGCTGATAGGCTTATAAGGGATTATGCGGCAGTAGCAGTCCAAAAAGAGGTTAAGAAATTACATTAATATCCTGTATAATAAGTTTTACGGAATTACTGTGGCAAAAAACTTTTCTGGGACAGAAATAAATACTGCCTCAGAAAAGTTTTTAAAGCAGCCGTATGTATTGTTTGATATAAAATAAAGAATACTGATTACTCTTTTTCAAATAATCCCAGAGTTCCTCCAACCCAGTCTTTATCTTTATTAAATTTTACTCCAATCATTTCACCCCTGCTTAATCGTACCAGATTGCATAACAGAGTAGGTTTCTCATCATCCTTTTTCCATACACACAATACACGTACTTCTGCTTTTACTTTTCCATCAGGCGACTGTACGATCGGAAGGTAGTTTACCTTTTTCTGAAGAATATAAAGGTCTCTATCTTTTATAGCATCTATGTCTTCCTTCTTAACATGAAATATAACCCCGGTGCCCGAAAATGAGAATAGTGGTTTAAGTACGTAGTTCTCAAGATCCGCAGGGATTTCTTTTAAGTCACTTAATAAGATGGTTTCTATAAAGTATTTCCCCTTCAGTAAAGGAAGTATAAACTTGCTGATACGGAAAAACCAGTTGGGATGCCCTGCCCATTCCACATCAAGATCATCAGAAAAATTAAAATCCAGTTTTAAATCTTTACGTAGCACCAGTTCATCAAATATTACACGGTTGTAAATCCTTTTTACCAGGATTTCATCTCCTTGTTCGTTTTTATAAAATAGTTGCCTGCCTTTTTTGATCAGTTCAGTTACACATACAAGCGCTATTCCAAGGTCTCTTTTACAGTAGTAAAAATCAATTTTTGTATTTTGCTTCTCCGGCTCAATCTCAAGCAAGATCACATTTTCTTTAGGATGGTTGTTACAGATTCCTTCCTCGAGAATGGACAGGTATTCCTGCTCAGAAATAGAATTGATAAAAGGGGTGAGCTGTTCCAGGAAAGGATAGTGCTTTTTGAATTTGTTATATAGAATATGCTGGTAATTATAAAGAGAAGGGAAACCTTGTACTTCAATAAGCTTCGGCACGATCTTTCCATCTTCTTCGCAAACACCAAAATCAATTGCCAGAAAAGTAGTATGCTCGTCCTCATTAGGCACTCTTATGTTCAGTTCCAGTGACTTTTCTGTTAGTTCTTTAAAGTTTTTCTGCTGGATTAGCCTGATTACGTCCTGGCAGCCCTCGATTAGTTGGGATTTTAACTCATTTGAAATAAAAAAAGGAGTTTCTGCAACCCGAAACGTAGGCAGGTAATCGAAATCAGAAGATATATCGTCCTGAAATTCCTTATATTTTTCTATAGTAAAACTTTCGTTGAATAGGGTGCGATATTTAGGGATCATAGCAGGATATTAGTTAGTAAATACAGCGAATAAATAAAAGCTTCACAAAACAACTTAATTAGACACCATTTTTTTGGTTTTCATTAAGTCATTAATAGCAATACGCAGGAAATTAGGAATTATAGTTTCGTTGGTTTTATAGATCTTTTGATCATCAAGAAGGTCTTCAAGCATATTCCTGAATTTCCTTTTGCCTTTCATAGCCCTGATTTTTTTTCGCTTTTCTGTATCTTTAAGATTGGCAATAAAAGCCAATGGATCAGCTTCCGGATGGAATTGTGTACCTACAAAATACGCCGAGAACCGCACAGCCATTATGGCACGTTCATATTGAGCTTTATCACGTATTTTCTCTAAAGAAATAATAGTGGCTCCTTTCTGGAAAAATATATTAAGATTAGGTTGTACTACCTGATAGTCTCTGGAATCTATAGCGTAAAAAGGATCTGAAAGGCCTTCAAATAAAGGGTCTGTAAGAGCTTCTTTTGTTTTATGTATAGTCATTACTCCAAACGAAGTAGCTTTTCTTTTTGTAATTTCTGCAAGCCCAAAATGCTGACAGGCCATCTGGAAGGAATGACAGATAAACAATACATGTTTTTTGGTCTCTTTTTCCCGATTCCATTCCGTAAGTTCATCAATAAAGGCATAATATTTTTTATCCCATATCCCATCACCTTCTAACGGGTTCCCGGGACCACCCGTAGAGATATAAATATCATATTCTTTAATATCCGGGAATTCTGATTTTCCTCTTATATCAAAGATTTTAAATGTTACAATAGTACTAAACCTGTCAATTATATCAATAATACATCGCATTCCCTGGTTGGGCTCGCCATCATACATATCCAAAATTGCTATTTTTATATTTGAACCGCTCATCATCATCTGCTTTAAGAATTATATAAAATCACAAAGGTAATTTTTTTAATCATAAACCTTTGGTAAATTGCCCGGTAATGAAATCTACAACCTTGGTTAAATCCCCATTTGATTGCTCATAAACGGCAAGCTGCTGATCTGCACCGGTACCATTTTTCATAATCTGATGGATATAATTAATATCTTCACGGGTTCCTAATTCATCTACAACGTCATCTATGAATTCAAGTAATTCCAATAATAACATTTTAGTCTCTACCTCTTTTTGTAAACCGAAATCAATCATGTAATTATCGATTCCATAACGGGCCGCACGAAACTTATTCTCTTTTATCAATGCGAGGCGATAGATGTTGAAACTGGTATTCTGTAAAGTAAGCTTATATAACTTTGCGACTATAGCCTGGATAATAGCAACGATACACATAGTTTCCTCAACCGTAAGGCTCATATCACAGATCCGGAATTCTATGGTATCATAAAAGGGGTGTAATCGTAAGTCCCACCAGATTTTCTTGGGGTTATCAATGCAGTTTGTTTTAACCAGGGTATCCAGATAATTGTCATATGCTCCAACAGAATCAAAATATTCAGGTAATCCCGTTCTTGGAAATTTGTCAAAGACTTTAGTCCGGAATGATTTATAACCTGTTTTTCGGCCTTCCCAAAAAGGTGAATTGGTCGAAAGTGCAAAGATATGGGGCAGGAAGTAACAGGCTTGGTTCATTAACTGCAACCCTACTTCACGATTTTCAATGCCTACATGACAGTGCATACCAAAAATCAGGTTCGAACGGGCTGCATCCTGCAATTCATTCACGATATTATGATAACGGGGATCATCAGTAATAGGCTGATCCTGCCATTTGGAAAATGGATGTGTACCGGCTCCGCCAACAATCAGGCCTTGTTTATCGGCAAGTTCAACAATCTTACTCCTCAGGAAAGTAATCTCTTCCCTGGCTTCTTTTACATTTTTGCAGATATTGGTTCCAACTTCCACAACAGATTGATGCATCTCGGCCTTTACCTGCTCATTTAAGATGATTTTTGCACCGTCGACTATCTTGGATAAGTGGGAGCGCAAATCTCGCGACTCTGGGTCTATAATCTGGTATTCTTCTTCCACTCCAAGAGTGAAAACAGGTAACTTCCTCATAAAATTATTTATTTAGTGGATGCAGCATCTTTTATAAATGTTCCCCAGGTCAGGTTAATCTGTCCTGGCTTTTGTTTTTTTGCAAATGCTATAGCCATCTTCGCCGCCTCTTCTACAACCCATTCAAAATTTTCTGGACCAACAGAGGTAAGTTCTGCATCAGGCGCAGGGTTTCCAAAGTCTATTGCATAGGGTATCCCATCACGGACAGCAAATTCTACAGTATTAAAATCATAGCCCAAACCTTTACAAAGCCGGAGGGTATAGTCTTTTATGGTACTTAACAATTTTTTGTTTACGGCAGGCCCGTCAATTACATAACGCAAATGATGAGGATTTCGGGGTTCATATTGCATGATACGTACTGCCTTGCCACCAAGACAATACACACGGAAGTATTCAGTAAATACAATTTCTTCCTGCAATAGCATAACCAACTGTCCTGTTTCCCTGTGTTTTTTCCAAAACTCTTCTTTATTCTCCAAACGATAGACATTCTTCCAGCCACCACCAGAATAAGGTTTCATATACGCAGGGAAGCCCACATAATCAAAAATAGATTCCCAGTCCATAGGATAGGCAAGATTACGAAAGGATTTGGATGTGGTATCTGTAGGATGTTCTACAGATGGCAGGATCACCGTATTGGGAAGCGGGACTCCCAAAGTATCAGCCAGTGCATTATTAAAAAACTTGTCATCTGCGCTCCACCAGAATGGATTATTAATGACATTGGTTCCTGTAAGCGCAGCATTTTTGAGATAAGCCCTGTAGAAAGGAACATCTTGCGAAATCCTGTCAATAATTACGGCATATTCGCCACCTTTATTCTGCACTACCTTATCAATCGAAACTGCTTCAGCAATAATTTCTTTTTCGTTTTTTGAATTTACCCTGTCTATGAATGCTTGCGGAAAGGTATCTTCCATTCCGAATAATATTCCTATTTTTTTCATTTTAAAATATATTGTTAATGTTCTAAAAAAATTTAATTCTTGATAAGTAATGTGGGAACATCTCCTTCCAAACAGGCCAGTCATGTTTTTTGTCCTGCCGGATATCCAGCCAATGCGGGACATTACGCCCGGATAAGACTTTACTTAATTTAAGATTGGCATCAAGACAGATATCCCAATTGGATGTTCCGAGTACAATATCCATATTCCACAATTCAGGATCATTAAGGCCTTGTAAATAATCTTCAGGACTGTTATAGAACACGTTATCATTGCGGAATCCATTCATGAAATTTTTGATATTGAACGCACCGCTCATGGAAAACATATGGCTTACATAGCCGGGATGGCGAAAGGCAAAGTTGGCAGCATGATAACCCCCAAAACTACAGCCTGCAAGGGCAACTTTTCCAGACGGGGTATTGTTTTTTATCCGTTCGACGATTTCATGACAAATCATTTTATCATACCATACGTGATTTTGAATACGATGCACAGGTTGTATACTTTTATTATAAAAGCTGTCTTTGTCTATACTATCCGGGCAAAAAATCTGTATCAGTCCCTGCTCAATATACCATCTGGCAGATGCTATAAGTCCCTGGTCACGGTTCTCGTAAAAACTCCCCATAGAAGTTGGAAATAAAATTACCGGATACCCTGAATGGCCAAATACAAGCATTTCTATTTCACGGTTTAGATTAGGGGAGTACCATTTGAAATATTCTTCTTTCATAAGTGCTTTTATAGTTAAACAATTTAATGAAAATAAATAAGAATAGAATCGTTTAACTGGTTATTTGTTAGATTATTACTATTTCTATATCAGTATTAACAAAATGATAATAAATGATTAAGAATTAGTGCGATTTCAATCACGTCCATCAGCGTTCCATCCCACATCGCTAATCGATACGGCTTACCTATATAAAAAAATTAAAGACCAGCAGTATGTCAATACAAAAAAAAGAAGCCCTGGGGCTTCCTTAAAATTTATAATTGTAATTCAAATAACTGTACCTGGCCTTTTAATCGCTCAATAAGCATTGACATCATACGCTTATTTAAGTCCGATGAGTTTTGGATATACCTCGAATATTCATCAATCGTAAACAGTGCGATTACCATTCCCTTCAATGAATTCCTGAATTTTATATCTCTCTGTATACTATGCTCAATAAACTGCATTTTCTTTTCCACAGTATAACTATAGAAATCGGTCTTGCTTTTACTGATGTAGTTTTTAAATACATCAACAAATAAATCGTTTTGGAGTTTTAAGATCGGGCGTAACGTCTGGTTCTGGAAAAACTCATCCGCAGATGACTGTGAATTCACGGTTCCCAGCATTTCTCCTCGAAATTCTCTTAGAAATTGGTCTCTTGCGCTCATTTTTATTTTAAAATTACAAAATAAACGAAAGTCCAATTTTAGGTAATTTGATAGTTATTAATAACTTATTAACCGGTATTGTTAAAGTATAGTAGCTACTTTAATAAAGAATTTGTTTTCGGGGATTTCTATATCCTTTATGTCCTTAATAATAAAATTGGAAGTTTTCCAGGTATTGGTAGGATTAAGCCGAATTTCAGTATTATTAAATTTAATAGCAACAGGCATTCTAAAATCGGCAACATCAGTCTTCCAGCGATACTCTAACCTGTTTTTGCTGTTTCGGATTTCCAAAATCGGGATATTTTTATATTTAAGATATTGATTAAACACCCCGGTCAAATCCAGTTTAGACTCTTTATTGAAATAAGCAACGACTGTTTCTGTATCTATAATCTGGTGACGAAAGTGGGTAGAATAGTTCAATAGTAGTTTCCACCATTTAGCATCATCATTAATGATACTTCGGATGGTGTTCAGCATTAGTGCTCCTTTATAGTACATATCTCCCGAACCTTCATTATTGACGCCGTATTGGCCAATTATAGGCTTGTCATTTTCAATATTCCGTTTTAAGCCATTAATATATGCCTGCCCTTTTTCATAGCCTAGTTGGCATTCCAGATAGACAGATTCCGTATAACATGTAAACCCCTCATGTATCCACATATCGGCAATGTCTTTTGCTGTAATACTGTTCCCAAACCACTCGTGCCCGCTTTCATGGATTATAATAAAATCAAACAACAGGCCTAAACCCGAAGAAGATAAGTCGTTACCTCTGTACCCTTTTCTGTATTTATTTCCATAAGCTACGGCACTTTGATGTTCCATACCCAGATACGGGGCTTCCACAAGCTTATAACCATCTTCCTTAAACGGATATTCTCCAAATTTAGACTGAAAGCAGTCCATCATCGGTTTTACTTCCTCAAACTGTATTCTGGCTTTCGCTTCGTTTTCCCTTAATACATAATAATCAAGATCCAGGCCCTTGTAGTTTTCTCCAAAATGTACATAGTCACCAATATTTACTGTAATATCATAGCTGTTAATGGGGTTTTTAACCTCCCAGTCCCATCGTGTGTAACCATTATGTAAATCCTCAGATCCTTTTAATCGCCCGTTAGAAACATTCATTAAGCCATCTGGAACAGCAACTTTTATAGTAGCCCCATTATCCGGTTCATCCGACTGTGAATCTTTACACGGATACCATAAGCTGGCACCGGTTCCCTGTACAGCAACACCAATCCATGGTTTAGCCATGGAGTCTTTTTTAAATACAAATCCGCCATCCCAGGGTGCATTTTGTGCAATAACGGGATTGCCAGAATAATAGAATCGAATTTTATGCTCTGAATCCTTTATTAAAGGAACAGGAAAAGTCACAAAAACGGCATTGAATTCTCTTTTATAATTAAGATTGCTGCCATTCCAGAGAATACTGTCTATCTGCATATTCTGGAACAGATCTATCTGAATTGTTTTTGTATCCTGGATTATCTTAAAACGGATCTCATTAAAACCTCTTATAGTTTTGTCCTGAGGGCTTATTTTAATATCCAGACCATAATGCAAAACGTCATAACTGTTTCTTTCATAACGCAATCCGCCTTGGAGCGAATCTTTACGGCTGAAAATCTCTTGCGCAGAGGTGATATAACTGAACGCTAATAATAACAGTATGATGAGGTTTCTCATAAATAGTATAGTTAATTATTTAAACCTGGATGACTCCCAGATTAAATTGTTTCTCAATAGGAGAGTGGTCTGCAGCCTCAATACCCATTGAAATCCATGTTCTTGTATCAAGCGGATCAATTATCGCATCTGTCCATAATCTGGAAGCGGCATAATAAGGGGATACCTGCTCGTCATAACGCGCTTTGATCTTATTAAACAATTCTGCTTCTTTAGCTTCATCTACAACTTCTCCTTTTGCCTTAAGTGAAGAAGCTTCAATTTGAGCAAGTACTTTAGCGGCTTGTGTTCCACCCATAACCGCAAGTTCTGCACTGGGCCAAGCAAAGATTAACCTCGGATCATATGCCTTGCCACACATCGCATAATTACCCGCTCCATAAGAATTACCTACAATTACAGTAAACTTAGGTACAACAGAGTTGGAAACAGCATTTACCATTTTAGCCCCGTCCTTAATAATACCACCGTGTTCGGATTTGGAGCCTACCATAAAACCGGTAACGTCCTGTACAAAAACAAGCGGAATCTTTTTCTGGTTGCAATTCGCAATAAAACGTGTTGCCTTGTCAGCAGAATCGGAATAGATCACCCCGCCAAACTGCATTTCGCCTTTTTTGGATTTAACTACTTTTCTCTGGTTGGCAACTATCCCCACAGCCCAGCCATCAATTCTGGCATAACCGGTGATAATAGTCTGGCCATAACCTTCTTTATAGGCTTCAAATTCTGAATTATCTACCAGGCGGTGGATAATTTCCATCATATCATATTGTTCGTTCCTGGCTTTTGGTAGTATTCCGTAGATGTCATTCTCGTCTTTGGCAGGTTTGACCGGTTTTTCACGGTTGTAACCCGCCTTAGTATAATCGCCAATTTTGGAAACTATATTTTTTATTTTATCAAGCGCATCCTTATCATCTTTGGCCTTATAATCCGTCACGCCCGAAATCTCACAATGTGTTGTTGCACCGCCTAAAGTCTCGTTGTCAATGGATTCACCTATAGCTGCTTTTACAAGATAACTTCCTGCAAGGAAAATACTTCCTGTTTTATCAACTATTAATGCCTCATCACTCATAATAGGAAGGTAAGCGCCACCTGCAACACAACTTCCCATTACAGCTGCAATCTGGGTGATGCCCATACTGCTCATAATGGCGTTATTTCTGAATATACGTCCAAAGTGCTCCTTGTCAGGGAAAATTTCATCCTGTAATGGAAGATAAACTCCGGCGCTGTCCACAAGATAAATGATAGGCAGCTTGTTTTCCATGGCAATTTCCTGTGCCCTTAGATTTTTCTTTGCAGTTATTGGAAACCAGGCTCCGGCTTTTACCGTTGCATCATTTGCTACAACAATACATTGCTTACCTTTTACATATCCAATCTTTACAACCACCCCGCCCGAAGGGCAGCCTCCGTGTTCGGCATACATCCCATCACCAACAAAAGCGCCAATTTCGATACTTTTTTTATTCTCATCCAGTAAGTAATCAATACGCTCGCGGGCAGTCATTTTTCCTTCACCATGTAATTTTTCAATCCTTTTAAGGCCTCCGCCGAGTTTGACTTTGGCTTTTCTTTGCTTTAAATCAGAGAGTAAGAGTTTATTGTGGTCTTCGTTTTTGTTGAAGTTAATGTCCATTAGATTGAATAAATTTTTTAATGATATTGTTATTATAACCAGTTTTTGTTAGAATGCTAAAATACGAAAACGATTGATATTTGGAACTATTGAATTTTTAGCATTTTTATTATTGATATATGGGTACCATAATTAGTAATTGATGTTAGCTTAACGTTAACTTAACATAACTGAAATACATTTGCACCGTAAAAAACAAATTATGTCACTAAATAATTTTTTCCAGTTTCTGGTCCCGAAAGATAAAAAATTCTTTCCTTTATTTGAACAGGCTACTACTAATTTGATCTTGATGGCTTCAACTCTTCATGAAGTAGTCAATCTCCCACCGGCCGAAAGGTTTGAATATTTTCAGAAAATTGAAGAATTGGAGCAGGTAGGTGAAGATATTACAAAAAAAATAAGTCTTGAACTAAGCAGGAATTTTATTACCCCATTTGATAGGGAAGATATACTTGCCCTGATTACAGCACTTGATAATATCGCAGGTAATATTTATGGAGCTTCAAGCAGAATGAGGCTTTACCATATTGAGAAAATTACAAAGTCCATCAGGAAACTTACGGAAATTAATCTGGAAGCTTGTCAGAATATTGATATAGCAGTTAAGGAATTACGTGATTTGAAGAAAATCAAAAGAATCACAGATGCTTGTGCAAGAATCAATAAACTGGAAAATAAGTCCGATACCGTTTATGATAAAGCAGTAGCTGATTTGTTTGAAAATGAAACTGACGCTAAAAATATAATTAAATACAAAGAAGTATTATCAGTACTGGAAACAGCAGCTGACAAATGTAAGAGTGCAGCCAATGTTCTGGAATCTATTTCGGTAAAACATTCTTAACTTTAATTGTACAGCTAGTTAATTATGGAATTTACCTTACTTATAACAATTATAGTCCTTGCCTTAATCTTTGATTACATCAATGGTTTTCACGATGCGGCAAATGCTATTGCTACTATTGTTGCTACCAAAGTGCTTACGCCTTTTCAGGCAGTACTGTGGGCAGCCTTCTTTAACTTTTTGGCCTATTGGGTATTTGGCTTTGGCGTCGCCGATACGGTTGCAAAGACCGCCAATACAATGGACATTAATCTGGTTGTAATACTCTCCGGGGTTATAGCAGCGATAATATGGAACCTGTTCACATGGTGGCAGGGGATTCCTTCAAGTTCTTCACATACTTTAATTGGAGGTTTTGCAGGAGCAGCTATCGCTCATGCTGGTTTTAACGTTGTGAATTGGTATAGTGAAGGTAAAGACGGAGGATTGCCTTCTGGGGTTTTAATTATTATAGCTTTTATTGTACTTGCGCCTTTATTAGGTGTGATAGCGTCTTACCTGATTTCGATCTGGTTACTGAATGCATCAAAAAAAAGTATATATCCTAAGTTGTTTACTATAGGGCTAATGATACTTACAGTTTGGTTCGTAGAAAGTCAGATGAAATATTATGGGGCTATTGAGAAACCTCGTTTTGATTCTCATTTTTGGAGCGTAGCTTTCGAACCGCACAATATTAAATGGTTTTTGGTTGCTTTTATTGTCTTGACAATAAGTACATTCTGTCTCGTTTTTAGCAGTATGAACCACAATCAGTCTACATTCTGGCTAAGGAAAATGCAATTATTATCTTCAGCTTCTTTTAGTTTGGGGCATGGTGGAAATGATTCACAGAAAGTAATGGGTATCATTGCCGCAGCTGTAGCAGTCTATATACATACAAGTGGGGTGACACAGGGAAGCCTGCCTGAATGGCTGAATGTAGTATTGCCAAAATCAGATGGAACTGGTACTGTGATGCCACAATGGATTCCTTTAGCATGTTATTCCGCTATTGCAGCAGGAACTTTAAGCGGGGGATGGAAAATCGTTAAAACGATGGGTTCCAAAATTACTAAAGTTACCTCATTTGAAGGTGTAGCAGCCGAAACAGCAGGAGCATTGACATTATATTTTACAGAACACCTCAAAATACCTGTAAGTACAACACATACAATTACCGGTTCTATTATCGGTGTAGGATTGACTAAACGTATCTCTGCAGTTCGATGGGGAGTCACAGTAAGCCTAATCTGGGCATGGGTATTAACCATTCCTATTTCAGGTATACTTGCAGCTATCGTTTATTATATCATGAGTGCCCTCATGTAGTAATAACACTGCTGAAAATCAAATATAAAAGAAGAGGCGGTTCCATACGGAATCGCCTCTTTTGTATCATAACAAAAAAATAAGGTTACCCTAAAATCCCAGGTAACCTTATTTATATAGTAGCATGCAAATTTTGCATTAATCTCAGACAAATCTATTTCAATATCGCCGGCTTACACGATTCTTTTACAAGCCTTTTTAAAATAGCCCACTGCTTTAAAGCATCTCTTGCTTCAACAGCTGGATATCCTAACATTGTTTTACCTGCTGGGATATCATTTACAACGCCAGAACCGGCTCCTACAATAGCACCATCACCAATGGTTACATGGTCCTTGATTGAAGCGCTTCCGCCAATAATTACGCCATTCCCTAAAGTAACAGAACCTGCCAGGCCACTGTTGCCAGCCATAATACAGAACTTACCTAATTTACTGTTATGCCCTATCTGTACAAGATTATCGATCTTACAGCCGTCACCTACTACAGTTGAGCTGAATTTACCTCTGTCAATGCAGGAATTAGCGCCAATTTCAACTCCGTTTCCTATTATGACATTTCCTATTTGTGGAATTTTAACCAGACCTCTCTCTGGACATGGCCTAAAGCCAAATCCATCAGCTCCTATACTGGCATTTGGATGAATAATAGAATATCTTCCAATATGACAACGTTCACGTACTACGACTCCTGACCATAGGATAGTACCATTACCAATAGTACACTCATCAAGTATAGTTACGTTAGGATATATAATTACATTTTCTCCTATAACTACATCAGGACCTATATAACAACCGGCGCCTATTCTGGATCCAGTCCCTATTTTCGCTGAAATATGAATAACAGCAGTAGGATGGATATCAGTATCAAATTTTGGACTCGGAGAAGCAAACATTTCAAGTACCTGTGACATGGCAAGATCGGCATTTTTTACCTTGATAAAGACGCGATTGTCACCAGGTTCAATGGAAATGTCTTCATTAACTACCGCAGCACATGCTTTGGAAGCTTCCCATAACTTTTCGTATTTTTTATTTCCGATAAACGAGATTTCATTATCGGTTGCGGTTTCCAATTGCTCCGGAGCTGTAATACTCTGGGTAGTTGTACCCACTATTTCACCTTGTAGAACGTCATTGATTTCCTGAATGCAAAATGCTTTCATTGATTGTAAAATATTGCTGAACAGATGAATTTCTGTTTCAAAATCAAATAAAGCCTTTTATTATTATATATCCAAATTATAAACTTTATTTGTGAAAAATTGTGATTTCTGTAAGCATAATTCTATATTATGTTAAATAAACCTATTAACAATTTAATAACATAAAGCACTGCCATAACATTTTTAATTGTCAGATGCAATGATAGTTTTAGTTTTAAAGTTTATATTTACGTATGATTAGATTTAAAATCCTTCCGCTGTTATTCCTATTATTTTCTTTGACAAATATAACGGCACAGCAATTATCTGCATTTGATGGAACCAAAAATGGAACGATGTCTCAACGCTGGGAACTCGACAGTACCGATAGGAGAGGTACTTTCCTTATCACACCTTACAAACCGGTTTTTGTACTTCCCGTTAAATGGTCTGCACATCCAAACGAACAACCGTATTCCGGTAATGGAAATCCTGATTATATAGCTCCGGCGGGAACTAATTTTAATAATATTGAAGCTAAATTCCAACTGAGCTTTAAAGTCAAGATTTTTCAGGGAATTTTCTGGGGCAAGGCTGATTTATGGACTGCATATACCCAGAAAGCACATTGGCAGATTTACAATGACGCATTATCACGCCCATTCCGCGAAATCAACTATGAACCAGAAGTTATTTTAAATGTTCCGACCAACTTTACTATACTGGGTATACACGCGAGAATGTTTGGAGTGGCTTTTAATCATGAGTCTAATGGAAAAAGCTTACCGTTTTCGAGAAGCTGGAACAGGATTATCTTTCATGCCGGATTTGAAAAAGGGAACTGGAGTATGTATCTAAGGCCATGGCTGAGGCTAAGAGCAACTAAAGATGATAATCCGGATATTACCAAATATATAGGTAACGGCGAAATCAATGTCATCTACACACATGGTGGAAGCGTATTTTCTTTTATAGGCACCAATAATCTTAATTTTGATTCAGAACTAAGGGGTAATGCAACTTTCTCTTGGTCGTATCCAATACAAGGTAATCTTAAAGGGTATTTCCAGGTTTCACATGGCTTTGGTGAAACACTGATTGATTATAATAATGTACAGACTACAATCGGTATAGGGATTTCGCTTGTTGAATGGCTATAGTATCAGGCAGTGGCCAGTTCTATTAATTTCTGTACTGTTTTCCAGTTTCGTATGGTACTTTTTACTTTGAGTTTATTTTCAATAACGGTATTACTAAGCTTCGAATTGCCGGCAGATTTAGCATATAACAGGTATATACTTTTAGAATTAATAGTATATTGGTCTTCACCAAAATCAACTGATTTAAGAGTCTCGATTCCTTCCTTTACCGGTACTTCCGATAAGAATGCGACATAAGGCTGCGCAGGATCTGTTATACTATGTTTATTATAGGGGTTTTCTTTTACTACTGATTTCAGATAATCCAATGTAACAATCACTACAGGAACCTGGAAGCCGAAATGTTTCTCTATGTGGTCTGTAATTTGCTGTTCAAGGACTTTAGTGTCATCGGATTTGTAATCGAATAGTATATTGCCACTTTGTATATAGGTACGGATATTATGATAATCCAATTCTTTTAAAACAGTTCTCAGCATTTCCATTTTAATCAATTTCTGGCCGCTTACATTAATACCACGCAATAGGGCTATATATGTCTTCATTTGAATTTATTTGTTAATTTCAAAATTAAGGATTTTGACAATAAGAAGATTGAAAAGTTTTTAAAAGAAAAACCGTCCCGAAATGAACTGCCCCAAAAGTTAGACTATTGGGGGCAGTTCATTTCGGGACGGCCTTATATTGATTGAATTTAGTCTATTAATGAACTGCAATCATGGATATTTCAACATTTACATTTTTCGGTAATCCTGCAACCTGTACGGTTTCCCTGGCTGGTGAATTCTCTTCATTAAAATAACTGCCATACACTGTGTTTATTTTTCCGAAATCATTCATGTCCATTATAAAAATAGTTGTTTTTACAACATTCTCGAATGTCATTCCCGCTGCTTCCAATACCGCTTTCATGTTTTCCATTACCTGCCTGGTTTCTGTTGCTATATCAGCAGTAACCAATTCCATTGTTTGTGGATCTAAAGCAATTTGTCCGGAAGTATATAATGTATTTCCGGCCAGTACAGCCTGATTGTAGGGTCCTATAGGTGCTGGTGCTTTATCTGTAAAAATAATTTTTTTCATAGTGCTTATTATTATTTAAAAGTTATAGAAAATGGTTATCGGATTACCCTGTCAGCAGTATTTCTCTTCTCCCATTTGATATCACTAAGCATACCTGATTTAATCCCTATGAAAAATCCCCAGGAACGGTAGTCGCCTATAGGTACCCACGTGAAGTCCATACGCCAGCTTAATAAATCTCTTTCAAAACGTAATTGAGTGAATGTAACACCATTCTGTACAAAATCATATCCGGTTGATACCCCCACTTTCCATTTTGGGGCAAGGTCAATATTTCCGGATACCATTAGGGAATTGGCAGTGATCTCGTTTTGCCTGCTTGCATTCCCATAAGTCAGTGAATAGGCAAAGGTAAGATCCCAGGGCAGTTCAGTGTTATAGAATGCTGCCGGTGGTTTATCTTTGTCCTTTTCATCGTCTTCGGCAAACTGGCTTTGTCTACGGTCGCTTAGATCTGTACTGCGCCCAAAGAGGTCATCCTCACGTCCTCCATTTCTTTCCCCTTGTTTATTGGTGTCTTTTTTAGAATCTCCTTTGCTGGACAGTGAGTAATTCATTGTAACATTCGCACTGGTCATTCTGAAAAGACTACCGCCATTATCAATATTATATCGATTGATTCGCCGCCCTGCATTATTAATAGCATAAGGATCCAGAGTGGCTCCAAAATTCACATTCATTTTGTCTTTAAACAATACCGTCCCACCGCTGACGCGCAAAGGTGCCCATCTCAAAGAGTCGGCAGAAATATCATAAGTAGTCTGAAAATTCAGGCTGTTCAATAACATAATCTTTTTTGGCTCTGTTTTGGTAGAATCACTGTCCTTTATCTTAGCTTCAAAAGTATTGTTAAGGCTAAATCCAACAACATTGGAATAGCTTTTCCCGGGAGCACCATAAATACCATTATCAAATCTGGAATATTGTGCCATATTCCCACTTGCATCTGTAGCATAGGTGTCATAATATTTTTCAAAGCTTGGGGTATAACTGTAAGTGACGTTTGGTTTTATGACGTGCCTGATAGATTGTATTTTTTTATCTTCACCAAAATTAAAGGTTCCATAAATCGTTGTTCCAATACCGGTCGAAAAAGAATAGGTCCTGAAAGCATCAAAGCCATTTACATCTTTGGTAATTACCGAATCTTTTTGTGTATCAAAACTTTTCTTGATTGTTTTAAGGTACCATACTTCATTGTAATTTACAGATACAGGAATACTCAGGTATTTGAAAATTTTAAAATTGGTACTTAATGGAATACTGTGTTTAAGGCCAGTTAGGGCATTCTTAAACATCTCTGGTTTAAAGAATAATGAATCCGTTGTAGTGAACCGGTTTTCACCTATTACGCTGTACTGTAAATTAATGTTTTTTATGAATCCTTTTTTGATCCCATCTTTGGATGCAAACGGGTAAATCCTGTCAACACTTCCCGTAAACGTAGGTAGTGTCATACTGATCACCTTTGTTTGGGTATTTTGTGTATGGGTAGCAGATAATGCAATGTTGATCAGCGGTTCAGTGTCAAATGTCTTGGAATAAGAAACAGAAGAGCTAAGGGTAT
>Ga0247742_10000842_pt1 | contig 23088 bp, 24 predicted proteins | sample UWRJL208509C2_FD_180944 | JGI IMG/M metagenome (GOLD analysis project Ga0247742, IMG submission 180944) | Plant litter microbial communities from Arlington Agricultural Research Station in Wisconsin, United States - UWRJ-L208-509C-2 | ecosystem: Environmental > Terrestrial > Plant litter >... | reverse complement strand
CACCGCCCTCATCGGCCCGAACGGTGCCGGCAAGACCACCCTGTTCAATCTGCTCACCGGATTCGACAAGCCGGACGACGGCAGCTGGACCTTCGACGGCAAGTCGATCTCGGGCATCCCGGCCTACAAGGTGGCCCGCATGGGGCAGGTGCGCACGTTCCAGCTCACCAAAGCCCTCGGCCTGCTGACCGTCGTCGAGAACATGAAGCTCGGCGCCAAGCACCAGGTCGGCGAGCGGTTCTGGCAGAGCCTGATCCCCGCGATCTGGCGTAAGCAGGACGAGAAGATCGAGCAGCGCGCCATGGAGCTGCTCGCCAAGTTCAAGCTCGACGCCAAGAGCGACGACTTCGCGGCCAGCCTCTCCGGCGGCCAGCGCAAGCTGCTCGAGATGGCCCGGGCGCTCATGAGCGACCCCAAGCTCGTCATGCTCGACGAGCCGATGGCAGGCGTCAACCCGGCGCTGACCCAGTCGCTGCTCGAGCACATCCTCGACCTGAAGGACGAGGGGATGACCGTGCTGTTCGTCGAGCACGACATGCACATGGTGCGTCACATCGCCGACTGGGTGATCGTCATGGCCGAGGGCAAGGTCGTCGCAGAGGGCGACCCGATCTCGGTGATGCGCAACCCCGCCGTCGTCGACGCCTACCTCGGCGCGCACCAGGAACTCGACCTCGGCGTCGTCACCGGGCGGTACACGCCGGAGGACGCCGATCCGACCACCGACGCGATGATCTCCAGCGAAACCGACCCCTCGGTGATCGATGACGAAGCCAGCGAGGAGTTGAAGTGAGCCCCACCGCCACAGCTGAGATGGTCGTCGAGATCACCAACGTCACCGCGGGGTACCTGCCCGGCGTGAACATCCTCAACGAATGCTCGCTGCAGGCCCGCCGCGGCGAACTGATCGGCATCATCGGCCCGAACGGCGCCGGCAAGTCGACGCTGCTGAAGGCGATCTTCGGCCAGGTCAACGTGCGCAGCGGCACGATCACCCTCGACGGTGAAGACATCACCAGCCTGCGCGCCAACCAGCTCGTCGCCCTCGGCGTCGGCATGGTGCCGCAGACCAACAACGTGTTCGCGAGCCTCACCATCGAGGAGAACCTGCAGATGGGGCTGTACCAGCGCCCGTCCGCCTATGCGGAACGCCTGGAGTTCGTGACCAGCATCTTCGGTGAGCTCGGCAAGCGGCTCAAGCAGCGCGCCGGTTCGCTCTCCGGTGGTGAGCGCCAGATGGTCGCCATGTCGCGTGCCCTCATGATGGACCCCAAGGTGCTGCTGCTGGATGAGCCGTCTGCCGGCCTCTCCCCCGTGCGTCAGGATGAGGCGTTCATCCGGGTCTCGGAGATCAACAAGGCTGGCGTCACCTGCATCATGGTGGAGCAGAACGCCCGCCGCTGCCTGCAGATCTGCGACCGTGGGTACGTGCTCGACCAGGGCCGCGACGCCTACACGGGCACCGGCCGCCAGCTGCTCAACGACCCCAAGGTCACCGAGCTCTACCTAGGCACCCTCGGCGCCTAACCTCCTCGTAACAGCCCCCGAGTCGCCACTATGGCTCCTCGGGGGCTTTTTCGTGCCATCATCCGTGCCGCCATCATCCGTGCTTCGCGAGCGGGACAAGCAGGAGCGGGCACGCAGAAGGGCCCCGGTCCGAAGACCGGGGCCCTTCCGTGAAGAGGTACTAGTTAGCCCTCGTAGGCCGCGTAGTTGTTGTCCTCGCCGTACTGGTAGATGCCGATGGACGCCTCGGTCGGGTCGCCGACCTCGTCGAACGTCACCGGACCCGAGATGCCGTCGTAGTCGGCCGTTCCGCCATCCATGATGATCGCGGCGCAGTCAGCGAAGTTGTCGCAGGACTCACCGTCGCCGGATCCGCCTGACACCTCCTGGAGCTTCTCAGCGATGTCTGCACCCTCGGTCGCGCCGCCAGCGGCGAGCGATGCGAGTGCCAGCAGGATCACGGCGTCGTAGGACTCAGCTGCGTAGCTGTAGTCCTCGAGGGCCGGGAGGCCCTCCGACTCGACGAAGGTGTCGAGCTCGCCGGTGAAGTCGCTGATCGCGTCGATCGACAGGCCGGGCAGGGTGCCCTTGGCGCCGGTGAGCGAACCAGCAGCAAACGCGTCGCCGAAGTTCTTCAGGTTTCCGTCGACGAAGTAGAGCTTGTCGGCCGGGAAGTTTCCGAAGAGACCGGGCAGGATCGTGTTGACCTCATCGAAGGTGATGAGCGCGATCGCGTCGGGGTCGGCGGCGAGCAGCTCGCTGATCTGGGCCGTGAAGCTCGTGTCACCCGTGTTGTAGGTGGGAGCCGCGACAACCTCGCCGCCGGCAGCCTCGAAGGCGTCGGTGACGTACTTGGCGAGACCGGTGCCGTACGAGTCGTTCAGGACCATCAGGCCGAGGGTCTGGTTGCCGTCTTCCGCGATGAGGTTACCCAGCACTTCACCCTGGAGGGTGTCGGAGGGAGCCGTACGGAAGTACAGGCCGTTGTCGTCGTACGTGGTGAACGCGTCAGACGTGTTGGCCGGGGAGAAGAGGATCGTGCCGGCGCCGACGACCTGGTCGATGAACTGGAGCGACACACCCGACGAGGCGGCACCGATGATGGCGGAGACGCCCTCACCGAGCAGACGCGGGATCTCGGTCTCGTACGCCTTGTTGTCGGTGTTACCCGAGTCACCCAGCGTGAGGTCGATGGTCAGTCCGGTGTCGGCCGAAGCGGCATTGACCTGGGAGACCGCGTACTGCACGCCGGCCTCTTCGGGCGGGCCGAGGAAGGCGAGGTTACCGGTCTGCGGAAGCGCAGTACCGATCGACAGGGTGTAATCGTCGACAGGGGCTGCAGACTCTTCGGGTTCGGCTGCGGCACAGCCACTCAACGCCACTGCGGTGGCGGCGAACAGCGCGATACCGACGCCTGCGACCTTCCGCGAGCGCGAGGCTGAGGCCTTCGCGAATACGCTCATGTTGCTCCTTGCATTGTGAATGTGAATTCAGGACAAGCGGCCGCACAGTCGTGCAGCCATTCAGCCAAGTTATTGTGCGGATGGATCGCGCACAATACGACAGTGTTACAGCCGTGTAACACGCCCCAATCGTTACAATCCGGCCGCGTCCTACTATCGAGGCGTGAGGATGCGCCGTGCGGGACTGCCGATGCTGGCCTTCGTGCTGCTCGCCAGCGGGTGCTCGACTGCCGCGCCCGAGGCGTCGACCGCCGCTCCCCCCGGCGTCTCGGTGTCGATGTACCAGACCCGCACCGACGTGGCGCCGAGACGGCTCGAGCTGGCGATCCAGAACGGCACCGACGATCCGCTGCGCATCACGGGAGCGCGACTGCTGTCCAGCCAGTTCGCGGCCGCCGCGGAGTGGCAGAAGGCCTCGACCACGATCCCGCCGGGCGCCACCGTCGACCTGCCTGTGCAGTTGCCCGACCCCGACTGCACCATCGACGACCCGGTGCACACCGTCGAGTTCGATTACGAATCCGACGACGGGATGTCTGGCACCGCCCGTGTCATCGCGGATGACCGGCTGGACCGGATGCCCGCGCTCCGGCTGGAGGACTGCCTGCAGCAGTCCGTGACCGCCGTCGTCGAGCTCACGATCTCCGACCCGCCCCGTCGGGTGCAGCTGCTCGGTCATCCGGTCATCGAGGTCGACCTGCGGGCGGTGCCCACCGGGGGCGAGGGCTCGGTCATCCTGGACCAGCTGGCCAGCACCACCCTGCTCACGCCGATCGACCCCGCCACCGGCCTCCCGGCGCCGACCGCGGCGCTCGGCGTGACGATCGCGGCGGGGGATGCTCCCTCCGTCGTGACCCTTCTGCTCGCCCCTGGCCGCTGCGACCCGCACGCGATCGCGGAAGACAAGCGCGGCACGATCATGCCGATCGACGTACGTGTGGGGCAGGCGACGGGGAGACTGTCGGTGCCGTCGTCAGACGCGGTGCGCGGCGCGCTCTACGCGCTCGTCACCGAACTGTGCGCGACTACTCCAGGCGGGTGAAGACGTTGTCGGCGCCGTACTGGTACAACCCGATGATCGCGCCGAGCGGATCGCCGTTGTCGTCGAACGCGATCGTGCCCGACGGCCCGTCGTAATCGACGACCTCGCCGGCGAGGATCAGCTCGGCGGCACTGGCGAAGTCGGTGGCCTTGGTGCCCTTGCCCGACCCGCCGGACACCTCCTGCAGCTTGCCGGCAATCGCCTCGCTCGAGACGTCGTCGGCGGCCAGCGCCGCGAGCGCGACGAGGATGACGGCGTCGTAGGATTCCGCGGCGTAGCTGAAGTCGGTCACCTCGGGAGTGAGCTCGGCCACCCGGTCGGTGAAGTCGGAGATCGTCGAGACATCCAGGCCCGGCTGCGAGGCGATCGACCCGGCGATGGAGCCCGCCGGCAGGTCGGTGCTGTGATCGGTGATCGGCAAGCCGACGAAGTACAGGGCAGACCCGGTGAGGCCCGCGGCGACCAGCGGGGGCACGGCAACCGTGGCCCCGGAGCCGGTGACCACGACGACCGCGTCGGGCTTCGCGGCCACCGCTTCGGCCACCTGGGCGTCGAGGTTGGTGGCGCCCTTGTCGAACGGTACGTCGGCGACGACCTCGCCGTCACCCTCGCGCGTGAAGGCGGTGCCGATGGCATCGGGAAGACCGGGCTCGCAGTAGCCGCGCTCGTAGATCACGGCGAGTTTCTGCACGTCGTCGCTCGCGATCTGCTCCCCCATCGCGGTGCCCTCGAGAGTGCACGCGGGGGCGGTGCGCCAATACAGGTCATTGTCGGCGTAGCGGCTGAAATCCGGCGACGCGTTGCCGGGCGAGATCTGCAGCACGTCGGCCGAGACGATCTGGTCGATGACCTTCTTCGACACCCCGTCGGAGAGCGCGCCCACGATGACCGAGACGCCGGCGTCGATCAGCTCGGTGGTCGACGTCACGGCCAGGTCGCTCGTGGCGTCGCCGGAGTCGCGGCTCTCGCTCGTCACCGAGATGCCCATCCCGGCATCGTTGATGTCCTGCAGGGCGAGCGCGACTCCCGCGTATGCGCCCGGGCCGAATTCAGCGAACGAGCCGGTCTGGGGCAGCAGCGCCCCGATCGACAGGGCCAGGTCAGGGTCGATCTTGGGCTGGCTGGCCGGTTGCGCCGGAGTGCAGCCCGTCAGCGCGACCAGGCCGGCCGCCGCGATGGCGATCGCGGCATGCACGTGCTTTCTCATCAGAATCCAATCTGGATAGCAGCGGGATGTCAGCCTGCGACGATCCCGCGCCCGAACACGAACCTGTTCTCACCGTCATACGAGTAGATCCCGTAATACGCGGGCGAGATGTCGCCCCCCGGGGTGAAGTCGACCGAGCCGGACAGTCCATCGTAGTCGATGTCATCCTGAGTCTTCAGTGCCTGAGCGCACTCGGCGAACGACGTGCACTTGATGCCGCCGCGGGAGGCGTCGACCAGCGACGCCGCGATGGCGTCGCCCGCATCATCCCGAGCGGTGATCGCCGCAAGCGCCGCGAGCACCGTGGCGTCATACGCCTCGACGGAGTAACGGGTGGTGGTGAGGGCTGCGTCGACGCCCTTCAGGCGCGCGGTGAACGCCTCGTCGGGCTGCACTCCCTCGATGATGCCGTTGACGCCCGCGAGCGTTCCGTTGGGCAGGGCCTGGGAGTAGTCGCCGGTGTTCTGGGTGGTCAGCCACAGTTTCGCGCCGCCGAAGCCCGCGCCGATGGTCGCGGTGATGAGCGCCTTGGTGGCGTCGATCGAGGCGTAGGTGGAGCCGAGCACGACGGCATCGGGAGCCGCAGCCACGAGCGCCGCGATGAAGGGCGCCAGGTCGGTGGTGCCCGGCGGGATGGCCTCGGAGGCCACCAGCGAGCTGCCGTTCTCGGTGAGGCCCGCCTCGAGTTGCGGGGCCAGCGCCTTGCCTAACTCGTCGTCGATGTAGAGCAGCCCGACTTTCTTGCCGTCCGCCAGCGCCTCGCCGAGGGCCAGCCCCTGCGCGCCGTATGCGGGGATGGTGCGGAACAGATATCCGGAATCCGACAGGTCGCTCAACCCGGGGAAGGTCGCCGCGGGTGAGATCAGGGGGATGCCCGCCTTGGCGCCGAGCGGAGCCAGCCGCTGCGCGAGCACCGAGGATGACGGCCCGATGATCACGTCGGCGCCGGCCGCGTCGAGTTCGGCGAACGACGCCTCCGCGGTGCCGGCCGAGGCCTCGCCCGAGTCGCGGGCGACGATCTCGACGGGAACCCCGCCGACACCTCCTGCCGCGTTGATCTCGGCGACCGCGAGCGCCACGCCAGCGGCTTGGGCCGGCGCGATGAACGCCGACGCGCCCGATGTCGGGAAGAGCGTGCCGATGCGGAGCACGCCGTCTCCCGTCGGGGTCGACGAGGGGGTCGGCCGGGGCGAGGGAGCAGCGGCCTGGGGCGCGGAGACGCAGCCGCCGAGGAGCGCGATCACCGCCGCGGCGATGACGAACGGGCTCGCTCGCACAGTGCCTCCTCGGGTCAGCGACGAGCCGACCCTACCAAGCGCCACGGGGCGGCCCCTCAGGGCGCGCCCGGTGCGGCGACCGGGACCGTACCGGCGGAGCGCTGCGAATGGATGAACATGTCGACGGTCAGCACGATGAGGGCGAGCCAGACGATCCCGAACCCGACCCAGCGCTCGGGCGGCATCGCCTCGCGCAGCAGCACGACTCCCACGATGAGCTGGAGCACGGGAGCGAGGTACTGCACGAGCCCGAGGTAGACCAGCGGAAGCCGTCGGGCGGCGGAGGCGAACAGCAGCAGCGGCACCGCGGTGGTGACCCCGAGGCTCGCGATCAGCAGGGCGTGCCCCGCGCCGAACTGCACGGCCGTCAGCCCGCTCGTGCCCGCGATCACCGCGAGCGCGACGCCGGCGGCGGGGGCCAGGACCGCGGTCTCAACGGCGAGGCCGCTCAGTGCGTCAGCGCGTGGTCCGATCCTCTTCTTGACCAGCCCGTACAAGCCGAAGCTCGAGGCAAGCAGCAGCGCGATCCACGGGAACGAGCCGTACCCGATCGCGATCACGGCGACGGCGACGGCGCTCGTGCCCACCGCGATCCACTGCAGCGGGCGAAGTCGCTCGTGCAGCACCAGCACCCCGAGCAACACGGTGACGATCGGGTTGGTGAAGTACCCGAGCGACGCCTCAACCACGTGTCCACTGGTGCTGGCGAAGACGTAGACCACCCAGTTGACGAGGATCAGCCCGGCCGCCAACGTCAACGTGAGTACCGCCGAACGGTCTCTGACCAGGGCGACGAGTCGACCCCAACCACGGGTGACGGTGATCAGCAGGGCACAGAAGACCAGCGACAGGACGATGCGCCAGGCGACGATCTCGATGGCGCCCGATTGCTTGACCAGATAGAACAGCACCGGCAGTGCGCCCCACAGCAGGTATGCGCCGAGCGCGTAAGCCAGGCCCCCCGCTGAAACTCGGTCTGGGGTGGGGCTGGTCACTCGTCACACTCTAAATGCGAAAGACCCCGTGGCTTAGCCACGGGGTCTTCCAGAGTTCGAAACTAGCGAACGACGATGGCGAGCACGTCGCGGGCCGAGAGCACCAGCAGGTCTTCGCCGCCGTACTTCACCTCGGTGCCGCCGTACTTCGAGTAGATGACCTTGTCGCCGACCGCGATGTCGAGGGGCACGCGGTTGCCGTTATCGTCGATGCGACCGGGGCCGACGGCGACGACCTCGCCCTCCTGGGGCTTCTCCTTCGCCGTGTCAGGAATGACGAGGCCCGACGCGGTGGTCGTCTCCGCCTCGACCTGCTTGATGACGATTCGATCCTCGAGCGGCTTGATGGACACCGACACGGTTGACCTCTTTCTCAGTGCTGAAGTTTTTGGGGCTTGTTGGCACACTCCCTGTGAGAGTGCCAGATCAACTATAGAGCCTCATTGGCACTCGATCAATGCGAGTGCCAACCGAGTACGGTTGTGGAATGGACCAGTCGGAGTTGCGCGAGCTGCTCTCGACCGAGGGCCTGACCCTGCTGGACTCGATCCCGCTGTACGGCTCGAGCACCGACGTGGTGCGTTCCGTCGCCGAGTTGCGTAAGGCCGGCCACTCCCCCGCGCTCGTGGCCGCGGTGCTCACCCAGGCAAGGCTCAGGGCCCGGGCATCCGCGAAGTTCGGTCCGTTCGCCGAGCGCATGCTGTTCACCGAGGCGGGCCTCGAGCAGGCGACCCGGCTGAGCGTTGCCGCCCAGCACGCCGGTCGGTTCGCGCGGGCAGGCGTCCGGTGGGTGGCTGATCTCGGTTGCGGAATCGGGGCGGATGCCCTCGCCATCGCCGCGCTCGAGCTGGAGGTCAGCGCCGTCGAGCGTGATGAGGTGACGGCCGCGATCGCCGCGTACAACCTCGCCCCGTTCACCGGCGCGCGCGTTGTGCACGCCGACGCCGAACGCTTCGACCTCACCGGAATGGACGGTGTCTACCTCGACCCCGCCCGACGTGATGGCACCCGCAGGTTGCGCGACCCCGCAGACTGGTCGCCCTCGCTCGATTTCGCGTTCGATATCGCGGGTCGGCTGCCCACCGGCATCAAGCTCGGGCCGGGCGTCGACCGCGAGCTGATCCCGGCTGACGCCGAGGCGCAGTGGGTGTCGGTCGACCGCGATGTCGTCGAGCTCGGCCTGTGGTTCGGCCCGCTCGCGCGACCGGACGTGCGTCGGGCTGCCCTCGTGGTCGGGGAGCACGGCACCGCCGAGCTGGTCGCCGGGGCGGACAGCGAGGATGCCCCCACCGGCGTTCTCGGGGAGTACATCTACGAGCCCGACGGCGCCGTCATCCGGGCCCGGCTCATCGGCGACCTCGCCCGCACCCTGGACGCCCGGATGCTCGACTCCTCGATCGCGTACATCACGACCGACGCCCCCGCCGCGACGCCCTTCGCCCAGGGTTTCCGCGTCATCGAGCAACTGCCCTTGGACAAGAAAGCCATCAAGCGAGCGCTTGCCGCCCGCGGGATCGGCACCCTCGAGATCAAGAAACGGGGAGTCGACATCGACCCCGCGGTATTCCGAACCTCGCTCGCGCTGAAGGGCGACGCGAGCGGCACCCTCATCCTGACCCGGGTGGCGGGCAAGCGCGTCGCGCTGCTCGTGGAGCGGGTGTAGCGGGGCCTCACCCGCCCCGCACCTGCGCGCGCCTGGCTGCTCCCACCGGCTGCTGCACTCGGCTGCTGCATGCTTGAGTCGACCTGTTTGTCAGAAGTCGTGACAATTGCTTCGAGTAATGCAAATCAGGTCGACTAACGCGCGAACCGAATGACAATCCGGTCGACTCTTGCCAATCTGCGCGCCGCGAGCTCAGAACAGCCTGCAATCTGGTCGACTCTTCGCAACCTGCACGTCGCAAACTCGAACGCGTGAAAGGCGGCCCTTCCCCACTCGCGGAACCGCCCGAGCACTCTCGGGCACTGCACTCTGTCGCGCTCCCGAAATGAAGGACCGTCCTTCGTTTCGGGAGGAGAACCAGGTACCAGGGAGGTTCAGCGCGAGTTCGCCCGGATGGCCGGCCACCGGCAGCTCAGGTGACCATTCAGGTCTGCGTGAGGCCGATGCCCGCTCGGGTCATTACAGTCCGGCGCTCAGTTGCCCACGTAGGCCAGGGGCAGGAAGACCAGGAACCCCATCAGCAGCACGAGCCCGGTGAGCAGCGCGAAGGCGACACCGATGTAGCCCGTGATCATTCCGGTGAGCCAGAACGGCCGTGCGTAGGGCTGGCGGCGCTGACCGAGATGACCGGTGATGACGGCGGCGACCGCGGGCAGGAACCCGAAACCGACGAGCGTGAACAGCAGGCCGACGATGCCGAGGATCATCGATGTGATGCTGAGCCCCTGGGGCGGTCCGGCGGGAGCGGGCGAGTATGCCGCATACCCGCCCGTGGGGGCCGCATAGGGGTTGGGCCGGCCGTAGGCGGCAGCCGACGGGGCGGCAGACGAGGGCGATGCCGGCGCAGCGGCTGAGCCCGGCGCAGCGGGCGGCGCGGGGGCCGGCGGCGCAGCGGGCGGCGGGACCGGAGCGCCGAGCGGCGGGTTCGACGGTTCGGCGGGCGCGGGCGGCTGGGGCGCGGGCGTCGCGACCGGCTGAGGCGCGGCCGGCTGCGGCTCCACGGGCGGGACGGCGCTGCCCGCCGGAGGAACGGGTACGGGCGGGATGTCGTCGCGGTCAGCCATACCCAGACAGTACCGCGCCGCGAATCCGGCGGAAAACGCAGAAGGCCCGCACCGAGTGGTGCGGGCCTTCTGCGCTTCAGCTAGTAGTTGTAGCCGCCGCTGGCTCCGGCGGCGACGATGATGCCGATCCAGATGACCCAGAAGATGATCCAGCCGAGGGCACCGAGGTACCCGACGATCAGACCGATGATGGCGAGCACGTTGCCCTGCTCGCCGGTCTTCTTGATCTGGCTCAGCGAGATGTGGCCGGTGATGATGCCGACCAGGCTGAGGCCCAGCACCGAGGTCACGATTGAGACGATGGAGAGGACGTTCCATTTCGCGGCGGGCGCGTAGCCGCCGGCGGGAGCCGCGTAGGGCGTCGGTTCGGGCGCCGCGGGTGGGATTGAGTCAGTCATCCGACCATGCTGGCAGCACGCTCGGACCCTGTCAACGCGCTCAGGCCTGGATGACGGTCACCGGCAGGGTCGAGTCTGCGCCGAAATCGAGGGTGGATGGCGCATGCCCGGCCATCACGAGCTGGGCGCCGAGGGCCGCGATCATCGCACCGTTGTCGGTGCAGAGCGCGAGCGGCGGGATTCGCAGTTGGATGCCCGCAGCCGCGCAGCGCTCCGCCGCGACCTCCCGCACCCGGGCGTTGGCGACCACGCCGCCGCCGAGCAGCAGCCGCGGAATGCCGTAATCCGCGCAGGCGGCGAGCGCCTTGCTGAGCAGCACGTCAACGACCGCTTCGCGGAAACTCGCGGCGACATCGGCGATGGGCACGGGCCGGCCCTCATCCTGCTCCCGCTCCACCCACCGGGCGACCGACGTCTTCAGGCCGGAGAACGAGAAGTCGTAGCGGTGCTCGGCCATGTCCTTCGGCTGGGTGAGTCCGCGGGGGAAGCGGATCGCGGTCGGGTCACCGCCCACCGCGGCCCGGTCGATCTCGGGACCGCCGGGATACGGCAGCCCGAGCAGCCGGGCGACCTTGTCGAACGCCTCCCCGGCGGCATCGTCGATCGTCTCGCCGAGCAGCTCGACGTCGGAGACCAGGTCGCGCACCAGCAGCAGCGACGTGTGCCCGCCGGAGACCAGCAGCGCGATCGTCGGGTAGTCGAGCGGGGCACCATCCGCACCGTCGTTGCCGAGCAGGTCGACGCCGACGTGCCCGACGAGGTGGTTGACCGCATACAGCGGGGCATCGATCGAGAGGGCTAGCGCCTTTGCCGCGCCGACGCCCACCATCAGCGCTCCGGCGAGCCCCGGCCCGCTGGTGACGGCGACGGCGTCGATCTCGGCCAGCGTGACGCCGGCCTCGGCGAGCGCCTGCTGGAGGGCAGGGACCAGCGCCTCGAGGTGCGCCCGGGCCGCCACCTCGGGAACCACGCCGCCGTAGCGGGCGTGCTCGTCCATGGACGAGGCGATCACGTTCGCGAGCAACTCGGTGCCGCGAACGATGCCGATGCCGGTCTCGTCGCAGCTGGTCTCGATGCCGAGTACTAATGGCGCGGTGTTCATGCCATCTCCATCGTCGGCTTCGGGATGTTCAGGCGCATGATGATCGCATCGACACCGTCGGGCTGGTAGTAGTGCGGCCGCACCGCGATCCGCTCGAACCCGAGCGACTCGTAGAGCGCCTGCGCGCCCGGATTGTCCGCGCGCACCTCGAGGAACAGCTCGGCAGCTCCCCGGTCCCGCGCCTCCTCGATCATCCGCAGCATGAGCACCCGCCCGAGGCCCTGCCGCCGGGCACCCTCGGTCACGGCGATGGTCTGGATGTCGGCCTGCGGGGCGCGCTGCGGCGCGCGGAGCCCGGCATACGCGTCGATGCGCTCGGGCTCCCCCGGTGGGAACGCGACGAGGTAGTAGCCGTGCCGGTCGCCGAGCTCGGCGCGCATGCTCTCGCGCGACCAGGCGTCGGTCGTGAAGGTGGAGGTCTCGATCGCCATCAGGGCGTCGAGATCGTCGACCGTGGCCCGGCGCAGCTGCCACGTCACGAGGTCACCCGCTTCGGGCCGGCGGAGATCGTCACGTCGGGCGACCGCAGGTACAGGGGCTCGTCGGCGGCGAACGGGCGGCGGTTCGCGTAGAGGCTCTCAGCGAGCACGCCGAGCGCGGCGGCCGACACCGTCCGCGCGTCGAGGAGGCGGTAGGTCTCGAAACCCGGCACGTGCTGGGCGAGTTCGCCCGCGGGGGCGAGGGAGGGCCCGAGGGTGCGGATGGGAAGGCCCGCGTCATCCATCCCGCTGTATGCCGACCAATAGACCTCTTTGCGGCGCGCGTCGGTCACGACCAGCAATGGCGAATCGGCCAGAGCATCGAAGGCGATCGCGTCGTGGCTCACGACCGGCACGACGATCTTTCCCGCGCCGACCGCGAAGGCGCGGGCGGCCGCGATGCCCACCCGCAGGCCGGTGAACGGGCCGGGTCCCATGCCCGCGACGACGCCCGAAAGCGCGGAGACGGCGACACCCGACTCGGTCAGGGTGGCGGCGATCAGGTCGCCGATGACCTCGGCGTGACGGCGGGTGTCGTCGGAGGAGAACTCGGCGAGCACCCCCTCGTCGCGATCGACGACGGCGACGCTCGTGCCGGCGGAGGTGTCAATGGCCAGCAGCATCGAGCCACTCCGTCCAGCGTGCTCCGTGGCCCGTGAGGGTGACCTCGCGGGGCTCGACCTCGGCGTCGGGATCGCCGCCGTGCGGGCGGTCGATGTCGACCTCGAGCCAGTCGTCGGTGAGGCCATCGGTGAGTCCCCTGCCCCATTCCACGATCACGATCGAGGCGGGGTAGTCGATGTCGAGGTCGTCGAGCTCCATCGCGCTCGACAGCCGGTACGCGTCGACGTGCACCAGCGGGGCCCCGTCGCGCGGGTGGGTCCGGGCGAGCACGAACGTGGGGCTGGTGACGGCTCCGCGGACGCCGAGCGCCGCACCGATGCCGCGCGTGAGGGTGGTCTTGCCGGCGCCGAGCTCGCCGTTCAGCAGCACCAGGTCACCGGCCCGCAGCTCGCGGGCGATGGTGGCCCCGAGCGTCGCCATCTCCTCGGGCGTCCCGATGATCACGGCAGGTACCGCCGGCTCACGCGCGGGCCGAGACGGGTGATGATCTCGTAGTTGATGGTGTCGGCCCACCCCGCCCAGTCGGCGACCGTGGGCGCTGCGGCTCCGCCGAAGATGACGACGCGGTCGCCGACCGCCACGGGCTGGTCGCCGACGTCCACGACGAACTGGTCCATCGCGATGCGACCCGACACGGCGTGCCGCACCCCGTTGATGCTGACCTGGCCGCGGCCCGAGGCGTGCCGCGGGATGCCGTCGGCATACCCGAGCGGCACGAGCACGAGGGTGGTCTCGGCCGACGTCACGTGGTCGTAGCCGTAGGAGACACCCTGCCCGGCGGGAACGCGCTTGACCGAGGCGGCGGTGGCGGCGAGCTCCATCGCGGGGCGCAGGCCGCTGACCTCCGCGCCGTCGGGAGACAGCCCATAAGCGCCGATGCCCAGTCGCACCATCGTGAATCGGGCGGCGGGTCGGTGCAGGGCCGCTCCGGTGGCGGCGAGGTGCACGAGCTCCGGGTCGAGCCCCGTGGACCGGGCAACGGCGAGGGCCTGTTCGAACGCGGTGACCTGCGCCGCGTCATCCCGTTCGCTGGCGTTGGAGAGGTGGCTCCACACTCCCCGCACGTGCAGCCGGCCGGCGCGCTCATGGGCCGCGGCCGCGGCGACAAGCTCTGGCCACTCGGCCGCGGTGGCGCCGTTGCGACCCAGCCCGGTATCGACCTTCAGTTGCACCTCGGCCCGACCCGGGGCCGCGGCAAGAGCCTCGAGTTGCTCCCGTGAGCTGACCCCGACATCGATCCCCGCCTCGATCGCCGAGCCGAAGTCGGCGTCGGCCTCGTGCAGCCACGCGAGGATGGGGGTGCTGATGCCGGCCGTTCGCAGCGCGAGGGCCTCGTCGAGGTCAGCGGTGCCGAGCCAGCTGGCCCCGCCGTCGACCGCCGCGCGTGCGGCGGGTACGGCGCCGTGGCCGTAACCGTCGGCCTTGACGACGACCATCGCGTCGACGCCCGCGACGCCCCGTAGGTACTCGACGTTCGCGCTGATCGCCCCCAGGTCGATCAGAGCCTCGCGCATCGCTGCCATCAGAGTGCCTCGGCGATGACGTAGGCGATGGCGAACCCGGCGTCGTGGCTCATCGACAGGTGGATCGCGGTGATTCCTCGCCCCTCGGCGATGCTGGCGGTGGAGTGCCTCAGCTCGAAACTCGGGTTCCCGAGCGCGTCGGAGACCACGCACATGTCGTGCCACTGCACCCCGGTCGAGTCGCCGAGCGCCTTGATGAGCGCCTCCTTGGCGGCGAACCGGCCGGCGAGCGAGCGCAGCGGCATGGGGGCGCCATCCTTGAGCTGTTCGCTCTCAGCGAACAGACGCGACTTGAGCGCGGGGGTGCGGATGAGCCCACGCTCGAAGCGCGCAATGTCGACCACGTCGACGCCGATCCCCACGATCATCTGCTGCGTTCTTACTCGACGGTCACGGACTTCGCGAGGTTGCGCGGCTGGTCGACATCCAGTCCCTTGGCCGACGCGAGCTCCATCGCGAAGATGTGGAGCGGTACCACCGCAAGGAACGGCTCGAACAACGACCCGGCGAGCGGGATCGGGATGACCTCGTCGGCGAACGGCAGCACCGCGGCATCGCCCTTCTCGGCGATGGCGATCACCCGAGCGCCGCGGGCGCGGATCTCCTGGATGTTCGAAACGATCTTGGGATGAAGCGACAGCGGGTCACGCGGGCTCGGCACGATGACGAACACCACCTGGCCCGGCTCGATGAGCGCGATCGGGCCGTGCTTGAGTTCGCCCGCCGCGAAGCCCTCGGCATGGATGTAGGCCAGCTCCTTGAGCTTGAGCGCCCCCTCCATTGCGATCGGGAACCCGACGTGCCGGCCGAGGAACATGACCGACTGCGTCTCGGTCATCCAGCCCGCCAACTGCTTGATATCCTCCGCTGCGGGCAACACCTCGGCGATCTTGTCCGGAATCGCCTGCAACTCGGCGACGTCCGCGCGGATCTGCTCGTCGGTCAACGATCCGCGCACCTTCGCCAGGTGCAGCCCGAGCAGGTACAGCGCGGTGGCCTGGGCGAGGAATGCCTTCGTCGAGGCGACGGCGACCTCCGGGCCGGCGTGCGTGTAGATGACGGCGTCTGATTCCCGCGGGATGCTCGCGCCATGGGTGTTGCAGATCGAGAGCACCTTCGCGCCAGCGCTCGCCGCGAATCGCACCGCGAGCAGGGTGTCCATCGTCTCCCCCGACTGGCTGATGGAGACCACCAGGGTGCGCGGGGTGAGGATCGGGTTGCGGTAGCGGAACTCGTGCGAGAGTTCCACGTCGACGGGCACGCGGGCCCATTGCTCGATCGCGTACTTGCCGAGCGCGCCGGCGTAAGCGGCCGTTCCGCACGCGATGATGACGATGCGGTCGATCTCGCGGAGCGCGTCGTCACCGATCGGGTCGAGCTCGGCGAGGGTCACGAGGCCGTCGTGCACCCGCCCGAGGATGGTGTTGGCGACAGCGTCGGGCTCCTCGCTGATCTCCTTCTTCATGAAGCTCGACCAGCCGCCCTTCTCCGACGCCGACGCGTCCCAGGCGATCTCGAACTCGTCGGTTTCGACCGGCTCGCCGTCGAAGTCGGTGACGACGACGGAGTCGGGCCGGATGGTGACGATCTGGTCCTGCCCGATGGCCACGGCACGGCGGGTGAATTCGACGAAGGCCGCGACATCCGACCCCAGGAAGTTCTCGCCGTCACCGAGCCCGATCACCAGCGGCGAGTTGCGGCGCGCGCCGACGACGATGCCGGGCTGGTCGGCGTGCATCACGAGCAGGGTGAAGGCGCCCTCGAGCCGAGCGACGACGAGCCGCAGCGACTCGGTGAGGTCGCCGGTGCGCTCGTACTCACGGCCGACGAGCAGGGCGGCGACCTCGGTGTCGGTCTCGCTCGTGAAGACGGCGCCGGAGTCGAGCAGCTCCTGCTTCAGCTCGGAGAAGTTCTCGATGATGCCGTTGTGGATGAGCGCGAGCTTGCCGTCGTCGCCGAGGTGCGGATGCGCGTTCCGGTCGGTCGGGCCGCCGTGGGTTGCCCAGCGCGTGTGCCCGATTCCGGTCATCCCGTTGGCGATGGGGCGGGACTTCAGGTCGTCGACGAGCACCTGCAGCTTGCCGGCCCGCTTGCGGGTATCCATCTGGCCGTTGTCGTCGATCACGGCGATGCCAGCGGAGTCGTAGCCGCGGTACTCGAGTCGCTTCAGCCCGCTCAGGAGTACGTCGACGCTCTTGGACTCACCGACGTAACCCACGATTCCACACATGAAAGATGATTTTAGTTGCTCCGGCTGGTGACTACCTCGCCGCTAGGCTGTGAGGGATGTCTGACCCCGGTGCCCAGAACGGCAATGCCACGCCGTTCGTGGAGATCGACAGGGGCGACTGGGCCGCTCTCGCCCCCCGCACCACCGCGCCGCTGACCCGCACCGAGATCATCGAACTGCGCGGTCTCGGCGACGAACTCGACCTCGTCGAGGTGGAGGAGGTCTACCTCCCGCTCAGCCGGTTGCTGAGCCTCTACGCCAAGGGCGCCCAGAACCTGCATGCCGCGACATCCAGCTTCCTCGGTGCCACGAGCACGGCGACCCCCTTCGTGATCGGCGTCGCGGGCTCGGTCGCGGTGGGCAAGTCGACGGTCGCGCGGCTGCTGCGCGAACTGCTCACCCGCTGGGAGGGCACCCCGCGCGTCGAACTGGTGACCACCGACGGGTTCCTGTTCCCCAACGCCGAGCTGCAGCGCCGCGGGTTGATGGAGCGCAAGGGGTTCCCCGAATCGTACGACCGCCGGTCGCTGCTGCGATTCGTCAGCAAGGTCAAGAGCGGGGCGCCGAGCGTGCGCGCGCCCTTCTATTCCCACCTCGCGTACGACATCGTGCCGGATGCCGAGATCGTGGTGAACGCCCCCGACGTGCTCATCGTTGAGGGCCTGAACGTGCTGCAGGCACCCGGCCCCGGCAACCGGCTGGCCGTCAGCGACTTCTTCGATTTCTCCATCTACGTGGATGCCCGCACCAACGACATCGCGCGCTGGTACGAAGACCGCTTCCTCGCGCTGCAACGGGGCGCGTTCGCGAACCCGCAGTCGTACTTCCACCGCTTCGCCTCCCTCAGTGAGGACGAGGCACGCGCGCTGGCCCGCAGCATCTGGACGTCGATCAACGAGCCGAACCTCGTGCAGAACATCCTGCCCACCCGGGCGCGGGCGTCGCTCGTGCTGCGCAAGGGTGCCGACCACGCGGTCTCGACGGTGCTGCTGCGCAAGACCTAGAGCGCGAGCTGCTCCCGCACGACGTCGGCGAGCTCGTCAGCGATGCGCTGCGCCTCGTCCTGGTGCTCGGCCTCGACCATGACCCGCACCATCGGCTCGGTGCCCGAGGGGCGTAGCAGCACGCGGCCCGAGTCGCCCAGCGCCGCTTCCGCCTCGGCAACGGCGGCCGCGATCACCGCGTCGGACTTCAGCCCGTGGTGGTCCACGCCCCGCACATTGACGAGCACCTGCGGGTAGACCGTCATCACCGACGCGAGATCCTGCAGGCTGCGGCCGGTGCGTGCGATCTCCGCCGCCAGGTGCAGCCCGGTGAGGATGCCGTCGCCGGTCGTAGCGAATTTCGTCATGATCACGTGACCGGACTGCTCACCGCCGAGGGACGCTCCGAGTTCGGCGAGTTCCTCGAGCACGTACCGGTCGCCGACCGCGGTCTGCACCAGCTCGATGTCGTGGTCGCGCATCGCGCGACGCAGCCCGAGATTGCTCATCACCGTGGCGACCAGCGTGCGGTTGGCGAGCACGCCGCGCTCGGCCATCGAGAGGGCGAGGATCGCCATGATCTGGTCGCCGTCGACCACGTTGCCCGCCGCGTCGATCGCTAGGCACCGGTCGGCGTCACCGTCGTGGGCGATGCCGAGGTCGGCCCCGTGCGCGAGTACGGCCGCCCGTAGCGGCTCGAGGTGCGTCGATCCCACCCCGTCGTTGATGTTGATGCCGTCCGGGTCCGCGCCGATGACGGTGACCCTGGCTCCGGCATCCGTGAATACCTCGGGAGAGATCCCGGCGGCCGCGCCATGCGCGCAATCGAGCACCACGTGCAGGCCGTCGAGCCGCGCGGGCAGCGTCGATAGCAGGTGCACGACGTAGCGATCCTCGGCGTCGGAGAACCGGCGGATGCGACCGACGTCGGCACCCTTGGGCGCGAGGCTCGGCTGGTGCATCGCCGCCTCGATGCGGTCCTCGACCTCATCGGGCAGCTTGGTACCGCCGGTGGCGAAGAACTTGATGCCGTTGTCGGGCGCCGGGTTGTGCGACGCCGAGATCATCACGCCGAGGTCGGCCTTGAAGTCGGCAACCAGGAACGCGAGAGCGGGGGTCGGGATGACTCCCGCATCGAACACGTCGACGCCCGAGCTGGCGAGCCCCGACGCGACTGCCGCGGCGAGGAACTCGCCGGAGATCCGGGGGTCGCGGCCGATGACGGCGACGGGCCGCCGTCCAGACGCGCGGCGACCGTCGGCAACCCGGCCCTTGCCCAGGACGACAGCAGCCGCCTGGGCAAGACCGAGTGCGAGGTCAACGGTGAGCTCGCCATTGGCGAGACCGCGAACACCGTCGGTACCGAAGAGCCGGGGCATGCAGGGCTCTTTACGCGTCGCGGGTTAGCGCTTCGAGAACTGGGGAGCCTTGCGGGCCTTCTTGAGACCGGCCTTCTTGCGCTCCTTGACGCGAGCGTCGCGGCTGAGGAAGCCCGCCTTCTTCAGCGTCGCGCGGTTGTTCTCCTCGTCGATCTGGTTCAGCGAGCGAGCGATGCCGAGGCGAAGCGCACCGGCCTGGCCCGAGGGGCCACCACCGGTGATCTTTGCGATGACGTCGTAGCTGCCGAGCAGGTCGAGCACCTTGAACGGGTCGTTGATCAGCTGCTGGTGCAGCTTGTTGGGGAAGTACTCGGCGAGCTCACGGCCGTTGACCGTGATGGTGCCGGCACCGGGGATGATGCGCACGCGGGCGATTGCCTGCTTGCGACGACCCACGGCAGCGCCGGGAACGTTGAGTACCGCGCGGGGTGCCTTGGCGGCAGCCTCGGGGGTGGATTCGGTCGAGTAGCTGGTCGGCGTCTCGGTGGAGTAGCTCTCCGGAGCCGCTGCTTCGATGGTGTCTTCGATCTTGGCCATGATTCTGGGTCCTTAGTTTCGGTGCTCGGGGCTCTACTGAGCGACCTGGGAGAGGGTGTACGGCTTGGGCTGCTGTGCAGCGTGCGGGTGCTCGGCGCCCGCGTAGACCTTGAGCTTGGTGAGCTGGGCCCGGCCGATCGAGTTCTTGGGGAGCATGCCACGGATGGCCTTCTCGACGGCACGCGTCGGGTGCTTGGCCAGCATCTCCGAGTACGTGGTGGCCGTGAGCCCGCCCGGGTAACCGGAGTGGCTGAAGTAGTTCTTCTTGGTCAGCTTCGAGCCGGTGAGGGCCACCTTCTCGGCGTTGACGATGATGACGAAGTCGCCCATGTCCATGTGAGGGGCGAAGGTCGGCTTGTGCTTGCCGCGCAGCAGGGTCGCTGCGTGGCTGGCGAGGCGGCCGAGGACGATGTCCGTCGCGTCGATGATGACCCAGTCGCGCTGGACGTCTTCGGGCTTCGGTGAAAATGTACGCGTCACAATAATGCTGCTTTCATAGTGATCGGATGAGTGGCTCGTGAATCCCACTCCGGTGGAGCATTCCTTCGGCGATGCCTCGGAATCCTCGGGTGGAGGGCTCATGATCGGGGGCCAGCAGGTGGCACCAAGGGTCTAGCTTAGGGGAAGCGGGGCGTCTCGTCTAGCTCGCGTCTGCTCGGCTCGCGCAGCGACGTCGTCCGGGTAGCCCACCTCGACCAGCGTCAGCCCGTGCGCCGGCATCACCTTGAACTCGCTCGTGCGCTGCGCTTCGTTCCGGATGCCCGTGAGTCTGTCGCCCGCGAGCTTGCCCTCCCCGACCGCGACGGTGGCTCCGACGAGCGCGCGCACCATGCTGTGGCAGAACGCGTCGGCCTGCAGCTGCGCGATCAGCACGCCCGCATCATCCCGTGTCCACCGGAACTCCTGCAGCTCGCGCACTGTCGTCGCGCCCTCCCGCGGCTTGCAGTACGCGGCCCAGTCAGCGAGGCCGAGTAGCTCGCGTGCGGCCTCGTTCATCGCGTCGATATCGAGCGGAGCCGGGTACCAGACGGTGTGGGAACGCAGCAGTGGGTCGCGGCGGGCGGTCGGGTCGGCCACCCGGTACTCGTAGCGGCGGTAGATCGGCGAGAAGCGAGCGTCGAAGCCGGGCGGCGCCACCTGCACGGCCGAGACGTAGACGTCGCTCTTGAGCCCGGCGATGCCGTTGAGCCGTCTCGCGAGCGCCGCGGTCGGCTCGGCGGGCGCGGCACCGCGCCCGTGCGGGGTCGCGAGGTGCGCCAGCTGCGCGTCGGTCAGGTCGAGGTGGGCGACCTGCCCGGTGGCGTGCACCCCCGCGTCGGTGCGGCCCGCGACCGTCAGCTGGGGCGTCGGCCCGTAGCGACGGAACACGGTGGCGAGGGCATCCTCCAACTCCCCCTGCACCGTGCGGATGCCCGGCTGCTTCGCCCAGCCGGTGAACGCGGTGCCGTCGTAGGCGATGTCGAGGCGCAGGCGGGTGGACGCCCCGGCGCCCGCCACTTCTTCAGGTTCTGACACTGTGCGATTGTAGGCGAATGGACTTCCCCGCAGGCTTTCCCGTCACCCCGATGCTCGCCAAGGCGGTGCCCGAGGTGCCGACGACGCCGGGGCTCAGCTATGAGCCGAAGTGGGACGGCTTCCGGGCGCTCGCCTACGTGATCGGCGGCGAGGTCGTGCTCGACAGCCGCGGCTCGAAGCCGCTCACGCGGTACTTCCCCGAGATCGCGGCCGAGCTTGCCGGCCAGCTCGGCGTGGACTGCGTGCTCGACGGCGAGATCGTGCTGCGGCGCCCGTCGGCCGGCGGCGAGCGACTGGACTGGGAGGCGCTGTCGCAGCGCATCCATCCCGCCGAGAGCCGCATCGCGAAGCTCTCCGTCGAGACGCCCGCCTCGTTCGTGGCGTTCGACCTGCTGCATCTCGACGGCCGGTCGCTATTGGCCGAACCGTTCTCGACCCGCCGCGCCGCGCTCGAGTTGCTCTTCGGCACGCTCGCCGCCCCGCTGCACATGACCCAGGCCAGCACGGATGTCGCGCTCGCGCGCCGGTGGCTCGCCGAGTTCGAGGGCGCGGGGCTCGACGGTGTCGTGTCCAAGCCGCTGGACGCGGCCTATGCGCCGGGCAAACGCACGATGTTCAAGACGAAGCATGCGCGCACGGCCGACGTGGTGGTGGTCGGCTACCGCATCCACAAGTCCGGTAGCGGCGTCGGGTCGTTGCTGCTCGGCCTGTACGACGACGCGGGCGAACTGCAGAGCGTCGGGGGCGTCTCGGCGTTCTCGGACGCCCGGCGGCAATCTCTCATCGACGAACTCGAGCCGTACCTGGTGCTGGATGGCGCCGGCAATGCCGTCACAGGGGCGAGCGACCGCAATCGCTTCTCGTCGAACAAGGACGTCTCGTTCGTGCTGCTGCGCCCGGAGCTGGTGGTCGAGGTGCGCTACGACCAGATGGAGGGCGCGCGATTCCGCCACACGGTGCAGTTCGAGCGCTGGCGGCCGGATCGGGATGCCCGTTCCTGCACCTTCGAGCAGCTGGAGGTTCCGGCGGCCTACGACCTGGGCGCCGTGCTGCTCTGACCCCGCGTCAGTCCTTCTTCGCGCGGCTCGGTTGCACGCGCGGGGGTTCCCCGGGCATCTTCGGGTAGTCGGGCGGGAACGGCAGCTCACCCAGCCCGTTGTCGAGGTCGCGCTGCCACCACTGCAGCAGCACGTCGATGGTGCCCGGATGCTCGCCGAACGTCTCCCACGGGTCGCCAGTACTCGCCAGCCGGTCGGGGATGGTGAGGATGGTGAACTCGCGCGGGTCGATCCCGGTCAGCTCGTCCCACTCCACGGGAGTGGAGACGGGAGCGTGCGGCAGGGGCCGCGGGCTGTAGGCGCCTGCCATCGTGCGATCCCGGTTGGCCTGGTTGAAGTCGGCGAAGATCCGCTGCCCGCGCTCCTCCTTCCACCACGCGGTGGTCACGGCATCGGGCATCCGTCGTTCCAGCTCCCGGGCCGCCGCGATGACCGCGTGCCGCACATCGAGAAACTCGTGCGCGGGTTCGATCGGGGCGAACACGTGCAGGCCGCGGTTGCCCGAGGTCTTCACGAAGGCGGTAAGGCCGGCCTCGGTGAGCACCGTGCGCAACTCGAGGGCGGCCGCCACCGCGTCGGCGACGTCGGTGCCGGGCTGCGGGTCGAGATCGATGCGCAGCTGATCGGGGTTGTCGCTGTTCTCGGCGCGCGACGGCCAGGGATGGAACGTGATGGTGTTCATCTGCACCGCCCACACGGCCCCGGCGGGCTCGTCGATCACGAGCTGCGGGTGGGACCGGGCGCTCGGGTACACGACGGGCACGCTGCGCACGTAGTCCGGAGCGCCCTTCGGCGGGTTCTTCGAGAAGAACTGCTCCCCCTCGATGCCCTCCGGGAAGCGTTGCAGCGACACCGGCCGGTCGCCGTTCGCGCGCACGAACGGTTCGCCCACCGCGACCAGGTATTCCGCGAGCTGCAGCTTGGTGATGCCGGATTCGGGCCACAGCACACGCGAGGGGCTCGAGATGCGCACGGTTCGAACGCCGTGGGGTCCGGGTACTTCGATGGTCGTCGCCTCAGTCGCCATGCTCTCAACCTACGCG
>Ga0247742_10000841_pt1 | contig 23093 bp, 28 predicted proteins | sample UWRJL208509C2_FD_180944 | JGI IMG/M metagenome (GOLD analysis project Ga0247742, IMG submission 180944) | Plant litter microbial communities from Arlington Agricultural Research Station in Wisconsin, United States - UWRJ-L208-509C-2 | ecosystem: Environmental > Terrestrial > Plant litter >... | reverse complement strand
GAGAGGATTATCCAGCAAGGGAAAGAGGTGAACAAAGGTCGTGTCTTCATCCCAACCGGTGCGTGGTGTTCGTTCTGTTTTCCTGACTTTATCTCACCTGTTTCCAAAAGGTTTCCAGTCGAAGCAGCTGATCGTTGATGCCGGTCTGACGCTGGGAGACGTCGATCAGTATCCGACGATAGACGTCACTCTCGATGGGGCTGATGAGTATGGCCGCTGCATATCAGAGTTGATCAACCCATGACGATTATACAGAGTCGATCAGGCACTGAACTGCGTGAAAGGAGGAGGAGCATGTCATCTGCGCGAAAAAGTCCTGGCCGAGGCCGCTACTACGTCTGTCTACTCACTCTAGGAACGATGAAAAACATTCCTGATCCCCAGCAGATTCATTCTAGTCGCAGACTATCGGAAAAATGTACAGTACCTTGGGACGAACGTGCGTGACTGTCGACATCCTTTCCTCCCTTCGCCGATTGACCTCCTCTGCAGTTCGCCCAGGGTGTACCCATCGAAGTTGTGCCATTCGCATATGCCAAGGTCCTACAAAATCTTCACCATATCCTCGGATCACCAAATGCGACACTTCGAATGGCTGTCAAGAAAGGTTAGCTAGTTTTCGTAGATTATCGCAATCAAGACTAACGCCCGGCTCTAAGCTGGTCCTGTCGTGTCTGACAATGGAAACTTCATCATCGATGCACCCTTCGGTCGTGAACATATGATCGACCCCTACGTGGTTAGTAACTTGCAGACTAGCTGAGACAAAGTCGCTGACGTATGACGACATTCCAGATCATGGCACAAATCAAGATGCTTACAGGCGTGGTTGAAGTAGGCCTGTTCTGTAAGATGGCCCAGGCTGCGTATTTTGGGAATGCTGTAGGCCCACTCGCTCAATCGTGCCTCAGTGTTCTTTGGACTTACGATATCCATAGGATGGTTCTGTTACCATTCGGTGGAAGGACGGCAAGGTTGAAGAAGTTGCTGCAGAAAGCACAACTACCGAAAAATAAACCACCCGATACGACTTTCTCTCTCGTCGCTAGACTACATTTCGCCGATGCTGGGGCTTGCTCTTCGATTTTGCACTCATTTCTTTAATCTAATATGCATTCACACAATCAGGTTGCTCTGGCATCGTACTAGGTTCGGCGTTTAGTACCTTAGAGCTTTCGAATTAGGTCACGGTATCATTTTTCATAGCGATCTCGGATTTCGCTATGTAATATGTTCGTCATTGGCGTCAAGAAACCCTAAGATCTCAACATCCAACCTATCGTCAGTGACTCAAATATCAGGACACTAACTCATTCTAAGTGGATCCTGCGGACAAATTCCCCATAACACCATCGCTTTCGGTCCGATTTTGAGGCATCTTGAACAGTCTACGAATTATGTGCCTACTACATGCCTCAGGCGCATTCAATGGTGTCAAGACAATCTCCTATATTGTTCGCATTTTGTGTGTGCCAAGTGTCTAGTAAATGCTCACATTTGGGTCAACGGCACTGCCCATGCTTCGTGTTTGATATCAACCCAATGTATGCATATTGGGACTCATTTTGCCGTGAGTAGCAAGTCGCTACTGCGGCTATACGGAGCATGTTTGAATTGTGGTATGATACACAGGTATTCCATTCTAGTGTCCAATAAACAATGTCATGATGAATGCTAGGGTCGTATCGAAAGCGATGATGATGATAGCAATATACATAGAGAATGTCAGATGGCGGGGACATAAATCATGGAACATATGCTGTCTTCGATACACCTGGAGAACGGAGAGGTGCAGAAGGGTCCCAAGACCTTTCCCAAGGCAGAACCCCGGAGGCTGCTTGGTAGGCCAAAAAAGTAGATGAATGTGCTGTACTTGGCTCTTCCAAGTCGTACATCTCATCTTTACCTTTGCTTCCTCCCAGCAACGACACCGTGCCGTACGCATCCGGATCTGGATCCGCAAGAATAGCACCTGTCCTCTTATCCAATCGGAAACGCAGTCCTTCGAGCTTATCCTCCAGGGCCCGTTCGTCGTCGTACGGTAGGAGTAGCTCGCCAAACCCTGATCGCGACGTTAGTGAGATGACTCCGGCGATGCTTCCTGGCGGAGAAGCTAGTAAGAGTGTCCTTCGGCGGCGGCGGTTGATGAGATGAAGAAAGACACCAATGAATCCAGTGGCGATAAGAACAAGTGCGAGGAGGTGAGAGGGCAGAGGGCTTTTAAAATAGACGCGTATGAGCAAGTTGCTGAGCGCTAAAAGTTACGATAACCTACTCAACCAGAAGACGTGGAGCGAGGGAGACGATTTCTGCGCTGAGCGTCGTATTTTGACTGAGGAAATAAATTGCTTTTGAAGAGACGGCAAGGTGACGAGTCTGTTGATTTCATTAGAACCTATTCGGTAGAGATTGTAAATACCACATGCGTATAGCTTGCTTGTAAAATCCAACACCCCATTAGCAGAGTTGAAGGTACCATCAATCCCTTGTGGAGATTGTGAGGCAGCGCGCATGACTGCGCCGGGTACAAGATCTCTTGTAGCTATAGCTTTTGCTTGGTTGATGGGGTTCGTATTGTTCGCAAAGATAAGACTGCACAATCATCAGTATTGAAACGGCGAAATTTTGTATATCTTACCCATTAAAGGCGCGCCCTGCTTGTGTTCCATTGAACACGGTGTTCGTATCTTTTAACGGACCAATTTTCGTGCATTGGATGAGGGAACCATTGCTCAGGCTCGATATAGCCTGAACTTCGAAAGACTTGATACTGGGGGTGCAAAAAATGGTCTTGACTTGCTGTGAAGAGTAATACCAGAACATGACAGGTCGAAGAGTTGGATCGAGGGTGGACGCGCCGCCTGCACAAGAGACATCGTCGACGCCATATTGCTGATTGGAGACCTAAGAATGGCTGTGTAAGTATGTACGTTTCTGGAAAGAGACGAGATCTTACAGAAGGATCGAAGGCCAAAGAATGCACACATCCATCAATAGATTTAGAAGAGAGGTTCAATAGCGCAGAACCAGCTTGTGGCGTAAGAGTCGGCTTTTCGGAGGGGTTTGAACAGTTTGCATTCGTCTGGATCCCCACGGTATTGACAGTCAATGTCCCATTGAGGTACGGTCGCAGAGGGAACTGCAACACAATTCAGCTGATAGTCCCAAAGCATAATCTTGCAAGACTTACAGCAAATTCAGCGGTTGCCCACCCTCCTTTTACAAATGGCGGGTCTCCAAGGCGGTGAAGAACCGATGCTTCAACATAGCCTGCTGCGGCTATATAAGAATTAATATCCGTGGTGTCTGGCGAAAGGCCAATGCTTTTGAGGCTTGTCACAGAATCAACTGAAGAAAAGTCTAGGCATGTATTGCAGCAAGTGCGAAACGAACTTACTGTCCGTCTGTGGTACTGGCCGTATTTGAAAGATGGATCCCGCTATATGGTCGTCGTTATGAGGATACTGAAGACAACGGAGACAGAATACCACATACTGAGAGGTTGGAATATGTAGGTGAGGAGGGCGGTCAATGACGACCAAAATATGACGCGATGCTTGTATTGTTTCGCCCGGAATAGTGAAAGGAATGGACCCAGTGCGATCTTTCGGCACCTCAGTGAAAAGGTTTTTTTAACGAAGGCAGATGCTCACATAATCGAGCAGCAGACTTGTTTCTGCTTTTGCGTTACCCTTTTGGAGTACGACATAGGGCTGACATATGCTCAGTAAAGTTCATGATGGTAGATTTGTTTCGCACTCACCTGGTACCATCTCAGCATCCAATCCAGCTCTCGCCATATGAACGCGATGGGAATGATGAGACTGTTGCAACGTCAGTTCCTGAACAAGATGTTGAGTACGTGAAATCTCACAGCGTTGGCACGAAGGACTTTGTTGGAAGAGTAAGTTCGAAGTGATATACATCTTCAGAAAGGGACACGCACTGCAAGGAACTGAGCGGACACGTGCCCAAACACATCGAAGTCGATGTTCTGAGAAACCTTGAAGCCTGCTCGAGTTGTTTAGAACGAGAATTGGGTGAGACAAATGCTGTGTACCGTTGGATTTGTTCGATAGAAATGTGGCGACTTCTAACCCCACCCCAAGAAGTAACATCAGGAGAGGCGTGCCAATGACTATGGGCAGCCTCATAACCAGAGGCTCCTATTTGCAGAGTCAGTGTTGCCAAAATATGGCTATAGGGACGGACGTACGAATCTCTTTGGTGTTGTGCCATTCGAGCCAGGTGATGGGATAAGATGAGTAGATTGCTGGAACGACGATGAGGTCGCAGAGTGCAGGGTGGTGCCACTGTACCCGTCGTACGAGCTCAGGCTACTCTCTTCAGAGGCCTCTTTTTCCATCTTGAAAGAGGGTCTAACGGTGCGCCGGAGGGCGCAGACGGAAGCAAATGTGGTGGTAACGTGGAAAGACAGGAAGTAAGCAACGTTACTAGTCCTTTTGTGGTGGGAAGATGACAACTGTTACCCACATACCACCGTTGTCGCCGATTGTAGCTAAATTTAGCGACAAGAAGCGGCTTGGCTTCATAGATGGTGCCAACAGTGCAACAACTCCGGAGATCAAGCTGTGGGTCTGCAGACCGCAGTTTAGGATACATGCAATGAAATTCATGATTCAATGCCAATGGGTCACTGGAAATGGGTGGTCTAATGTGCCGAACCTATGGGTAGAACATGCGTTAGTTGATGGCTAACAATGGTTGCAATTGGATCTAGATGTGGATGGCACTTTTGCTTACGTCCAGTAGACAAACAACACGTTGTCTGATCATGACTCCAACCTCAAGTTGAACGCAAACTTTGCGTATCGGCAGTACCCGTTTATCGATTGGATGATGATATATGCCGGACCTTTCCTATCACTATGGGTTCCGTGGCGGCCCTAAGAACCTACCACCTTTCGACACAACCTCGGGCAGTGGGCTAAAAATAGCGCGGACAGCCACATCTGATCTCCGGCTCGAGTGCAATCTGGTTCACGAATCCGGCTATCCTTATTCTCGAATGCTTTTCTGGTTGGAGAAGCTTGCTGGTGACTATGAACACATGAACTGGCTCACTGCTGTGCAAAATGAGATATCGAATTCGAGGGAAACCTCAGACGGTAATGAACAAATCCCATATGCCCTTCGCATACGACACGATCTCGTTGGCGCCGAGTTTGCTATCTCCAAAAATCCGGTCGACAAACGTGATAGGCACCTCGCCGACGGTGTATCCCAAAGCACGAGCGCGTACCATCATTTCCATCTGGAACACGTAGCCTTTGGACATGGTTTCTGTTATGATATGGCGCAGTACTGGTAGCTTGTATAACCTAGAGGAAACTAAGCTTGGAGATCATTTGGGATTGGGTGGAAGATACGCACCGGAAGCTACCTGTGAGGTCGCTCACCCCGGGGTTGAGAACAGCGTCGGCGAGGAAATTCGCTCCTCTCGAGACTAGTTTGCGTTTAAAATCCCATCCGTGGACACCGCCTGGTGTCGCCTCCGATGTGTAAGGGGTAGACGTCGCTCGGTATCGTGTTCCTGTCACGATATCCAAGTTGTGAGCCTTCTGGAGTCTACGAAAAATGAGCGATATTTGAGGCGATAAGGGAGGTTGTGAATACCTTATGAATTGAGGAATGAATTTCGGCTGGAAGAGGGACGTGAATTAGCCGATCCACAGTGCATATATCGACCCACATACGTGATGAGAGAAGTCGGCGTCCATGATGATTACGAAATCGCCGGTTACAAAGTTGAGCCCATGGATGTAGGCGGTCCTGTATACGTTGATTTGAATAACAACGCATGTATGAGAGAGCTGGATAATACCCGAGGCCTAGCTTTCCAGCACGAGGCTTAAGAACCTAGAGAAGGTTCAGGTTTGCTTTCTAAAGGATTAAGCTAAGTACGTACAATCTTATCCCTCCCGTAGACGTCTGCTAATTGCCGCGCAATTTCCTGTGTGCCGTCTGGGCTGTTATCATCGACAACTATGACTTCCCAAGCGAGTTTTCTGTCATGGACATATGTTAGCTTTGCAAGCTTGAGGTAAATGGTGACGCACTGTTCTGTGAATGTCTTTGCCAGCAGCCATACGATTACAGGTAGGTTCTTGCGTTCATTGTACGTCGGAAGGATGACACTATACTTGTGGGTGTCGGTGGTGTGGTAAGAGCCTTGCATGTCGCGCGATACGTGGCTTTCAAACGGGTTCATACAAGGTGTTCAAAGGAGCGAATTATTGGTGGGCTATTCAGATGTTTTGCATCGAAGTCCCTAGGTCGATGGTGGTGGATGCGGTCCAAGTGGCCCGTACCATTGACGTGTCCGACATCAGCCCGGGCCGGTGACGTTTAACATTCACTGGCGCGACGCAGGTGGCGGATCAGACCCTTTGCACTGCAACCACCAACAATCGGGGCACTTACGATGTCGAACGCGGAGTACTATTCCAACTCCATGTGTGTCGCTTCCCATCGTGCTTTCGAATGCTAAATTGGCCGCGTTGTAGGACCGCTGCCCTCCAGAATATCCGTATGGCGGAAGTGGATTGGATGTCCAAACAGTCCGCCACCTTTGAAGCGATGCTGAAGAGCATGTTGGTCTGGAAGGACATAACGACCAATGTGCTTTCAGACGAAGATGAGGAACGACTCAAGGACAAGGCTACTATCGACTACAACAACCTCTTGGATACCGCTATTGAGTTCTGCAACCTTGCACAACGAGGAGACCCTGTTTCTCAGTGGAAAAAGGACCAGCAAGCGCAGAAAAGGGATGCGAACTTCTGCAGACTGATCAAGGAAGCCCTTCATGACTAGTATGTTGCCTCTTCTTTGCGTTGGTGGTCCTCATCAAGCATAGCTGCAATGCCACCACTAAAGTAGGCCCCTATGCGGCTCTCACTACTGTGTTGAACTTGATTTTGGCATGGACGGTCCGAGATGAACCTAATAACGATCCTGATGTCATCTTTGTCACCAACTATCCTACCGTGGTCAGGTCCTCGTTACTTCGACGATCAGCCAAACGGAAACCTGATATCGTCTGCGTTCCCCTCCGTGTGCTTCGAGAATGGATATCATCCGACTACGACGAACTCCGCTTTGAGGACCTCATAGTTCTACTTGCTCAGGGGAACATACCATTCGACCCGACACGATCGTGGTGCGACATCGACCAGTTTGTCGAGGTCGAAAAGCATCTGGCTAAGCTAAACACGGACTTCCTCAACCACCAGTACTCGCGTCAGGATCTTACCAACATCGTATTGGGTAAGAACACTCCACGTTTGAGGTGTATCTGATGCCGACTGATTTCCTCGCAGGATCACAAGATACCCTACCCCCCAGGAGCAACAAGATACCAGTTTCTCAATGGCCACGGACAGGCGCTGGCCTAGTTGTCGAGCCGCTCGGTTGGTCGGTCAATATTCCACCCGCTAGTGATATCCGAACCGCAGTCTACGCAATCGAGCGTCTTCAGTCCTCCTGGGACTTTAGCCATGCCGCAGGAATTTATATTTCGGGTATCGTCATTTTATCACCCGCAGTTCAACTAATTATTGAGCTCGTCGCTTGCAGGAACCGATATGAGTATGCGGTGGTACGACGCGGAGGGATGTATCGAGTCGACTTCTATCAACATCATCCAACACCTTCCCCTCCTGGTCGTTTTCTTGGATATAATGCAGCGGTCCAAACGATTACGGGGATACAGTGACGCGAAGACAAATGTGAATGGCATCGGCAGGATTCACACAGACACCGAAATTGGGCCGCATTTTGAGTCGTCTGGACGCAGGACATACGGAGCGAGCTTCAGCCTCAAGTCCAATATTCCGCTCCCCATCATCTCCGATCTCGATACCTCATCCGGCTCTAATACCACGACTATTGACGAGGCGCAGCATTTCTTCAAGGTCACTTGGCCTGAAATACGTCGCGACAAGGAGCCTTGCATTCTTCGGGTTGCGTTGGAACGAGCTGCGAAATACCTCCCTGTCGAGCATCAAGAAGCCGTTACGGGACACCTATCGAACATAGTCCGGTTCGAGGAGGTCGAAGGAACATCGACAGCAACTATTCGTAGGCTACTTGGGCTTCCTACAACTGATTCCAGGGTTCAACTTTGGACGATCTCAAAAAAACTCTCTGGACTTGAGACACTTTTGGACCCTATGGAATTTTGGAAAGCATTTTTGGAGATCATTCGCTATATGTTGTACTTTCCAGGGTGCTTACTTCGTTCCACTGATTCTATCACGACAAGGTCATTACCTGCTGTGGCTCATTGGTATTGCTCACGGCGACGTCAGCTTGAGCAGCTGCATGGTTGACGGATCGAAGGGCGTCCTTAACCATTTCGATTTTTCTGTTATCATGAAGCTCGGCGCATCGAGCTTCCAGACAGGCTTCAACACGGTTGGAACCAAACCCTTCATGGCGTTAGATCTTCTTGCCGATCCCAGTTGTGTTGGTGTGTTCCCGCGACTCTATCACCATGAGCTCGAGTCCTTTTCGTGGGTCCTCCTCTGGGCTGGCCTTTGCGCTCAAATGATTGGGCCTCCTTTTGATGAATGGCTCACCCAGGATCACTTACATGTCTACAACCAAAAAGTTGCATTTAGAACGACATTTCCCATCTTTTGTTCTGCTGACAGGACATCGCTGTATGATGCCACCGCGTCGGCACTAAAAGGTTGGCTCACACTCTGGGCTAATACTCACGGTGCATTCCTCGACCGATGGACACAGGGGGCTAGGGGTGCATTATCAGGGGAGCTGAGGGGTTGTGAGCTCATTGCGCAGATGATCAAGGTCATGAATACCAACGAACTCCACCTCCCCATCGGAGATTCTTGGTTGAGTGTGCAGGTTATGAATGTTGACTGATTGTGATATTTTACCTCAAAGCTTGCACTTTGTGAAAATAACCCCACTTGTAATAAGATCATACTTTGAAACTCTAGCTGTGATGATAGGATTGTATTGCACTCAGACGGTCCAATTCTTAGGCCTTATGGTCAACCAATGACAGTCGACTTGTACGTCTAGAGCGCTGTCAGGAAAAGTATCCTTCAGACTAGTGGCATAAACAACTGAGGAAAGGAAAGGCTTGAATCGAATTCGAGAGGTACCCCTGTGATCGGGATTGGCGAGAATATCTAACGCCATGATCGATCCATGATAGTAGAATGAGCATCACTGCGAAGGAGGCGGTCTCTTTGTATGTCAGATCCCCTGGCACAATACGAATACTAACATGACTGAGTGTCTCGGAGTGCCGATGGTTGCAAAAGGGTCATACTTATCTCCGTGATCCGTCAGCGCGTCAGCACTGTCGGCCGTGGAAAATCTGATCTGCCCTTCTGCACGTCCGTCTTCATCGTCTTTCTTCGTATCTGGAGCCATGGCCTCCACAACTGATGTTCTCAAGGTCTCTATCCTTGGGAAAGAGTCTATACACTGCGGATTTCACCTCATTCCTTACATCGCTCAGACCGTTCTTAGCACATTGCCATCCTCGACCTACATCTTGATCACGGATACCAATGTTGCCAAGTTCCACCTCAAAGAGTTCGAGAACACCTTCAACTCTGCGCTGGAGAATTCGAGCTCCAAGGCGAGATTCCTTAGCCTCGTCATTCCTCCAGGCGAGACTTCGAAGAGTCGTGAAGGCAAAGCAAATATCGAAGATTTTTTGCTGCTCAATAGGTGCACGAGAGATAGCGTCGTATTAGCTCTGGGCGGTGGTGTCATTGGCGATCTAGTTGGCTTCGTCGCGGCTACGTTGTATGTCCGCAAATGTTCTGTCCTCGGCGTGTTGTCTGATCGTCGTGGCCAGCATGCGTGGCGTCCGTTTCGTACAAGTTCCTACGACACTGCTGGCCATGGTTGATTCTAGTGTTGGCGGAAAGACAGCTATTGACACGCCCCATGGCAAAAACCTCATCGGTGCGTTCTGGCAACCAGAGTACATCTTCATCGATGCTGCATTCCTGGAAACCTTGCCAACCCGCGAGTTCTCCAATGGCATGGCTGAGGTGGTGAAAGTAGGCGTTCCTCTCTCTCAATGACGCTCTGTTCTTATTAGTCTTAGACTGCTGCAATATGGGACGAGAGCGAGTTCATCTCTCTTGAGTCTCGCTCGTCAGAGATCTTCGCGGCTATCCAAACACCGTCAACAAATCACGCAGGTCGATCAAAATCTACGCGTTCGGCGGCCCAAGAGCTTCTACTCTCAGTGGTTGTGGGTTCCATATCAGTCAAAGCTCATATCGTCACCATCGACGAACGCGAAACAGGCTTGAGGAACCTAGTCAACTTTGGGCATACCATTGGACATGCAATAGAGGCTGTCCTTACACCTACAATCCTTCATGGAGAGTGTGTTAGTGTGGGCATGATCCTCGAGGCAGAAATATCGAGGCAGATGGGAATCCTCTCTCAGGTTGGCGTAGGAAGACTCAACCGCTGCTTAAAGGCATACAACCTCCCAGTCACAGTCGCGGACCCGCGAATCGCATCGCTGCCAGCCGCAAAACTCCTCACCGTCGACCGACTTCTGGATATTATGCGCATCGACAAGAAGAACAGCGGTCCGGAAAAGAAGATCGTCATTCTGTCGAGAATCGGAAAGACTTACGAGGAAAAGGCGACTGTCGTTCGTGATGCAGTTATTGCCAAGACCCTGGCTGAAGCAGCGAAAGTGGTCCCAAGCACACCGAAGTACAACCCAGTCCAGATGGCCACTCCTGGTTCCAAGAGTATCTCGAATCGTGCCTTGGTCTTGGCTGCTCTGGGAAGTCGTATTTGTAGGTTGAAAAACCTCCTTCATTCAGACGATACGCAGGTCATGATGGCGGCGCTTGGGGATCTCAGGGTGAGCATATACTTGTTTTGACGCATATATCCATCTTAACGAACGTTTAGGGTGCCAAGTTTTCCTGGGAAGATGGAGGAGAGACGCTGGTTGTTGAGGGAGGAAAGGGTTCCCTCTCGGTTCCTCCCCAAGGCAAGGAACTATACCTTGGGAACGCGGGAACTGCTGCTCGCTTTTTGACTACCGTTTGCACGCTCGTCTCAGCCACTGCAGGTGTTACACCTGGCGCTGAACACACCATAATCACTGGCAACGCACGGATGAAGCAACGTCCAATTGGGCCTCTAGTAACTGCTCTCCAGGCCAATGGGAGCAAAATCGAGTACGTTGAATCGCAGGGATGCCTTCCATTGGCCATTGATCCCCAAGGTCTGAAAGGAGGGGTTATTCAGCTTGCCGCCAGCGTTTCGAGCCAATATGTGTCGTCGATTCTTCTTTGCGCGCCTTACGCTATGGAACCCATCACTCTAGAGTTGACCGGTGGCCAAGTTATCTCACAACCATACATCGACATGACCATTGCTATGATGAAGGAATTCGGCATCCAAGTCGTTCGTAAGAAAGACCCCGCAACGGGTAAGTTGCTGGACGTCTACGATATCCCCAAGGGCACCTACGAAAACCCCGCGATCTACAACATCGAGTCAGATGCCAGCAGTGCTACCTATCCACTCGCCATTGCAGCCATTACAGGCACCTCCTGCACCATCCAGAATATCGGCTCTGCGTCCCTGCAAGGCGATGCTAAGTTTGCGAAGGACGTCCTGGAGAGGATGGGCTGTAAAGTGATCCAGACGCCTTCGGAGACGACTGTACAGGGACCCCCTGTTGGTCAGCTGAAGGCGATTGAGGAAGTGGATATGGAAGAGATGACAGACGCATTCTTGACCGCTACTGTTCTTGGTGCCGTAGCAAACGGGAAGACGAGGATCTTGGGAATTGCCAACCAGAGAGTGAAGGAGTGCAATAGGATCAAGGCTATGATCGACGAACTGGGTCAGTTGCCTGAAGTTCTTCATATTGATAGCTGACCTTCTGTTCGTCGTATTTAGCTAAATTTGGAGTGAAGACAAACGAGCTTGACGATGGACTGGAGGTCATAGGCAAGCCAGTTGAAGAGCTGAAGAAAGGTGCAAGCGTACATTGTTACGATGATCATCGTGTCGCAATGGCTTTCAGTGTGCTCAGCACCGTGGTCGCGGATACCATCATCGAGGAGAAGCGTTGCGTTGAGAAGACTTGGCCGAACTGGTGGGATGATTTGGAGAACAAGGTACGAAGTTCTGGAACTTTACCCAGTGCAGTATTTCCTGAAGAGGGTGCTACAGATCGGAATAAAGGTAGAAGGAGTTGAACTGAGCGCGACGACCTCGGAATCCTCTGCACATGCTGTCCATACCCACGAAGCAGGCGCTTCGGTCGTACTCATTGGCATGCGCGGAACGGGCAAGACCTTCGTCGGGAATATGGCGGCTTCTGCTCTGTCTTGGATCTGCCTGGATGCCGACAACTACTTCGAGGAGAAACATCAAACTGGACTGCGTGAGTTCGTTCACCAGCATGGATGGGAGGCTTTTCGCGATGCCGAGACTGCCGTCCTCAGGGAGCTTCTGACAGAGAAGGCTCTGGGTCACATCATCAGCCTTGGTGGAGGAATTGTCGAGACACCTGCAGCAAGAGACCTCTTGAAGCAGTATGCCGCCATCAAGGGGCCAGTCGTCCACGTTGTACGCCCTCTGAGTGACATTATCTCGTACCTCAACGAAGAGACTGCACGACCGGCTTACGGAGAACCCGTCTCGGACGTATTCCATCGTCGCGACCCATGGTTCGCTGAATGCTCGAATTACATCTTCGATAACCAGTTTGGGACAGAAAGCTCTTCGGCCGGCACCTTCAATGAAATGTCGAGGTTCTTCAAGCATGTCACTGGACAGCAACCCAATCTTGCTGCGAACTTGAGACCCGACAGTCGGTCCTACTTCTTGTCACTTACTTATCCGGACATCACACAGGCACTCTCCTACATCGAAGAGCTTACCGAGGGTGTGGACGCTTTGGAATTGCGAGTCGATCTCTTGCGTTCTCCAAAAGATTATGAAAAACTCGGACACTCCATCCCACCGTTGGCTTACATTCAACAACAAGTGGCTTCCCTGCGGCGCGTGTCTTCCCTCCCAATCGTCTTCACTGTCAGAACGAAGTCCCAAGGTGGTGCATTCCCAGACGCTGCCATCAAGGAATCGGTAGATCTTCTTCGACTCGCGTTGCAGCTAGGTGTAGAGTACATCGACGTCGAAACTACACTCCCAGAGGAGGATATCAAGTCCGTTGCTGCTCGCAAGGGGTACTCTCAGGTCATTGCCTCCTGGCACGACTGGAGCGGCGATCTCAAGTGGGATGGTCCGATGGTGAAGGAGAAGTACGAATTGGCCAGCAGGCTTGGCGATATCGTGAAGATTGTGGGGAAAGCCTCGAGCATCAAGGACAACTTTTCATTGTATGAATTTGTTTCTTCCGTCAGCAGCAATCCCGGAGCAAAGCCTATCATTGCTATCAATATGGGTGTTGAAGGACAAATGTCGCGCATCCTCAACTCAACATTTAGCCCTGTTTCTCATCCTCTCCTTCCGAACAAGGCCGCGCCTGGTCAACTTTCCTTCCGCCAGATCCAACAGGCGTTGCATCTTCTGGGTCTCGTCCCGTCGCTTCGGTTCTATTTATTTGGTAATCCAATCTCTCAGTCGATGTCGCCGACTCTTCACAACACAGGATTTGATATTCTCGGCCTACCACACAAGTATGAGCTTCTCGAGACCGAGAACGTCGGGGAAGAGATCAAGATTGCCATTACCGATCCTAACTTTGGTGGAGCCTCCGTAACCATTCCTTTCAAGCTTGACATCATACCACTGCTCGACAAGCTGACTCCAGCTGCCGAGGCCATTGGTGCCGTCAATACAATCGTGCCCCAACAGACGAGCGATGGAACAGGACGCATCTTGCTGGGCGACAACACTGATTGGATCGGGATTAAGGCTTCCATTCAACTCAAGTTGGGTTCGAGAGCAATCCGTACGGCGTTGGTGATTGGTGCTGGTGGGACAGCTCGTGCTGCCATTTACGCCCTGCATGCTTTGGATGCGCAGATCATCTACCTCTACAACCGCACTGCAAGCAAGGCGCAAGAACTCGCAGGTGCTTTCCCTGAGGCGCGTATCAAAGTCATCGATCAAATCGAACAATGGTCGGATGGTCTCTCACCGCCAAATGTGATCGTATCGACTGTGCCTGCCTCTGCGACCTCGACCGAGGAGATCACGAACAACACGATGAACCTTACTACCGCATTGTTCGGATATCGCGACGGACCTGCAGTCGTGGTCGACATGGCGTACAGGCCAGCACAAACGCCGCTGTTGAGGGTGGCATCAGCTGCTGGTGGCAACTGGGCGACGGTTCGTGGGGTCGATGTGTTGCTGGAGCAGGGTTATGAACAGTTCAAGACTTGGACTGGGAGGGTATGTCCCAAGGACCGTGTAGCTAAGCAGGTTTACCAAAAGTACGACGCGTCTGCATGAATATTTTGTACATTACTATTGGGGTTGCAGGCTTGTTCTTAATTAGCTGCGAACTTGAAAAAAGTATCAAACCGATACTGGAAGCTGACACTGGAAGCAGCCCTTCAGGAAATTTTTATGTAACTGCTTTTAGGGCGAAGGCTTTTGAAGCTCGTTGGAATCGCGTTTTGAAAACTCAGTATGCGGCCAAGCACGTGACAGCGACGCGCCCCAGTGCATATAAATTATAATTGAAATTCTTATGCTGAACAGATGTTCGTTTCTCGCAGATCAGCTTATAATGCGTCCCGATATTTTTTTAGACCAGCCTAAAACGAATATAGCATTTTTCCAATGATAAAGCCGCTATTTCACCCCTAAAAATCAACGAGTTGTACAAGTCACATGTCGAACTGATATAACGCTATGTCCATTGTCCTGGTCCATTCGCAAGCGCTAATTGATTGTTTATCAGCATAGGGCACAGAGGCGAGGATCCAAAGGAACAACGCACTTAAGTGGAGACTTACGCTGGGCCACGATAACAAAGTGGTCTTACTAACTCCAGCATTTCATTGGTGCGGTTCCTCCTCCACCTCCGCCTCCTCCTCCACCACCTCCTCCCACAGCACAAGATCACAGATTCTAGCGCCTGTGGAATTTGATCAAAATCTCGGATTACTTTGCGATTATACCAAAATTGTGTAGCAAATTAACCACCATTGAAATTTTGAGAGAATGCCGGGATTTCAAGAAATACTTAGTCCATTCTCAACCATACTGAGTTTGAGTAATTAGCAAGAAATCTGACAGACGGGCCGTACAGTCCCGCAAGCTCACTTACCGCCTTCCCTTTACCGTTCTAGAGCGACAGAGACATTGGTTGGAGTTTCAAAGACAGCTGAGTCTGACACAGTGGAGCCTGATATTAGCAATTACTAACTTAATTACAGCAACAAATGGGGAGGGAGTCAATACAGTGAAAGCGCAACGTTGCCACGGCCGCGGGATCTGCGATCCTCACACAGAAGGTATCTACAGTGCGAAGGGCGTTCGGGGGGCAGAAAAGAATCTCCCTCCTCCTTGTGCCACCTAGGTAGAAAAAAGGGCGCATAGACGGATGGTAAGCGAGGAATGGCTGGACAAAGACGACGGAAAGACGCACAGTGTTCCGAGCTGTATCGTTGCGAATGGCCAAGGATGGGGTGTCAATTCGACTCCGATTATACGGTATGTATGTTGACGATGGCTGAAGCGCTGACATCTTGCACGGTGACTGTACATGAGTTCCTTCAGATCATCTGGGTCCCTGCCTGTTCATAGAGTTAGCTTTGCACGAATTCAGACACCTTTTGCATACATGATGAAATAAGATTTGATATTTAAGCATTTTCAAGCGACTCTTGAGCGCATTTCAACAAGAACAACAAGAGTAACAATCTGTTTGGTAGAAACAGGATTAGGCTGTTCAACTGCTGTAGTAGGACCAAACCTACCAGTCCATCGTCAGTTGCATCATCAACATCCCTCATCTGAGCTCGAGAAGCTCCTGATTATGCCCATGATCCTCCTTTTCGTCAAGTTGAGAACCTTCGTCTAGATCTGGTACTGGTGGCTGGGGTAGTCAATCAGCTCCTGTTACAGGGACAAGCCACACGCCGTCATTAGGATCCTTTTTGGTCATAGAGCTCGGCATGCCTCTCAAGATCTGAAGCTTATAGCCAAGTGAGGTTTGAGTGCGCTTGGAGTGGTTTCACAAAAAGTAGTCGGCATTGTGGATGAGTAGTGGAGAGAGAGAGACGCGTTTGACGGCTCAAAGGCACGTACATGCACGTGTTAGCGCAAAGTCCGCTTAAATTTTGCACATTGCAAAATTTGACAGCATTTGGGAAAGTTGCTCATTACTCTGAAAATTAAATCATGCCGCAAGTAATCCGTGCACTATCTGTAAGTATTCCAAATTTTTGAAAATTAAGCATCTCAAGGAATCTGCCATCTTTTGCTGTGTCCTCCATGGCCTCCAGAATTTCCGGGGTTTCCATTCGCAGCAGGGAACCAGCAGGGAGCACCATCGGCGCCATCAGCACCGTTATTGCCATTCCACCCAGTCCGTCCGCCGCCGCCGCCACCCCCTCCGCCTCCGCCCTTTCCTTCACAACCTGGATTGCCTGGTGTACCCGGATTGCCTGGTTGTCCCCGATTGTCTCGTTGTCCATTCATGGCCGTGATGGTAAAGAGTTGCGGTGGGTATGTGTAACAACTGAGTGATGGAAAGAACGCAGGTATATGCCCCTGTTTATACTCTACCAATTCATAAAACTAAAACAGCAGCAGCAGAATTTCAAGATCGCTCGCCGTCCCAATATTACCTTCCATGAGTTAGAGCGTACAACACAACAACTCATGTTCGCTTCGTTATCTGAGGTAATGTGAAATATCACATCGCAGCTTCATTTAAAGGTCTTGTGGTAAGCACTAGAAGCAGAAACGTCGGGTACGTCCATCAGAGATACACGCAGCTGCCAAGCTCGCTATGTACTAATAAATTCCAACACCTACCTACTACGTCTAGCAGCTGTTTGTGTTCTGTCTCCCGATTCCTCTCAGGCAAGTGTAGAAAATCCTAAAAAAGTCATTCCCATCTTACAAGATTTTGCAATAAGTTGATTAATCTGGTTTTCCTTTTCATAAAATTTACTTGCAGCCCGCTTCCACGATGTTGGAATATACAGTAGGTTTTATCTTGCGACGCCTTCACGTCGGCTCCGATTTGTGGCGTACGAGCATCCGTTTCCGTTGTCTTGTTCTGTGGTGTTCGATGCTCGCCTAATGACCATCGCGAATACTTATTCTCACTTCTAGTACCGACCCGTTTGTTGGAATGTAGGTATATGCCCCTCTTTATACTCTACCGATTCATAAAACTAAAGCAGCAGAAACAGCATTTCGCGATCGCCCGCCATACCAATATTTCCTTCCATGGGTAGCGTACACCACAATAACTCTTGTTCGCTTCGTTATCCGAGGTAATGTGAAATATCACATCGCAGCTTCATTTAAAGGACTGGCGATAACTAGAAGCAGGCCTTGAGGCGGTAGATAAGGCGTCTGAAGCTCTTTGGAACCGCGTTGTGAGCACAGCCAGACTGACGGGTTCGTGCTTGTGGTCTCCTGGCTCCAGGGTGAGGCGAGCATGCGTTCGCAATCGTCTGGGAGAGCCGCGTCTATTCGCTCTCAGATCTGTGTAAGTTTTCTCTACCCACCCACCCACCTTTAAAGGAATTGTGTATATTTCTTATAATATATATTTATCTCCGCCCAATTCTCTCACCTCAAAATGGTAGGAGGAACACGGTTAGGTTTGCCTGTGGTCTAGGCGACGCACGCGTCACGAGATGTCCAATTCCGAGTCACCGGCTCACACACTGACACAGTTTTCTTCTGTTCCTACCGTTCGATGGATCTCCGAGTCGTTCAGCACCTATCGCCCCGCCCTTCACACACAAGAATCCTTCATTCGATCCTCAGACCGTCAGTTCTTTCCACGGTAGGTTTACCACTAGGTACGAATAAGGAGTAGATTACTCAGTCATTTTCCATGCAAACACCTCAAGATTTCCTGCAGTGGTTTTGCTGACTTGAAAATGTGGGCCATCGCAATGCATGGCAGGAACGAGTCCAGTAATATTTTCAAAATAACTAGTGTCGTTGATATTCTCAACCGCCTTCCCCACTCGTCGCCAGCCTACGGCTGGCTCCTCGTGGTCCAGCGCTGGGCGCCTATATCCTAATGCGGCAATAACCAAATAGACGCAATGTCATCACACGCGTCCGGCCGTTGCCGGCTACTTAGGCGTCACATCCAATGGCAGGATAGCCGGCTTAAAAGGACGAATCCTCATTACATTCGGACTCGTAACAAATCTGACGTCAGTACGTTCAAACACAGTGTTATCACAACTCGTCCAGTATTCCCGTCGAAATTTGAGTCAGGGCGGATCTCAAACCTGCTCAATAGTAATGGCCGAATGAGGCTAATGCTTAATTCATGTTTGCCTCGTAGGTGATATTCCCGAAACATCACATCACATCATCAGTGGAGATAGGCGCCTAGTAAGCGCCGAAACCGGATACCGGCCTTGATGCAGCAGCCTTTGGTAACTTGAAGGCAATTTACGCCCATTGGACTTGCTTTTTGAAGACATCCAGATCAACTGATTTTGTGCATGTTACTTCCTGGTTCTAGGGTGTCTAGTCAAATCAAACAAAGTTAAATGACCTTCAAATGCCTTGTCTACTGCCTCGAGGACAGTTGAATTCTAACTGCCTTAAGGTCTACCCGCAGTGTGATTATGAAAGGTGGTAATTTGGATGACCTTGCACCTGAACTGCAAGCTGCTGCGCCAACTATGTTCTTGAGATAAGCGCTGAGCTAGCTGCTGCTTGCCTGCTTCGGGCTTGAAATGGGCTAGTTTCAATTCAGTTGCATCTTGTCAGCCTGACAAATGCCTCGGCCTTGACTGGTTCCGACCCAACTGGCAGTACATGGTTTGTCGATCCAAATGTCGATAAGAAGAGTACCAACTTGGCTTCATTGACTACTGCGTCTTCAGTCTCGGTGAGAATCATGTCGTCCTTTTTAGGCCTTGCAGATCGAACTGGATGGAGAGATATAGAAAACAGGAGATGAAGTATGATGAGAAGAAGAATACAAGAAAGAGAGGTGATATGTAGGTACAAGCGGCGTATCAGTGTCAGTGCCGAAAACAGTTAGTTTATTCCGTCCAATTTCTGCTACTATCCGATCACCCAAGAATCAACGAGATATGCAGATGATTTGTCCAAGTAGTTTGACGCTGTAGCCGTTTGCAGGCGATAACTATTTGAATTGTTAGTGTGTGTTTCTGGCGCGAAGGGAACAACGTACTGTGGACTCATACTCAGCGATAACTGTAGTAGCCGCCCCCACCCCCTCCTCCTCCTCCTCCGCCACCTCCTCCTCTTCCTCCCGGATTTCCGGGATTTCCATTTGCAGGAGGGTACCCGCAGGGGGCACCATTAGCGCCGTTGGCGCCATTATTGGCCCCGGGCCACCCACCTCCACCACCCCCTCCCCCTCCGCCTCTTCCTCCACAACCTGGGCTACCTGGATTGCCGGGTTGTCCCCAACCTGAAAACATAGGGCTTCCCGCCATCATCGGAAACATTGGTTGTACCATTTGAAGATTAAAGTGTCGCGGTGGGTAAGTGTACAACTGAGTGATAGAAAGAACGCAGGTATGGTCCCCTCTTTATACTCCACCCATTCATAAAATTATAAGTAAAAACAGCATTCTGAAATCGTCTGCCCTCTTACTGAATCACTCATGTTTGTCTTGTTATAGGCAATGTTCTTGAAATATCACACCGCAGCTTCATTCAAGGTCTTGTGGTGAGTATTAATCACCAGAAGCAGGCCTTGAGGCAGTAGATAAGGCGCCTGAGGGCTTGTTGGAACTGCGTTTTGAGCACAGTCATTGAGTCAGACTGAAGGCTTCTGTGCTTGTGGCCTCCTGACTCTAGGGTGAGGCGAGCATGGGTTCAACGCCGTTCAAATGCCCCCTACCTACTACGCCTAGCAGCTGTTTGAGTTCTGAGCCCTATCTCCCGAGTCCTCGTCGGCCAGTGTATGAGGTTCTAAGAAAAACCATTCCCTTACAAGATTTTTCAATAAGTTGATTCATGGGGCATTAATTTGTTTTCGCATTTCATAAGGAATACTTGCAGCCCGCCTCTACGATGTTGGAATATAGGATTCATCGTGCGACGCCTTCGCATCGGGTGCGATTTGTGGCGTACGAGCGTTCGTTTTCTCGTTCGCTCGGCGTCTTGTTCTGTAGTGTGCGATGCTCGCCTAGAGAGCATCGCTAATACTTATCATCACTTCTAATATCAATTCTGTCTCCCTCCTCGCTCTACCCTGTACATACGAACACCGTATTTAAGCTATGAGACCAAGGACTGCTCTTGGTATTTACCACGGTGAGCACGCAAAACACGCGCAAATTTTTCGCGCTCGTCTCCAAAGTTGTATTTTATTGCTCATCATTTATTATTCCGGCCTAACAGGCCTCACTGCTACTTTTGTGCAGCGGCGGAATCGGTCGCGAAATTCTTTAAAAGCTTGTCTGAGGGTTTTGTTCAATAAGCACCTCCCAGGTGAGGTCAACCGGGTAAAAGAGTGTTTCTGGGTGTTTTCCCATAGGTCCATACCATAATGCCTCGTTACCTTGAGTGCCCTGAGTCCATGTATGGTAATACCTCCCATATATGGGTGATCGGCGGAAATCCAGTTTTGACACAAGGTCAGAACGTTTTGATCAGCTTGTTGAAAGGAGCAATTTGACCAGAGGAATAAGAAAAACAGGCAAATTTGACCTTCCTAATTCTGTTGCACAAAAGTAGCGGTGACTAGGCCGTTGCACCATGCTCGGTTTTTTATACCATTTTTTTCACTATAAACTACATTTTCTGCAGTGGAATCGATCCCAGTTGTTTCATTCAATTTGGCTCCGTCGTCATCAAGTTCAGTTGGATCCAGCTTACGACAAGCAGGCCGTTCTGCTAGTATTTTGCTGAATCTGACGTCAGTGCTGTGACGTCACAACTCGTCCCAGAATTCCACGTCGAAATTTCAGTCAGGGGCGGCGGATCTCAAACCTGCATACTTCTCATGGCCTATATAAACCTCGTCGGCTTGAAACTTGGACCCACCCATGTTGGACTCGACTTTCTCAAACCTCAACATCCAAAATGTTGGATGCAGCTTGTGTCTCTGGTTAACGAACATGCAGACGGACATCCCTCTCAAGATCTTTCTCACTTTCTGCTTTGCTTACTTTGTCGGCAAATTCGATGTCCTCGCTCTCGCGTTTCGTCAGCTGAGGAAGAAGAAAGACGTTGCCGATACATTCCGGCCAGAGTTGCCCCCACTTTTGACCCCACCGACCACCGACGACCCTGCAATCCAAAAGGCCTCGCGTAGACTCGATTCCGACCTACGAAAGCTCTACGCAAAAGGGTTGGTTCAAGGTCTCTCAGTCACCGTCGTAACCGCCAATGGTCCCATCTTTTCCAAATGCTATGGTACTGTCAATACGAAGGTGTCTGACCCTGAAAAGCGCCGGAATGTGGACGAAAACACGATTTTTCGCATTTGCTCTCTCACCAAACTACTCACTGCACTCAAGCTGTGGATGTTGAAGGAACAAGGTGCTGTTGCTTGGTACGTGTCCACTTTTCTCCAAAGCTTCGAAAAGACTAAAGCCTCACTTCCAGGGACGATGACATCAAAAAATACCTTCCTCAGTTCTCTTACGCGCCCGGAACTTGGGAACAGCACTTGAAACAAGACCCAGCCAGGTTCGACACTCCGGCGGAACCAATTACTCTTCGACAAATCGCGTCGCATATTGGTGGCATCCCACGCGACTTTCCTCCACCACAAATCTCAGAATGGCCCAAAAACATGGACGGCGCTGGACTTCCGCATTACCACACCAAATCCATTCCAACCGAAGACGACATGTTGGAAGCCATCAAGTCGTACCCACTCTCCAATATACCCAATTACCAGCCCCTCTATTCGAACACGGGATTTGCGCTTCTCGGCATGGCTTGCACGGCTGCAAACTTGGCTCACGAAGGCGCCTCTGCACCCAAGACATACCCAGAGCTAATTCGTCGAGATATTTTCGAACCTCTTGGAATGGATTCTAGCTCGTTTAACCTCGCGGATGAAAATAGGGATCGAATTGCGGTTGCTTCTACCGACAATGATGACCTTGTCAGTTTAACCGTCTCTTCTGATTTGTTTTCTCACGTACCTAACCCTTTTTTGCTAGGACGTGGACTTGAGAGCGATGAATCCCTCCTATGGCGCACTCACTAGTTCCGCCGATCTCGTCAAACTGATGCAGACTTTTTTGGACCCAACTCGTCTCGATTGCCTCATCTCTCCATCTTCGCTTAGAGAATGGTTGCGACCGGTGCATGCGTGGATCGACGACCTGACCGAGGTTGGCCTCATGTGGGAGATCCTCAAAATACCCGGCTCTTTCGGGCGACGTCATCGGGTATATCAAAAACGTATGTCTTGTCGTTCACTTCTCCCGCGCCTAGTCTAATAAGATAATCTAGTGGGCGAATTCAACGGCCACTACTCTGCCTTTGCGTTCAATCCGGCATCATCGTTTGGAGTCATCGTTCTCATGACGGGATTATACAGAGATTCGGAGAGCATCGTAATCGACGCGTTCAAGCATTTCCAACCGGTATTTGAGAATCTACAACGACAAGCTGCCAGGACGACGTATGCGGGGACGTGGAAATCGGCGGATGGCAAGTGCGAGGCGGTGATCAGTGTTGTGGACGGCTCGATGTGGCTGGAGAAGTATTGGTTGAATGGGAACGATGTTCTCGCGATTCTGCGGGATGATAAGCCTGAGAAGATGGCGCTTGCTTCGACTGGGAGGGAACGAGAGTTTAGGTGTGTTTTGTCCCCGATGGATGGGATCAACAGAACAGCGCTGACGAAATTGATTGGTAGACTTGCAAAGGGATATCGACCCGTATCTGGTTGGCGGCACTATGGA
>Ga0247742_10000839_pt1 | contig 23138 bp, 22 predicted proteins | sample UWRJL208509C2_FD_180944 | JGI IMG/M metagenome (GOLD analysis project Ga0247742, IMG submission 180944) | Plant litter microbial communities from Arlington Agricultural Research Station in Wisconsin, United States - UWRJ-L208-509C-2 | ecosystem: Environmental > Terrestrial > Plant litter >... | reverse complement strand
GATGGAGGTGTGGTTGACCACAATGTCGAGCATCAGCTTGATGCCGCGCTTGGCCGCTTCGCTGATCAGCAATTCGCAATCGGCCATGGTCCCGTAGCTCGGGTCGATGGCGTAGTAGTCGCTGATGTCGTAGCCGTTGTCGCGCTGGGGCGAGCGCAGGAACGGGGTGATCCACAGGCAATCGACGCCCAGCCACTTCAGGTAATCGAGCTTGTCCACGATGCCCAGCAGGTCACCGGTGGCGTTACCCGCGTGGCTGTGGAAGCTTTTGGGGTAGATCTGGTAGATCACCGAATGTTGCCAGTTTTGCATGACGGGTTCCTTCAATCTGGAAATGCGATCAACTGTGGGAGCTGGCTTGCCTGCGATAGCGGTAGATCAGGCGACCCGGTATCCGGGCCGAACAATCTTCATGCTCAACACACAGGTCAAAACAAACGGCACGACAATCGCGACGACCATGCCGATGACAAAACTTGGGATGTACTGCGGGATGATCGAGATGAACCCGGGCAAGCCACCCACGCCAATCGCCGAGGCCTGGACCTTGTTCAGCGAGAGGAAAATACTGCCCAACGCCGAGCCGGTCAGCGCCGCGTAGAACGGAAACTTGAAGCGCAGGTTGACCCCGAACATCGCCGGCTCGGTGATGCCGAAGTAGGCGGAAATCGCCGAGGTGGACGCCATGCTCTTGTCCCGTGCATTGCGGCTCATGTAGAACACGCCGAGCGCCGCGCTGCCCTGGGCCAGGTTGGACATGACGATCATCGGCCAGATAAAGGTGCCGCCCTGGGTGGAGATCAGTTGCAGGTCCACGGCGAGGAACATGTGGTGCATGCCGGTGATCACCAGCGGTGCATACAGCAGACCGAAGATTGCGCCGCCGACCATCGGCGCCAGGTCAAACAGAGTGACCACGCCTTCGGTGATCAGGATGCCCAGGTGACGGGTCACCGGGCCGATGATCGCCAGCGCCAGTACGCCGGTGACGACGATGGTAGTGATTGGCACCACCAGCAACTGAATGGCATTCGGCACCCGTGCCCGCAGCCATTTCTCAATCACGCTCATCACGTAGGCGGCCAGCAGGATCGGCAGGATCTGGCCCTGGTAGCCGACCTTCTCGATCTTGAACCAGCCGAAAATATCGAAGTACGGCAGGCTCTGGCCGTCGAGGCCGGCGACCGCCTTGCCGTAGTTCCAGGCGTTGAGCAGATCGGGGTGCACCAGCATCAGGCCGAGGACAATGCCGAGGATTTCACTGCCACCAAAGCGCTTGGCGGCCGACCAGCCCACCAGTGCCGGCAGGAACACGAACGAGGTGTTGGCCATCAGGTTGATCAGGCTCCACAGGCCATCCAGGTTCGGATAGGCGTCGAGCAACGTCTTGTCCGCGATGAACATGCCCTTGGCGCCCATCAGGTTGTTCACCCCCATGAGCAAACCGGCAATGATCAGCGCCGGCAAAATCGGCATGAACACATCGGAGAACACCCGCACCAGGCGCTGCATCGGGTTTATTTTGTCGGCGCTTTTCTGTTTCACGTCCGCGATGGTCGACGCGGCGAGGCCCGTTTGCTCACGCAGGGCGGCGTAGACTTTTTCCACTTCGCCGGGGCCGATCACGATCTGGAACAGACCGCCGGTGAAGAACGAACCCTTGACCAGGTCGACCTGGTTCAGCTCGCCGCTGTTGGCCAGGCTCGGGTCCTTGAGGGCCAGGCGCAGGCGGGTGACGCAGTGGGCAGCTTGCTCAAGGTTGTCGCTGCCGCCGAGGTTCTTGAGAATCTCGCGGGCAATATTCGGATAGTCGTGGCTCATGCTTGGTATCCACTCTGGTTTTTTTTATTGGGCGGTCATAGGCAGCACGCCGAAGCCAAAAGTACTCGTCTGTACGAGTTAAAGCAATAACTCGTATGTACGAGTTTGAAAATGATTAATTTTCTGTTTTTTGAGTCAGAAATTTCCGAGTTCTACAATGGGTTGCATGGACAAACCCCATCGCTGCCACTAAGGTTCCTGCCTTGAACGCCAACGTGGCACAGAGCCCTTCCCCATGAGTAAATACAACCAGATCTATACCGATCTGCTTGCCAGCATCACCACCGAACGCCTGCAACGCGGCACGCGCCTGCCCTCCGAAACCGAACTGATGGACGCCTACCAGGCCAGCCGTGGCACGGTACGCCGGGCGATCGAGCAATTGCAGGAGCGCGGCTTCGCGCAAAAGATCCACGGCAAGGGCACCTTTGTGCTGTCACCCAACCCCATCGAGTTCCAGCTCGGCGGTATCGTCAGCTTTCGCGAGACCCATGCCGCCCTCGGCGACGACGTCAGTACCGAAGTGGTGGAGTTCAGCCAGTTCCCGCTGGAAGGCCCGTTGATGCAGCACATTGAGGCCGAACCTGGCAGCCTGATCACCCGGGTCAAACGGGTGCGGCGGATCGACGGCAAACGGGTGATCCTCGACATCAACCACTTCGTCGCCGACCTGATACCGGGGCTGGATCGGGAGATTGCCGAGCAGTCGATCTATGCGTTTATCGAACAGACCTTGCAGCTGCAGATCAGCTATGCCCAGCGCACCATCGAAGCGCTGCCACGGGGAAAGGACGATCAGACACACCTGGACCTCGAAGGTCAGAGCCATGTGATCGTGGTGAGCAACCAGACGTTTTTGCAGGATGGACGGCAGTTCGAGTACACCGAGTCGCGGCATACGCTGGATAAGTTTTACTTTTCGGATATTGCGCGGCGGTAGACAAACGCCAGAAACACAAAACCCCGGCACCAGGCCGGGGTTTTGTTATTCAGCGCTCAGCTGCTACGGCAGGATCATTCCCACTCTATTATCAACTACCCAGTAAACCCTTCTATTTTAAGGACGAAATTATAAATAAGTTTTTCAATACCATGAAAAAAACCACGCTCCGTAAAGAAGGTTGCCATTTCTCGATGAGGTCGTAATGGGCTGACGCTACCATCATAGGGAAGCAGATAGGCAAATACCTGGGCCCAGAGACTATGTAAGCACTTAGCGCTGCGTAATTTCAGCGCGAAGAGCTCCTGCTACAGGCATTCGCAAGGCCCAAGGAAAACGTTTGGGATCGCTCTGCTCGTACTGATTCACTTCAAGCCTCGGAAGATTTCGCTTGTCATAGAGCGTACCGAACCGCAGTGCAATACTCGCAGGGGCCGCCAAGAACAGAGAAATTTCAGTCACGCCCTCGCGAGCCAGAGACATCACAACGTCTAGAAACTGCAGCGCGAGCTGCTGCTGCTTTCTCTCGGACCAATGCGAATTCGTACTACGTCCGGCGAGGTCCATTCTAACAATCGGAATATCCGACTCGACGAGGCGAACATCAACGTCTAGAACATCGTAAGAGGCAGATATGCAGAGCGCCACTCGCTGCACTTTTGCGCCGAAAGCTCCAAGACCAGTAACAACGAAACGCTTGCCATCATCCTCATCATCGAGCGTGCGCCACATATGCTGCTTGCGATCCCAATCCATAATGAATGTTCTTGATTCATCGTCGACAATTATGCCGAGAAGAAAAAGAAGTGGTACCGGTGCGAGCCCACCGACCACGAACGAAATATCCGCCCTGTCTAGGCCGTTACAACGGCGCGCAATATCTTCAGGCAAGCTCGCAATACGGCGCAGTGCGGCTTCCGGACTGATGATCTGACCATCCACTATCCCCTGCCTTACATCAACCACCACCTGCTCACGCCGTCCCGGCATAGAGGACGGGATTGCTTTTATCAACGGCTGCCCCTGCCAATCACGCAACCCCCTCGCCTCAACTACAATTACCTTTTGTCGGCTCTCCTGACGAATGTCGCGAATGATCAGAGCCAATCCTAAAAAGACTATGAGGCTTGCAATCAGAAACACGCCCCAACTCAGGGCCATAGAGCCGCCACTTGCCGAGTCCCAGCTGAAGATAAACGGCCCATTGGATGTAGGAATCGTTACGCCGACGGTGAGCCCCACGAGAACTAGGGCGAAGAGAGGTACTCCAAATTTTACAAGAGTTACACCTGCTGAGCGTCGCCGAAAGATCCAGTCGATGAGCGATCGCAAGAAGTAGGTGACCAATGTCATTTCTCCAAAATTTCGACAGGCGAGGGGTTAGTATTTCGGGAAAAGAGCGTGCAAGAACAGGAGATCCTGTGCAACCAGTGCAGCCGAACGATTAAGAGCACGGCGAATCCTATGCCGCGTTCGCCCTCGACTAATTCATTCATTGAGAGCGTGTCCTGAACGCTAGGTGTTACGGGGAACCGCGGATGAGAGTGCCACTCCCCTAGATAATTGAAACGGTCATACTCGTGTCCCGTCCGATTGAAGAACTCGCTCAGTGCTCCAGCGTGAGCTTCTGGACTACGGACGAAATGGGCCTGACCTCCAGTCTGATCGTCCATCGAAAGATCAACGACTCGGAAAAAGCCTGGCTCGACTTGCTCGGCCATCAGCACGCCGCCGATCTCACGGCGACCTGCGCTTATTAGCGCCCGCCGCAGCTTGGCCTTGACGTCGCGCGCAATTTCAACCCGCATCGGACGCTCCGGGAAGTAGGTCTGCAAGCAGCTGCCTTAACGCATCCGAGTCGCTTGCCTCTGGCTCGGAGCCCCAAGCATCACTCTCCCCGAGATCGATCGGTTGCACGTCAAACGGGGCGGTGAAGATCCACCTTTCAGCCATCCCTATTAAGTAAGCGGAAAACGGGAAGATTGTCGCGCCGGGACGGGCGAGGATATCGATTGCAAACCGAGACAGATGCGCAGCGACGACCGATACGTCCGCGTCGTCTGCAATAAGGGGAGTTCCTACCCCGTCGCTGTCCGTATACGGCTGCGAAGACCCGTCATCTGGCCATTCAACACCCTGCTCCGCATACCAGCCCTCAATGCGCTGACGGGCAGTAAGTGGTGTCGGATCCATTTTAGGACGTAGGCGTACGACAATGCCCCCCGCCCCGCCCCCGAATACCTGCGCCCAACACATCGGCTTCTCGGCCCTGCGCGCAATCGCTGCGCATAAATTGAACACCGTCGCATCAGCGGTGGCATCTATGATCAGATCGCACTCGGCGATGTCGCTCACTGTGGCGGAAATCGTCCCGCCGCTCTCTTGGCCTCCTATGACTGTGGTACGACTAGTGACGTCGCAATCAGCACTGACCTCCTTGAGCCGGGCCCCGAGAGCAGGTGCCTTATGAATCCCCACCGACCGCCAGTCGAGCTCGTTGCGCACTAAGTTGCCGGACGCGAGGACGTCACCATCGATGAGCACGAACCTACCCACACCCGACCGGGCGAGGTTCACAGCGACCTTCGACCCGACAGAGCCACATCCTACCACCGCGACCTTCGCTCCTGCCAAACGAGCATATTCGGGATCTAGGCGCGCACGACCGTGCTCGGCGAACACTAAGTCGTAGTTGATAAGCAAACGGGATTCCACACTACCGATGACCATTAGGACTTGAATACTTATGCCATCGAAGAGGATGACCCCCACGCCACAAGACACCGCCGATAGCTCTGCTGCCGTAGATCCAAAACCGTGATGCTGAAGTAGAGAAGTCAGCTCCCCAAGCGTCTTACTTTTTGCTGACGCGCCCTCAGGCAGACGGACAACCCAGGCGCTCAACAGACGGGCTCCGTACCCGCGCTTATTAGATTCGGACCATAAAGGTGCATCTTTTGGGCCCATACGCGAGAGCTGGGCAGCGTAAAATCCCGCGAAGTCGTGTTCTTGAATCTCGGCCTCAACTACTTTGCCCTCTTCGACCATCAATAGACCGGCCCACACGTCGTACGAGTAGAGGAACCGCAGTAGCGCACCCCGAGTTCGTTGGGCTGGTGAAGAGTTGTGATCTGAAAGAGCAGACGCCCCAGTCTCATGCTCGGAAGACAACAGGCGATAGGCACTTTCAATCATCATGGCGCCGGTGACATCCGACGTCCAATTATCAGGGCGATACTGCAAGCATAGCTCTCCGGCCGCACCATACTGGTGGCCAGAGATGCGGACTCCGTCCCGCGGGACAATAGAGGGGGTCACGTCCGGGAAAAATTCGGGATAGGTAAGTGTTAGCGGGACAATCCGTTCCCCCACCTCAAGATTGAAGTCGACCGCGATCTGGAGGTTAGCCGCAAACCGCCACTCAATATTCGACAGCCACGAATTCCGATCGAGCAGATCCGCTACCGAGGCTCGCTCGGATTGTGCCCGAGAGGGTTGATCTGCCCACCAGATCAAGCGAAACCCTTTGGCGATGTCGGTTCACGCCGAGTGTTCGGAAATACTGGCGCGCTGGGAGCCGCAGCGCCTAGCGCAGCAGCAGCCGTCGCGGGGCGTAACATGCTCCCAGGTGGCGGAGCTAGACGCGCAGCGGCTCTTTCCGCAACTGCCCCCATGCGAGGTTGGATGCTTTCAATCAAACGCCGCCTTTCAACCTGCTCTGCGAGCTCCCCAAAATCGTGGCGAGCTTGGCCAAGCCATTCAAAGAAAGCTGCTTCTCGCTCAGGATGTTGCGGCCATTTGTCAGCAAAATTCTCGAGAGGGTCGGATGGGTTACGAATGACGCGATTGTGCCCGTCGTGCTCTATGAATTGATCCATACGCGAAAGGATTGAAAAAAGGGCATCCGCGATCTTTTCTTCACCATTGTAAGCATGGGCAGCGAGCGTAGTGATAATTATAGAAATCGGCCGCTCGTCGTAGCGTCCCACAAACATCCCGTCCCGATGCCGCTTTAAAATCATTATGGCCGACTGGAGAGGCGTCCGAATTTTATAGTCAGGTATATCCTCAACGCTCGCTTTTATCGACTCCGCAAGCACGCGCCTACGTTTCTCAAACACCGATCCCATACGTTGCCTGAACCACTCGGCGTATCCCTTGGGATTCGAGCGCTGCCAATCGTTAGAGATCATCTCGTAGACTGGTGACCTAATATCGGTAATGACCAGGGCTGTCTCAGACCATTTCAGATCCAGTCCACGCGCTTCAAGCTGTAGGCGCTGTCGGGTTGCGTTGGGAATTGCAGGGACGATGTCCATATGAAATTGAGCACCGTCCGCATAAGCTAAGACCCAGCAACGGCGCCCCTCAGTAACAGGCTTCACCATATTCTGCGAGTTACGATAAGCCTTGACCTCATCGCCGACGAGCGACTTGAGTTGTTTCTGGGTCAGGTCTCCGGTTCCGAGACGTAGCAAGCAGACGGAATCAACATCGTATTCCTCCTCATCACTAAGCGGGCGAATTGCTGTACCTAGTCGAAACGATCCTTGAACGTATATCTGCGGATCGTGGCCAACGACGGTAGATTCCGCACGATGCAACCATGCCCCTAGAGACTCATAGCTCCGGCACGCTTGATCGTATCGAGCCTCACTGATCGCGAGCTCATCTGCAAGCGCGGCGAGATAGTCTTCAGCAGTTTGCGTCGGCATCCTTGTCAGCTCCGAGTTTTTTGGGCTTCTTTAATGGCACTATAATGCCATTCACATAACATCGGCCAGGTAAGTCTCAACCAAAAAATACTGTACCGGCCGTTTAGAATCGCTTCCGGTCTTGACGCGAGGAAATACGCTGGATACAGCGATATTGTAGGACAGCCGAAGCTAGTCGGATGAGGTGCTGAACTGGCGTCACCGATCACAGGGCTAGCTTCTTTTCCGATCCCGTGCAGGCATTGGAGTCGGGCCACAAGCCAGAATGGTATCGTGCGAAGACGTAAAGTGGAGCGATGTTGTCATGGTTAGTGAATTAGTAGAAATGCTCGGTCGAGCAAGAACCTTAGCAGGTGAAGAATTTACTGGGGTCGGCGTGATTGTCTGCAATCCGGATACAGAGCTTCCCACAGTCCCGCTTAGACTGGAGATCGTGATCCCTAAAGAAGAGGATGCAGCTTTATCCTTGGCCAGAGTTTCTAAGGTAACGAACGACCTCCACGACGGATTCCATGTGCTGACGCCTGATCTCCGCCTAGTAGCAATGTCACAGTATTTTTCTCCTCCTGTATCGAAAACTGCGCTTATAAATAGAAGCAGGAAATTTGGCGGACGGTACTTGGCAGCACTATTTGGATCAACCATTTCAAAAGTGCTTTTATGCGGCATTGCCACTGAATCATTAGGCATTGTCATATTTAAGGATGGCCAAGAAATTTTCTCCGAGAGAACATAGATGTTTTTACTATTATATCCGCTAAGACTAATTGCATTTATAGCTATTGCCTACTGTGTATGTGTGATTGGGAGTTATGAAATAATCAGCAGATTTAATTCCGAGCAAAAAACCGAGATACTTGGAATGGCATTAGGCGGTGGTGCTGCACTTAATACAGTAGTACTTGGGTTTGTATATTGGGGCTGGCGAAAAGTTTGGGAGTTTTTGCCATTCCTGAATAGCTGGCTGTTCCCCGACCTCAATGGTGAATGGGACATGACGATTCACTACCGAAACCACGGTAAGAGCGGTGAAGTTCGTGCCATAGCCATAATCAGGCAGAACTGGCTGAGTATGAGCATGGAGGTGTTGTCGCAAGATTCGGATTCACAGACGCTTGCGATGGTACCAAAAAAAGATCCTGAATCCGGCCGCGCCCAAATCTTCTACTTTTATCGTGTGACACCAAAGAAGACCAATATTGCTACAAGAGAGGCTTATGAAGGATCTGCCAATTTAAAGTTCTTCGAAGCTAGCCCAACACAACTGGCAGGAAATTATTATACCAGCGCGGCAACGGACGGGCACTTTGAGCTAAGAAGACCAGGAACTAATTCTCCATGATTGTGCTGCCTGCCGCATATACGTCGCATCTGTAATTCTTTTGGAAAGTGCGACCCACAATAAGCAGCAACTCGGCACAAAAAAAAGGCGGGAAATGGCAATGAACGATACGAAAGAACGTGAGATGTTCGGAAACTTTTCACAGTACGAAGCAGCAAAAAATGACCTTTACGAAATATGTGCACAGATATTAAAATTCCCCCAAGAGCGTGAACATGAAAGATATTTTTTACTGGCTGTCGCTCGTCGAACATTGTCTTTAGAAGCAGCCTTCAGGCAATCCATAGAAGCGTGCAATGGCCAAATGGCAATGACGCTTGTTCGATTAAATCTAGATACCCTGGCAAGGTCCTATGCACTCTACTGGGCAGATGAGACAGATAGCATGACCGCAGAAACATTTGCGCAGCAAGTCGCCCAAGGGAAAAACATCAAAGACATGAAGTTACGTGGAGCGAAAGAGAAAGCTTCTGACAGATGGCTAATACAACAAATAGAAGGCTTAGGAGACTGGATACCAGTAGTTTATAAGAAAACATCTGGCGCTATTCACTTCTCAGACTTCCACATCAAGCAACTATTGCAGCAAGCCAAGCCAATCAAAACGCTTGAAGATGGCTCACTCCATGCAGAGTTAACCATCGGTCCTGGCGAGAAGGACGCCGAACCCGAACTATACCGCGAGCTCAAACAATCGTTCCTGCATATTACCCTTATGCTGATTGTAGCAATACAATATCGGTGTGAACTAAAGCTCGAGTGACCTAGCAGTTATCCTTGTAAGGCTCCTTTTGAGGAGTTAAAAAGCTCTAAAGCGGCGACCCCGGAAACGGCCCAAGTGAGCTTTCACCCTTTCCGAGCATAGACTATCATGCTCATCGTCTCGCGAATTTGTCCCTGCAACTCCCTGAATTCGATCATTGTTCTTTCCACGTCAATGGGGTGTGCGCCTTGGCCTCGCTTTTCGGCAAGCCAAAATTTCAATAGCCCGGCAACTCGTCCAAGGTCGCCATTGACCTTAGCCAAATCTGCCACAGCTCTCAGGTCAACGACCGACCGAATGGGCGTGTTCATGCCTAAGGCGCGAAGGTAGCCCGAGCGTGACATGCCTGCTTCTTCGGCCTTGTCAGTGATTAGCGCCTTTTCCTCGTCAGTAACCCAAACCTCGATTGGCTTGCCGCGTCGGCGAGCCGGTGCCTTTTCTTTGGTGTCGTCTGCCATTGTAGGGCCCTGTTTTGCTATTGCATTTTTGCCCTTAGACGCGGCAGCGTCTGCCTGCCTCGCAGAGCAAGATACGTTGAGCCGAAGGCGAATAAGGGGCGGTGATGGATGGGTACGGGCTTGCCCGTACCCGTACAACACACATCTTGCCGTCATTGTTTTTGCGATTCTATGCGATTTGGACAAAACAGCCAGTTCCGTTTTTCCCACTCACATATATTTTCCTAGAATCGCATTAAATCGCATTAAATCGCATTGAATCGCATTAGTCGGAACAATTAATCGCAAAAAATTGCGCTATTTTTCTTTGAAAAAATATATTAATTAGTACCAGATAGCTCGAACGGAGAAAAACGTATGAATAACCACGAATTGCCCCCTGTCGAGCACCACCCACAACGCCGTGGATGCGGCCGTGTGTCGTTCATAGCTGTCATGGATGAGGTTCGGGCGGAAGTCGTGCGAGGGGTGCCTTTGGTGCAAATATACGAGGCTTTCGAGGATTGGTTAGACCTCGGCTATACCAGTTCACCAAATACGTTACTCGGTTCATCAAGCATAGGACGACCAGTCATTTGCATTGCATTCGACCACCGATTACATCGGTTTGACCAATGTACTTCATAACCATGATCGACAGAGAACTGCACATTGCTGCCAGTGGCAGTGACAGGCAGAAAGCGGCCATAAGTGGACGTTCGCAAGCGGACGCGTCCGGCCAACAGTCGTCATCACGATATGCTGCTCTCGACATAATGCTGCTGTTTACATTCTGCGGTTATCGGTGGACAGTATTGAAAAAGTCTATCCTTTCAACCAGCCTGCACACTGATCGATGAAAATGCCTTTTTGCAAGTAGTCACCAAAATCTAAAATCGCCATGCTCTATTACAAATAAAGTTTCAGCATAGCAATTTCTGTTATTGCCCCGTAGTTGATTTTATTTTTATAAATAAAAAACTAGTGAACCGCTTGGTAGCTCTAAAGTGCCCGCAACAGCTGTTTAAATATTAGCAGAGCGCCATCAGTTTTCTTTACGAGTTCGCTTGATAATATAATCCTGCAATGCAGAGCCCTGAAGCTTTTTCTTAGACCCATTTAGTCGAACCCAAGTTTCGCCAGATGAGTTAAAGTAAAGCAGCTCCGATTGAGATCTTGGTATATTCACCTCCAATACGTAGCCATTATCAGCATTTAAAACCTCGTGAAAAAACACCCCTATTTGTGTTGGATCTATAGGCGGTTCGATTACATTGATTTTATCGCTAACAACCCTTCTGATATCATCTTTCATTTTAGTTGTCAATTTTAGGCTTTTGACTAAGCCATCATCATTAACACCCCAAAAAACGCTTCCACCCTGGCTATTGAAAAAAGCTAAAACATACTCATCCACTAAGTTACTAATTGATTTTACTGGATTATTACCCTTAACCTCCTTAAATTCTACTGTCAAGTTTTCCTCCAAGCAAAACTTTTCCCCCTCAACAAGCTTAAACTCTCGAGTTAGATAGGTATGACTTGGTAAGTTCTGGTTGTACAGCACCCTCTCAGCTTCACGCTGCGCGCGAGCGAAGTCTTCCAATCGACACGAAATAATAGCTAATAAATCTCCGCTCCCAACAAAAAAATTTAGCCCTAATACGGTATGATTAATTGACGTTGCATCGTCGTACTTATAATATTTTTTTATTGGCGGGAGAATACCATCAACTAATGACTCTACTTTTAAAAGGTATTCATCAAAAGAAAAAGGCTTAATCCAAGCACCGAGATTCATATAGCTCGTCTGCATTGTAATATCCATCCCTCTTCCGGAGTTATCGAGAGAGAGCGCTGACAAGGAAGGGTAAAACTCTTGAACCGCCCCTATGTAAAAGCTAATATCAGACGGTATATTTTCGACTCTTGTACCGTTCAGCTTTGACAAAAAATCGCTTCCACTTACCTGCAGCTTACGATTTCGCGGACTATCCATCAGATAAGTCCCTTTATAAAATAGCTCAACTCTTTCAACAGAGCATTTAAAATCTATAGCCAAGGCTCACTCCTTGCTTGGTGTTACTTACGACGAATAAAACTGGCCACGTGACGCTGTACCATCCTAGGAATAATATTATGGCAAGGGCACAGTGTCTATCGACCCATGACTGTTAAGAGTTTTCCTCGATCTGTGCATATATCTTTGCGTTGCCCCCCGAGATTTCTTGATAGTGTCCGCGAGTGGTTGCGGCGGTCTATAGACTCAGGCTCCATCCGGCTGGCCGTCGTACCTTTATAGCCACTCATTGAATGACTTCATAGCTAGTCGGACGAAATCGCACCGAAGAAATCCGATGGAAGACGACACGCCTGATGTAACCAGTATCCGGTCTCACGCCTCAGGAAATCGAGATTGCGTGCTAACGAAACAGAAATGGTCTTACATTTTCGACTAAGCGCAGGACTTCACTTTCGTTATGCCGCAGGAATTCGTGGCTCCAATGCTCCCAGCTTTCATCAAAACAGGCATCCGAAAGCTCTGCTCCAATTTTTTCAAGTGAAATTCCTCGATCAACTCGCAAAGGCTCCGGCTCATCCAACGTTCCTAGCAGATAAACACGTCCTGCTAAGTCCTCTGGAAACCGCTCTCTAAAATATCTGAGCCTTTCTTCTACCTTATTATCAAAATCGATAAGCAATACTATGTGTCCCAACGGATACTTTCTCAAAATGGGCACATAAGTCGTAACGAAATCATTACAAACTTTTGCCCACCCTCCAGAATATGGCAACGCTGCAACCGCTCGTAGGTTCAATGACGGATTTCTCAGAAAACCGTTCGCTAATTGGCGGTTAGCATCATCCTCTGGAAGTATCAGTAAGTGAGGGGCCAGCCGATTAACACTCACGGTTCCAGATCTCCGTATATAAGAGACTGCACAAGGTCAGAAGGAGCAGGCATGTCGTCCAAGAGTCGGATAATAGTAGGTTCGAGGTGCGATCTACGCCCCAAAACCCAAGTGTTATCATTAGAGAATCGGCGTACAGCTTCCTCATTATGGGAAGTCATAACAATCTGACCGCCTTTGTGAAAACCTTGCCTCAAAGCCATTACGAAGTGACTAACTTCATTAAGAGCCAAGTAATTGTCAGGCTCGTCCCAGAACGCAAACAATGGCCCATAGCATTGATTCGCGGCCAAAACTACAGCGCAAAGAAAGAAGCATTTTTCGCCGTCGGACAAGGAGTCGAATTCAAACTCATGCTCTGCTGTTTCCGACTTAAAGCGGACTAGTAAGGACTTGGATTCTTTACCCGCTCGCTCGAATCGAAAGTCCGCCAAATCCGGCATAATTTCCTGTAAATGGCGAGTTAGGGTAGAATAAGCCGATGGATATTGAGCCAGTATGCCCGAAAGCCAATCAGCGAAGTTTTTACCATCCTCTTCGGGCTCAAGTGTTTCATCACTTGCTTCCCCCCCCATGTGACTAGGAATAGGCGCAAGCAGTATCATTCTAGCCATCCATTCGCGAAACTCGCTTAAAGCATCACTACTGGATGGATCTTGTATAACCGGCAACGCGATTAAATGCCAGTCTATATTGAACTTCGCCTCAGGCTGCGCGCCACCCTGACGCCTTATTACTACCTGAGCTAATTCGCGCGAGTATACAACTTCATCATCGAGCATTAATTTTTCTTCTAATACCCTAAGCTCTCGGAATCGTTCAGGCAAGTCTAAAAGAAGGACATATCGATACAAACGACCAGAAAGCTTGGCCTCCATTTCTAAGCGAATTGGCACATCAGTACGACCCAAGGTGAAATCCTTGACTCTAACTAACTGGCCAACCCGATTCGTTCCCCGGCCAATTGCCTGAAACAGCCTAAAAACTTTTGCCAGCGTGCTTTTTCCGCTGCCGTTTTTTCCGATCAGTAGTGCAGAGGATGCACTACCCGGTTTGAATTCAAAGTTTTCTAGGCATCGAAAATTGTGAATGTATAGGCGTTGTAACATGATGCCATTCCTCATACTGATTAATGCGGTATCGCAATCCCACCCTACGTCACATAAATGCCATGGGATGTACAAATAATGATCTTAGCGCTTCCGTCGTTCCGACAATGCATGCCCCGCTACTTAAGCCTATCACAAGCCTGCCTTTGAGCTATTTTACGTTTTGCTTGCACACGTAGGCGCGCGCAGAGGCGAATGTCATGGAGCGCCACCCTAATTTGCAAGCCACAAAGCGCCAGCTTTTAGCCGGAAGCAATTGCTCATGAACGTCTGCTTCTGGCCGATTGCTGCCCTTGGCGAGAGGCAGAAAACGGCCAAAAGCTGCCTTGGTTCCCAATTCGTTTATTTGAACGGTCGGCGCACATTGACAACCTCCATGTGCGCCATCAGCCCTCATTGCCTCGCCTGTTCCAAAAGTAATGGCCAATGTGGACGTCTGCGGCCGCCACCACTACCACACCCCTCTACGTGTTCGCAGGTTGGGGGATCAATTCTGACCTCATTCCTCACAGCTTGTGGGCTTTGCGGCCCTAAGTAAGCACCGACCCACAACGCAAATCCGGCGTTATCACGCTGATCAACTGCTCCCGAATCTCGCCACTGCTCGCTGCCAGATCAACCGTCGCAAACCGGATGTAGTGCCCCTGTATCACCACACTCTCATCCACCCTTTCGCCAACCGCCGGATGCAACAGCAAACCGCTGGCGGTCTGCGTGAGGGGGTTCGACTCGGCCACCTGCGAGCGAAGGTATGCGTATATCTGATAAAGATGAGCGCTGTGCAACGTCTGCGTGCGATAAACGCTGCGCTTGTAGATTGCCGTGAACTTGGTATCAATCACCATCCGCTGCGCCAGCGTTGCATTCTCAAGCATCATATCAACCGTCATCTGCGGGAAGACCGCATCCAACCCCGGGGTACGGTCGCTGCTATTCCATCTCAGTTTCACCCCCGCACGAACAGTCCAGTCGCCCTTCAGTGCCACGCGGTAAAATCCTGCTACGGCTTTCTCGAACAACCGGCGCACCCAAACTTCGTCGCGATTGGGTTGGTGCATGTACTGCTTGCCTGCGGACTCACTGGGGATAGCCATGTCATAGGCGAGTTTGGCGGCGGAAACCATCAGACGATCCGCCGTGTCGTGCCCCCCGAATCGCTCCAAGTCGATCTGCGAACGAACCACACCCAGATTGGAGACCCCCAGTTCTGTGAGGCGCTGCGCAAGTTGTCGGCAGCGTCTGCCGACCGGGTGCCGACGCAGCAATCCAGCCAATCTTTCCAAGGCCATTCGAACAAAGCGATTTCGAACGGTGTCCAGGGTCAGTTCGTCGAATCGGCAAGCTATCTGCCCACGCATCAATAGCTGTTTGCGCTCGGTAGCGAGGACATCAATCCGGCCGCGCACGCGGTTGACGATCTGCTCGCGATGCTGATAACCCAGCCCCAAATGGCGGCGCAACCGTGCTTCAACGGCATCGGCCAGGATTTCTCCTACCATGCGCGGCAAATCGTCGGGCATGGCTTCGATAGCGGTCCTGGCATTGCCCAGGGCCCGATAGAGATCCGAAGCATAGAGCATCAGCAGCCAAAGATTTCTGACCGGAATACGACCCACCGCTCGCTCGGAGCTATGAATGAATGCCCCTTCTGCAAGGTTTGCCATATCACCAGCCTGCTAGAAGATTGGCTGCTGCCTCTTGCGCACTGGCGGGTGTGTCCACCCAATATTCGTCCAGCAAGGGCAGGATCTCGGTTTCTACCACTCGAACGAACCAGTCCCGCGTGGTGCCCTCTTTAAGCATCTCGCTTGGCGTCACGTAGCTATGCCCAATCTGGAATTGCTTACCCAGTCGCTCATCATCGGCAATCACGGTATTGAGTTCAGCCATCCGCGTTTCGATGTGGTGCGCCAAGTCGGCGTCTACAGCACATTGCGTGGTGACCCATTTGCGCCAACGGTCTCCCAACCTTGGGGTCAGGCTGATAAACGCAAATCTGCGCCGCAGCGCCAGATCAACCAAAGCCAGAGACCGATCGGCCACGTTCATGGTCCCGACCACGTAAAGATTTTCCGGGATATGGACAACCGTACGATTGCCGTCTGCGTCGGGATAGCTCAACTCCAGCGCTTCGCTTGGCGTGCGCTTGCCTGCTTCCAGCAAGGTCAGCATCTCGCCAAAGATCTGTGCGGGATTGCCGCGATTGATCTCCTCGATCACAACCACAAACGTTGAATCTGGATTGTTGAGCGCTGCTTTTACCACCTCCATGAAAACACCTTCGGCCAGGGCGAGACCTCCTCGACCGTCTGGGCGCCAACCTCTAACAAAATCCTCATAAGACAAGTTGGGGTGGAACTGAACAGATCGAACTTTTTTGACGTCCCGAGTGCCGATCAATGCGAACGCAAGGCGCTTGGCGAGCCAGGTCTTGCCAGTACCCGGCGGCCCCTGAAGGATCAGGTTTTTCTTCTCGCGCAAACGAACGAGCACGCTTTCCAACTCGGCATGCTCCAGAAAACAACCCTCTGCGAGGATGTCTTCCAATGTGTAGGAGGGTAAGGCAGGATGGTTCGCGATGGCTGGCTCGGCTTCTGTCACCTCCGGTTCCTCGTCCATATCGTCTGGGGACAGTTCGTCGCTATCAAGAGAGGAATCAGACTCCAAACCCCAAGCTAACAACGATAACTCCGGGAACGAATGCGCGGGGTAGCCACTTTCCTGAAACCGCGGCTCGAGTATATCCACCACTTGCAAGTAGTCTACTGCGGCGCATCGCCTGTTTGGGCCGTTACGGTTGATCGTTATCGCTAGAGTGTCCTTAATGTACGTTCTGGACAGCCCGTCAAGGCTGAGCAATGCCCAAGGCCGGGCCCAATACAGCCCCATGGTCAGGTTCCATGCGACGCCCAGGCGGCCATTACTGTCATCGAACGCCTTGGCAAATGCAGTTTTGGCGACTTCCTCCTGGCCCTCTTCGCTATCGGCATAGGCGATGGCTGTCGCGAAGGTTTCCCACAGCGAGTCAATGTGATCACGGCTACGGTTCTTTTCGCGTGGGAAATACCAAGACTTCAAATTGTGCAGTACGGGCACACCTTCAAACGACTGTGGCACCGGCTCTTCAACGCCCAGGAAAATCGCGATCTCGGTGGCAATCGCTTTCCGGTTTACTTCTTTGGTTTGGCGGTTGAAGGTGCCCATGACAGTGAACGGGCAAATGTCCCGTACAAAGCCACGCTTGCCGTTTGGATAAATGTCCGCTTCCAGATAACCCAGCGCCGGTACCTGAGTGGATATCTCTTTCAGCCCTGCCACCAAGGCTTTCCGATCGTGCCGATGCTGGAGCAGCTTGTCGGCGATCGCCATGTAGAAGCGCGTCCAGCCAAACTTTTCCGAAACCGCAGATTGGCGACCAAAGCGCGCTTTCCAATAAGGGGCATCGCAAAAGCGTTGAATATCCTGGGCGTTGCCTTCAAACGCAAAGTCAATCAGTCCATCATTTTTCCAATCACCCGGCAGCACGCGCCAGATCGTGCCGCGGTGGGTGTAGAAGTACCATTTATGTCCCGGCTTGACGGGTTCCCAGTCGACCTTGACTTGCCGGCCGTCATTGCGATTCTCAGTGATAATACCGGTCGCCTTGATGGTCATGACCGAAACTCGATTCCCACGGTTATCGAACGGTAGGTCATGCAATTGGGTGTAGGCCGACTTGATCGCAATGCGCTCGCCCACTTTCATGCTGCGCACGAGATCAAGGTGTTTGTCGTCGTAGCCATTTTCCCAGATGCCCTCGCGAAGGAAGCGCGCAGTCTGATCATCTTTCCTTCCGTAAGCGGCGCCGACGAACCACACGGGCTGGGTGGAGATTCCTTTAGGTGCGGTAGTCATGTCATTCCCTTAAATAGCAGTGTGTGGAGGGGGGCGAATCAGTTGCAATTGATTGCGTGACACATTCGGTGGGCTTCGATCGCATACTGGCTATAGCGCGCCCAAATCTTGCAAGGCGATAGTACTTTTCGTGACCACGACTCAAACGAGCCAGATCTGGCTTACCGTTCTTCCCAGCAAGCCCCCCCCCGCGAAAAACGAAGAGGCAATATGCCAGCAGCGGAGCTGCTCTGCATAGTAGGCAACGTGTCAATAAAATCCGCGAAACTTTCATCAACCGGTAGCCCGATGCGTGCTTTGTACGCCGCTTCAGGCCGAGCTGTGCCTGGCGGGAATGACTGCTATGGGTCGTTCTCTGCCGGTCATGGCCACGAAGCGTGGAGGTCAAATCTGGCGCAAATGGCTGGTCAGGTCGAATGCAAACTGGTGGGCAAGTCTGTGCGTTTGCCAACCCGGCCGCCCCCCTTCCCTTTGGTGTCCCTTTTTTGAGATCAACACGGTGGCCTTGTGCGCTGCTGGAAAACATGGGCGCGCAGGTTTTTTCTGAGGGTGTATTGGCCAGTACACCGGCAGGGCACTGCGCAGCCTCCCTTGTTAGATATCTAACATGGATGAACGAGGTTCGTTCATGGCCAGCAATCGCGTTTGTCGCGCGGCCCATAAACCACAATCCCCGGTAGCGAATCTGTACGACACGCCGGCTGGCCAGCGCATAGACAACTCTGTGAGCGTACCGAACGCATTTTCATGCGGAAGGGGAAGCCGCCGCGAAGCGGTGGGGGAACCCCCGCAAGGGTGCCCCTGCTTCGGTTGCCCAGTTGGCACCCTCAGCGGTTTTAGAGTTTTAATTAAGCTTTAAAAGATTTAGGAAAAAAATAATTAAAATTTCTTTTTATTTTCAATGGGTTGTAAATTTGTCCAGTGTGCAATGTACGGCTTTTGGTGGGTAATGTACGGTTTTGGGTGGGTAAAGTACGGAGGTTGGTGGGTAATGTACGGACTATCCACAGGCTAAGCGCGTGCCGCGCATTGGCACCCGTACATTACACACCGGCCGCTCCGTCGACCATGCGGCGCCGATGTGCCATTGCGAGCAGCGGCCCGCTCTGCCCGGCCTCCATCGTCAAGGTATATTCCGGCAAGTCGTTAGCCTCGACGATGCCGCGTAAGATGCGGCAGAATTCTTTGAACGTTCCCGCCGAGCCGCTGCGCTCGTAGATGGTCTGGAATGACCATCTGGCCTCTGTCTTGCCCGCTGCTCTGCGCGCAAGACGATACACGAACCGGCCAATGCCGGTACCGATCAGGAAGAAGTCAGGGTGGAGGGCCAGCACGTCGGGGTTTTTGCCGCCCGTGATCTCCTGATACATCCACTGCGCCACCTCGATCTCAATGAATTCTGGCTTGCCTGAGCTGTTCTCAATGACCTTGTATCGGCTAATCAGCGGCTCACCTTCATTCACGGTGATGGTTCGGCCATTCTTGCCCTTTTCGGTACGCCGGACCGCTACATGCGTGGTATTCAGCCGTAGGCACGTCTCTACAAGATCGTCTTTCTGCTTGCCGCCATAAGCACGACGCAGGAATTTGAGGACGTCACCAACGTGCGGCCGGAAAACCCGGCCCGGCTTTTCGCCCCTACCATCTCGATAGCGGTTCATTGCTTCGGTCAAATGCGACACAGCCATCAGCACAAGGTCGTAATCCCACACCGAAGCCATACCGGCTGGACCGGCAGACACCTTCACGTTGCCGTCCCGCAACTCATAGGTGATGACCTCGCCCGCACGCCTCTCCTTCTTGGACAGTCGGAATACGGCCACATCCATGATGTTGCGGCTATCGCGGATGCCCACGTCATACACCGTCGGGATGAAGAAATCCTGCTGCTCATCCCCCTTGGATGGTTTGCGCACGCGGGTAGCGGGTTGTAGCTTAGGCGCTGCTACTAGACGGCTTTCCTCGTTCCCTTCGCGCTGCAAGCGGTCGGCGACTTGCTCGTATGTCTCGCCAGGACGCGCTACGGCCTCAATGCGCTCGCGGCCTATTACAGCCCTCATCGACTGGGGACCATTGTTTCTGCTAGTCATATGGATGGCCAAACCCCATGCCAACTTGCTGAGCGACTGTGCGCCCTGCATTCTCGTCCAGAGCTGCCCGCAGATGGCCGCATGAAATCCAGCACAAGCGGTTTCCCCTGGCATGCTGCCCACACATCAATCGCCACGATTCAGGCCCCTATTCCGGGGCGGGCAGCATGTATACCCGACGACTTGCGCGCGTCGATCCATTCCTCGATCTCAGTCAGATCCCACGCGACGTTTCGGCTGGTTAGTGCGATGCGGCGCGGGAACTCCCCCCGCTGTTCCATGTTGTAGATCGTGCGTTCAGCCAGCGGGATCATCGCGTGCAATTTCTTGCGGTTGATGAGTGTCTTGCTCTTTGGCTTGATCTCCATAAGGTCGCTTTCCTTCAAAGTCGTCAGATGCTTGACAATGCCCTCCAGCGCCAGAGTCAGGGTGCAAAAAAGTTAGAATTTAGTTGTCACGAAGAGCTATCATCGGACGATGAAAAAACGTGAGAAAGCGCCGAGCACATTCGATCCGTTTCTAGAACGCCTGGTTAGGGAAAGTGATACATCGTCTGATCGCATCCGCGCCAAGCTCAGCAACGTCTATGACTGGGGCTTCTGCGAACTATGCTGGCGATCCACCGAATACTCGATCAGCGTGGGGGCTCAAAAGGTCTTCAAGCGCCTAAAACGAGGAAATGTCAAAGTCGCGCCGCTAACGGATGCCATTCGTGCGGCAGCTCAGAAAAAAGCCGACGCCTTGGTGGAGCGCTACGAGCAGGCATGGAAAGGTGAGTTCGGCCGGTACGAGCCCGCCCGCATGTTGATGGCCTACTGTGACATGGTGGAAATGCGCGGTGACCGTTCGGTGTCAGCCTTCAGGGAGCACGTCGAGCGGCGAATACTCATTGCCGCGTGGGCACGGCATGGTGAGTTGCTCCGGCCCACTAAACTACCGGGTCAGCCCGAAGGCGCAGCGAAGCCCAGCAAACTCTACTGCGAAGCACACAACCCAAGGCGAAGCGATGAAGCTCGCCGCGCATATCAACGTGACAGAAGGTTGGCGCTAGAGTATGACGAGTTGATTGACAAAATCTGGTCGCAGGAAGCCGGCACTCTCCCTGAGTGGGACATTGAAGCCCACGCATATGTCAGGAGAGAAGCCTATCGACTGCTCCAGGCACTCAAGTCTCCCACCAGTATGATGGATGATCTGTTAACTCAGGGCACCATGAGTCAAGCTGAAATAGCGCGCCAGCTTGGCGTATCACGCCAAGCAGTTTCCGCCGCTGTCAAGCGGCGAGCGCAGAAGCAGGCGACACGCTGAAGACAATCATGCTCTAATTAGCCTCCGGCGCTCTGCCGTGGCTGTTTGAGCGTCCATTCATCAATCATATCCGCCCAATCCTGTAGCATCGCCGTGCGCTGCTCACGGTATTCAGCCTTGTTGTAGATAGCCCGCACGCCTTTCTGCTCGTGCGCAAGACACTTCTCAATCCAATCAGTGTTGTAGCCCGCCTCATGCAGCAGCGTGCTGGCTGTTCTTCTGAGGTCGTGCGGCCCAAACTTGGTCAGCGCCTTCCCTTCTTTCTGCGCAAGCCGGTATGTCAGCGTCAACACTTGGTTAATCGTAGCGGCACTCATTGGCAAGTCCGAGTCGTACCGTGACGGCAACACGTAGTCCGATCCACCAGCAAACGTCTTTAGTGCAATGAAAATGTCTAACGCCTGCTTAGATAGAAAAACGAGGTGAGGATTTCGGCGTTTCATCCGTTCTTTGGGAACGGTCCAAAGCGCCTCGGTGAAATTGATCTCGCTCCAGGTCGCGTTGGTCAGCTCGCTCTTACGCACCATTGTGAGCAACAACAGCTTAGCGGCAGCACGGACTGACGATGCGGTGCCAATGCGCTCCATGTACTGGTACATCAAGCCGATCTCTTCAAAGCTCAACGCCCGGTCGCGCGGCTCGAATTTGGCGATGCTGGAAGGACGTACCAAGTCTGCTGGATTCTCGACCTTGTTCCCGCGCTCAATGGCCCAACGATAGACCTGCATCACCACCTCGCGAACGTGCACCGCCGTTGCCGGTGCACCTCGCTCAACAATGGCATCTGTCAGCGCTCGCAAGTCCTCGTGAGTAATCTCCACAAGCTTCTGATTGCCGAATTTCGGCTTCAACTCACGCTCGTAGATGGAGCGCCGCATATCGCGGGTAGAATCAGCCATCTGATAGCCGCGCAGCCACTTTTCAGCCCACGCATCAAACGTCTCCGCGTCCTTAACACGTGCCTTGTCCCGAGCTTTTTCCTTCGCAGGCGACTTCCCAGCCGCGACCATTTTCTTGGCCTCGTTCAGCCGCTCACGCCCCTCCGCAAGGGTAATCCCGCCACTACCGTATCGGCCGAAGGTGATGGTTTCTTGCCTGCCGTGAATCGAGTAATTGTAGCGAAACGAGATGGCTCCAGCGGCTGTAACGGCTACATAGAGGCCGTCACGGTCGTTCACCTTGTAGAGTTTTTCCCTAGGTTTGAGGTTACGTAGCTTGGTATCGGTAAGCATGGTCCCTGCCTTTTCTCGTTCAAAATACCATGCTCTAAAAACCCACAAAAATTCACAAATAATTCGTTATAAATCAATATTTTGTGAATTTTAGATACCATGGGCTCGCGGGAACGCTACACATGGTATCGGGGCATCGGCATGGCATCAGGCTTAGATAATACCAGCTACCATGCCACGGATAGGGGGTGCTTGGCGATGCTAAGAATTGCCAAATAGTGCCAGACAAAAAAACCAAAAAGCCCGCAATTACGCGGGCTCCAGGGCATTTATTGCTAGATAGTGCCGGGCAATGCCGGACGTCCCATCATTCCCACTCAATGGTCGCCGGCGGCTTGCTCGACACGTCATAAGTCACACGCGAAATACCTTCGATCTCATTGATGATACGGCCGCTGACCGTCTCCAGCAGTTCGTACGGCAGGTGTGCCCAACGGGCGGTCATGAAGTCGATGGTTTCCACCGCACGCAGGGCCACAACCCAGGCGTAACGACGGCCATCGCCGACCACGCCAACCGATTTCACCGGCTGGAACACCACGAATGCCTGGCTGACCTTGTGGTACCAGTCGGCC
>Ga0247742_10000838_pt1 | contig 23146 bp, 24 predicted proteins | sample UWRJL208509C2_FD_180944 | JGI IMG/M metagenome (GOLD analysis project Ga0247742, IMG submission 180944) | Plant litter microbial communities from Arlington Agricultural Research Station in Wisconsin, United States - UWRJ-L208-509C-2 | ecosystem: Environmental > Terrestrial > Plant litter >... | reverse complement strand
CTCTGCCAGTCGGTGACCGGCTTGTAGACCACCGTGGCCACGTCGACCTCGGCCGGGCCCGCCGCGGGCGCGGCACCGTGTCCGCTGCAGGCGGCCAGGGCCAGGGCGCAGGCCACCGGATAGATGAGACGTATGCCAGGCATGTTGCTTTTCCCCACTGCGGGCCGTGGCGAGGGTGCAACGGCAGCCTGAGTGTCAGATGCGGACAGGGGGCCGGATAGCAGGGTTCGACGCGTTTTTGGCGGATGGTGCTGCGTGAAGAGAGGGTCGAAACAGCGCGAAGCAAGAATGTGCAAGTCATGTGAAAACGTGCTCTGGATCACATTTCGGTGCTAGCGTGTGCCTTCGGGCCGCTGGGGCAGGCGGGTCACGACCTGCGGGGTATGACGCGTGTCGACCGAAGGTTTCATGGGGCCGGACTACCGGTACCGCGCCTTCATCAGCTACAGCCACCAGGACAAGACCCCGGCGGCGTGGCTACATCGCGCCCTCGAAACCTTCGCCATCCCCGCACGCCTCGTCGGCCAGTCCACGGCCATGGGTGTCATTCCCCGTCGTCTCACCCCGGTGTTCCGTGACCGCGAGGAGCTGGCCAGCGCCGGCGACCTCGGTCGCACCGTCAATGCCGCCCTGGCGCAATCCGCCTGCCTGCTGGTGGTCTGCTCGCCACAGGCTGCGATGTCGCGTTGGGTCAACGAGGAAGTGCTCTCGTTCAAGCGCCTCGGTGGCGAGGATCGGATCTTCTGCCTGATCGTCGCCGGCGAGCCGAACGCCACGGCTTTGCCGGGGCGCGAGGCGGAGGAATGCTTCGTGCCAGCCCTGCGCTATCGCTGGGGCGTGGACGGCGCGCTTGGCAGCGAGCCCATCGAACCGATGGCGGCGGACCTGCGGCGGGGCAGCGACAGCAAGCTCAACGCTATCGTCAAACTCGTCGCCGGCATCCTTGGCGTCGGCTTCGACGATCTGAAGCAGCGCGAGCTGCATCGGCGGATGCGTCGCGCCACCGTGCTCGCCGCGGTCGCCCTGTGCGTGATGGCCGTGACCACCACCCTGGCGATCAGCGCCTTCATCTCACGCCATGCCGCGGTGGTCGCCAGCCACGTCGCCGAGCGACGCCAGAAGGAAGCGGAGGACCTGGTCAGTTTCATGCTCGGTGACCTCAACGACAAACTGGCCCAGGTGTCGCGCCTGGACATCATGGAAGCCGTGGACGACCAGGCCATGAAGTACTTCCAGGCCCAGCCAATCGACGAGGTGACCGATCGGGCCCTGGAGCAGCGCGCCGCGGCGCTGGAGAAGATCGGCAGTGTGCGCCTCGACCAGGGACAACTGGCCGCGGCGATGGCGTCCTACCGGGCGGCACTTGCCGTCGCCACGCGGCTCGCCGACGCCGCCCCAAGGAACATCGATCGGCAACTGGCCTTGGCAGACGTCTGGGCATACGTCGGCATGACCCAGTGGCGACAGGGCGAGCTCGATGACGCCCAGCGAAGCTTCGCCAGTGGGCAGGCCACTTTGCAGCGGGCCGCCGCGCATGCGCCGGGCAATACGCAGCTCGCCTTCCAGCGCGCCACGCTCGACAACAACATCGGCCACGTCATGGAAGCACGCGGCGAGCTGGACCAGGCCGCAGCCCAGTACCGGCACATGCTCGCCGAGATGGAGGATCTCGTCATGGGCCAGCCGCATAACGCGGACTGGGTCGAGTACCTGGGCTCGGCGCACAACAACCTCGGCAAGCTCGCCCTCATGCGTGGCGACCTCGCGGAGGCCGTCGCCCAGTACAGCGCGGATGAGCGCATCCAGTCCGGCCTCGCCGCGGCGGAGCCGAAGAACATGAGCCGGCGTGACAACCTGCTTACCGTCCGCGCCATCCTCGGACGGACCCAGGCCCTCACCGGCGACATCGTCGCCGGCATGGCGCGCTTGCAACAGGCGGTCGACATGGCGACACAGCTGGGCACCCTCGATCCCAGCAACACCGACTTCCAGGAGCACACGGCCTTGTATGCCACGCAGTTGGCTCGTTTGCGTCGTCTCAGCGGTGATCTGCCGGCGGCAACGGCGCTGATTACGCGGGCGCTCCCCATCTTCGCCGGACTGGCCAGCCGCGATCCCGACAACGCGGCGTGGCAGCGGGAGTATGCGGAAGCCCTGACCGAGCAGTCGGCGCAAGGGCGCGAGGCGGGCCTGCAGGAGGACGCGCAGGAGCACGCGACGGCCGCGCTGCAGGCACTCCGTCCGTTGATCGCCAAGCTGCCCGACGATCGCTCGACACTGCTCGCTGGCATCGTCGCAAGGCTCTCGCTGGCTGCCGTTACAACGGATGCGCAGGCGGCCCGGCAACTTCGCAGCGAGGCGCTGGACAGCGTGCAGGCCGCGAAGAGTGGCCAGGGCGATCCCCGCCTGCAGGCCCTGCGCGTCGAAGCGCTGCTGTCACTGGCGCGCAAGCCGGATGCCACGCCGATCATCCAACGCCTCTGGGCCAGCGGTTACCGCGACGCGGGCCTGCTGCGCGTGCTTCGCCGGGAAGGCATCGATTACCCGGTCAACCAGGCATTCCAGCACGAACTACTCGTGGCCACCGGCGGCGGGCCACAGCAAGAGAAGGAGTAACACGACCGTCCGTCATCACCCATCCAGCGGGAGAACGTCATGTCCAAGCTAGGCAACCAGCAAGACGAGGACCAACCGAACGACCCCCTCGACGAAGAGAACGAGAACGCACGTGAGCGCGACGCCGACGAAGAGCGTGGCGGTGGCCCGTCGAGGGTGACCACCAGCCCGGGCATCAAGAACACCTAGGCCCATGCGACAACGCACCGATCCAGGCGGCAGGAACCCGATCGGTTCCCTCGGCGGTGACCGGCAACGGCCGCCGCCTGGAGGGCCTGTGCACTTAAAACCCGCGATGACACCCTTGGTGATCGGCGTGACGAGTCATCGCGACATTCCCGCCGATGAGATCGAGCCGATCCGAAAGCGTGTCCGTGCTTTCTTTAACCAAGTACGGGCCGAGTTTCCCGAGTTGCCGCTGGTGCTGCTTTCCGCGTTGGCCGAGGGCGGTGACCAGTTGATCGCCGAGGAGGCTTTGTCCGTTGGCGCACGCCTGATCGCTCCGCTGCCGTTGCCGCGTGCTCTGTACGTCGAGGACTTTTCGACGCCCGCGGTTCGCGCCAACTTCGAAGCACTGTGCAGCCGTGCCGAGGTGGTGCTGCTGCCGCGCTTGATGGAGCAGCCACATCACGTGATCGGTTCGCACGGCGCCGCACGCGACCGTCAGTACGCCAAGGCAGGTGTCTACATCGCCAGTCATTGCCACGTCCTGCTCACGATCTGGGACGGCAATGAAGCCGCGGGGCTGGGCGGCACCGCGCAGATCGTGCATTACCACCTCATTGGCGCACCCCCGGGACTGGTGTTGCGACATCCGCATGCACGACACGTGCTGACGGGAAGCGACGAGAGTCTGCTGTATCACATCGTCTGCTCGCGCGATGACGAGGGGCCGGCGAGCGGTCTCCAACCGCTTCAGGCCGGCTGGCGCAGCGCCGAGAACATGGCGTTCCAGGCAATACTGCCCGACGACTTCCGGCTGATGTTCTCGCGCATGGCCGAGTTCAACAACGAATGCGCGCGGTATGCCGCCGCCATCGACGAAGCACCACGCGAGATGGCCGGCTCGCCCACGGGTGCCACGGCAGAGATCGACCGACTGTTTCACGCCGCCGACTGGCTGGCCGTGCATTTCCGTCGCCGCGTCATCATGGCCATGCGCCTCACCTACACGCTGGCCGGCCTCATGGGTATCGCCTTCACCTTTTACGCGCACCTTCCAGGAAACAACTTCCTGATCTACCTGTTCCTCGCCATGTTCGCGACGGGCGGCATCGTGGCCCTGCTCGCGCATCGTCGCGGATGGCATCGCAAATACCTCGATTACCGTGCGCTCGCAGAGGGATTGCGCATCCAGTCGTGTTGGCGCCGTGCCGGCATCGCCGCCAGTGCGGATCACGAATTCGCACACGACAACTTCCTGCAGAAGCAGAACATCGAACTCGGCTGGATCCGCAATGTGATGCGCGCCGCGAGTCTCTATCCCTCGACGCATCCGGAAGCGCCGACCGACGCCGCGCTCACGGAAGTCATCGCCGAGTGGGTCGGCGAGTCTGGTAAGTCGGGTCAACTGAATTACTACGAACGCAAGAGTGCCGAACGCAGCGGCGTCCACCACATTACCGAGACGATAGGTCGCGTGAGTCTGTGGGGTGGCATCACCATCAGCGTCTTCCTCGCCGTGTTCGCGTTGAAGCTGGGCGAGGAGGCCAAGGTGACCCTGGTCACCATCATGGCCGTGCTGTCGATCATCGCCGCTGTGCGCGATGCCTACTCCTACCGCAAGGCCGATCGCGAGCTGATCCGCCAGTACCGCTTCATGCAGCGGATATTCGCGAGCGCGCGGGCGGCACTCGATCGCACGCAGGATCCGGCGCAACAGCGCTCGATCCTCCTGTCATTGGGGGATGCGGCTTTGACGGAACATGCGGAGTGGACGTTGATGCAGCGCGAACGGCAGGTGGAGCACAGCAAGCTGTAGGGCGATTCAGGCCGCGCTGAGGGTGTCGTTCTCGGTGTCGGTATCGGCGACGACGCGGTTGCGGCCGGCGCGCTTCGCGCGGTAGAGGGCGGCGTCCGATTCCCGGAAGAGGCGCGAGAGCTGGTAACCGCAGCGATCCGTCGACGCGACACCGACGCTCACCGACAGCGAAATCACTCGCCCGGCGTCTTCCACCGGCGTGGACTCGATGGCGATACGAAGTCGCTGTGCTGTTGCCATGGCCTGGCTACTCGTACAGCCCACGAGGAGGATGCCGAACTCTTCACCACCGAGGCGGGCGAAGAGGTCGATCGGCCTGAGATCCTCCTGCAGGACGGCAACCGTGTGCTGGAGAACGATGTCGCCCATGGCGTGGCCGTGGGTGTCGTTGACCTGTTTGAAGTGATCGATGTCGATGGAGATGAGGCAGGCACTGCCGAGCTTCTTCTCCTGGATGCGGAGGATGCGCTCGGCTTCGCTCATGAAGTGCTGGTGGTTGAGGATGCCGGTGAGGCCGTCGAGCGTGGACAGTCGCTTGAAACGGAGTTGCGAGCGCTTCACGCGGAACAGTAAGAGCGCGATGGATGCCAGGATAACGAGGAGGAGCGCAATGTAGAGGCGGCCTGTCGCGACGGTATTTGCGTCAAGTGACTGCTGTAGCAGGAGAATGCGGTTCTGTTTGCTCAGGCCCTCGGTCGCCAGCGCCTGTACCATCTGATGCTGTTGGCTGACCTCATAAGCGAGACTTCTTACACTTATATCGTTTAGATAGCCTTTGTCCTGAGCCACGAAATGTTCGTAATAGGTGAGGGCGGCCACAGGATTTCCTTGGCGCTTCTCCACCTGATACAGGACTTCGTAGGCTTCCTTCAGCCACTCGCTTATGTCGTCGCCGGTATTCATTGCGACCACCGCTAAGGCGGCCTTCTTTGCCTCACTGTCATTTCCCAGCTTGGCATAAGCCTGGGCTCGCTGAAGTCGCGCCGACTCTTCGTGGGGGAAATAGTGGTTCGTGCGAATAGTGGGTTCTATTCGATCTAACAGAGCCGTCGCCTTTAATGGCTGCCCCTCCTCAATGAAGAGACTTCCCATGAGAAGCAGGGCGCTGTTAGTCACCACTGTCTCGCGTGCGCCAACGCACGTGTCGATGGCCTGTTGTAGTTCAGGGCTGGAGGAGGTTAGGCGCTTTGCATTGTAGAGCGCTGCCGCTTTAAGCAACATCGCCTGACATCTGGCGACGCTCGTCGGCATCGCGAACTCAGCCATGTCAGCATATTTTATCGCGAGGTCGGTCTGACCTGCGTAATTCATCATCTGCGAAAGATTTGTCAGCAACATGGATCGGGCTAGTGGATCCGTCACCGTAGGCAGGGTGGTCGCTAATCGATTGGCAAGCGCGAATGCCTCTTCATAGCGCCGATTAAGCGCCAGATTACTGAGAAGAAGGGCGGAAGCCTTAGCCGCGAGGACGGTATCGCCAGAGCGTTCGATGATCTCATTGAACTGAGTCTCCGCCTTTGCATACCCTCCCTCGAACATCGTCTCCCATGCGTCGAGGTAGCGCAGGCGCCACTTCTCAGCAGCAGTTAGATTGTTTGATTCCTGATGAGCCTGTGCGAGACGCTCGATAAACTGTGGATGGTCCTTCGTGCGGAGATTCTCGATTTCGTCGAGAAAATTTCCCCGATCGGTCTCATCAGCAGCGACGGAGGGCTGCGCGAGACCGCAAAAGACCAGGGCCGCTATTGCGGCCCATGATCTGGCGCGGCTCGGCAGCCGTGCCATCCTTACTTGGTCGGGGTGCCGGCCGGCGACGTTCCGGGAGTCGGCGTTGACGGGCTGTCAGGGGTCTCATCCGGCTGATCGGTCTCATCTTCCTGATGGCCCGGGGTCTGGATGGCCTGCGGCACGTCATTGACCTTATGGCCTAGCTCTGACGCGAGCAACGAGCGGTCTCCCGACGCCGCAGCGGCGGTGAGTGCTGCGGATGCCTGTGAGCGCTGAAGAGCGTCGCTCAAGTCTTCCGATGAGGCGTGGCGAAGCGAGGCATCGCGGCCAATGGCCTCGAGCAGTTCGATCGTATCTGGCATGACATCCCCTGTTTACGTGGTTGTAGACACCATAAGATCGGCGGCGCCCTGGATTTCTTGAGGCTGCCGGAGCCCCGTCGCGGACCGGCCTCCCGGAGCGATTGGCATCCAAGATACGCCTAATCGGACTGGGCCGGTCGCCCGAAGGCTTCAGGCCCAGGCGATCCCGATCAGCCTCGTTCGAAGAAAGTCTGGATAGACTGCGGCTGGAACATCTTCCGGCCGCCAAATTCCTGGTCCAGATAGCGAGCGTCCCCGTTTTCGGCGGCGGCTCTGAGAGCCTTGGTCGCGTGAGCACGCTCAAGCACGCCGTTGAGCTCTACCGTCGACGCATACCGCAACGCCGCGTCGCATCCAATGGCTTCGAGCATTTCAATCGTGTCCATAATGCGTCTCCCTTTTGTGTTCATGATGCATTGAGTCGACGGAAGACATCCATCGACGTTCTTCCCAACTTCGATTGCTACCAATAGGTCTTAAGCACCTGCTGGTCGAACATTTTTGTTCCCGAACTCTTACGCCACCGACGCTTCCTCCTCCAGCTTGTCCAACGCCGCAAGCCGCTCACGAATTTTATGGTTCGGCTTGAGCTTCACAGCCGGCGGGACGACCACTGTCTCTTCGGTCGGCACGTCGACAAACGGCAGGTCGCGTAGTGCAATACGGCGGATGCGCGGCTTCTGGATCGGCAGCGTCACCGCACGATAGATAATGATCTCGTGGTCGAGCGGGTAGTCCTCGGCCAACACATCGACCAGTACCTGACGGTATGCGCCGCTGGTGGTGAAGCGGGCGAGAGAGCGATCGCCGACCAGGCCGACCTGCCACAGGACGAGGTAGCTGCTGGGATCGATGCGGCGCTCATAGAAAAGAAGCTGGCCGGCTTCGTAGTGCTGGCAGCCGACGGTGCCCGGATCGATACCCAGGTCGGCGTAGAGGCAGTCCTCGGCGGAGACGCCCGGCTCCATGTGGGCCTGGAAACCTTCGGCGCGGGCCACCTCGATGACCTTGTGCGGCGACCAGGCGAAGATCCCAGGATGGCCATAAAAGACGCCACAGACGCGCTTGCCGGCGCGGACTTCGACCATCATCAGCTCGACCCACTCCTCATAGGTCTTCCGGCGCGACTTACCTTCCTTGTAATAAGGCTGCAGGCTGCGCACATCGGCGTTCATGCGCTGGAGCCACTGCTCGACGATGTTGTCCGAGAGGCCGGCGAAGATCACGTCAGCTTGTTCTATATGGCTGCGGGACAGCGGAGTGAGGTGGGAACCCAGGGTCATGCCCATGCCGACGATGGCGATGCTGCCCTGGCGCGTGTCTTTCGGAGGAGCCACGAGAGGTGTGTTCATGGCGTGATAGTAGGCGAAGTCTCGCGACGGAAGCACGCTCGGCAGCACAGCATTTTCAACCTTCCGATGGCTCGTTTGTCTTGCCGAAATTACATAGAGCAGGTGCTTGAACTAGCGCCGTTAAAGCTTGCGGGCTAGCATCCATGCCGGTTACGCATAAATGCCGGGGGCAGCTTGAAGGACATCCTCACGTTCCGGCTTTACACCCGCGTCGCGCGCCTCGGCAGCTTTTCTGCGGCCGCCCGTGAGAGCGGCCTGGCGCAGTCCCAGGTCTCGCGCATGGTGGCCGAACTGGAAGCCAGCCTTGGCGCGCGGTTGCTGTCGCGAACCACCCGCGCCGTGCTTCCGACCGAAGCCGGACTGGAGTTTCTTGCGCGCATGGAGCCGATTCTTGCGGCTATCGAGGACGCCGAGAACAGCGTTCGGGAGACGGGCGAGCTGCGTGGCGTGCTCCGGGTCGGCATGCCGTCCACCCTGGCAATCCGCGTGGTGATCCCCCGGTTGTCAGTGTTCACCGGGCGTCACCCTTCGCTCCAGGTCGAGTTGATGCTCGATGACAAGCGCCAGGATATGGTTCGCGAAGCGGTGGACGTCGGCATTCGCGTCGGGCCCCTGCCGGACTTGAGCGGCACGGCCCGCCTGATCGGCAAGATGCATCGCGTGGTTGTCGCCTCGCCTGCGTATCTGGCTGGCCACGGGACCCCGCTACGGCCGGAGGACCTTGTCGGTCATCGCATCGTCCGTGGTCCGGCAGGGATGACCACGACGTCATGGCAGTTCGAGCGCGATGGCGAGTCCACCTCGATCGATGTGCAGCCGAACGTCTCGACGAACGATACTGAAGGCGCGCTGGCGGCAGCGGTTGCCGGCCTGGGCGTCACCTCGACCACGTCGTGGGCGTGTCGCCGGGAATTCGAGAGTGGTGCGCTTATCCAGCTGTTCCCGGAGTGGAAGATGGCGGACCTCCCCGTGCACGCGTACTTCCCGTTGGGACGTGCCACGCGCATGGCGGCGCGGACGTTCGTGGATTTCATTGCGGCGGAGCTGGCCGCAGAGGCCTAGTTTCCTGCAACTCCAATCAGATCCTTCACGGCCAGGCCGAGATAAATCAGCGCCACGCTTACGATCCTTTCTTTCTCCCTCGCGACGGTGTGGCCGTAGTCAGGGGCGTTGGCTCCAAGGTCTTCCTGGCGAGTGCAGCCGCAGTCGCCTTCTTCACTTCCGCCCACACGTCGTCGTGATCATGCAACGTAGCAACACCGGATTCTTCCTGCTGTAAGGCTTCATCGACCTGCGCACGGAACCATTGCTCGTGTTCCAGTGCGGCCGCTGCCCGCTTTGCGCGTTCGGTCACGTCGGTTCGTGGCGCGCGGAGCAGCCCCTTCTCGTATTGGGTGATGTCCACGACGAACAACGACAGGCCCAATCGTGCGAGCTCCTTCACCGCCGTGTCTGTCGTCGCGAACATCCTCACCTGGCCCACCTTGTTGGCGAGGATGCGTTCCTGCACTCCTGCTTTAGCCAGGACAGCGAATCCACCTTTCTGACCAAGGATGGTCGCCGTCTTCACGGCGCCCATCGAAATCAGGTCGCGCAGATTCTCAAGCTTGATTGGCTCGGCCATGTCGGTCTCCCGTTTAGTAATAAACGTCCACCGATTAAGCTTAACCCGTCGACTTGCTGCTGTCGAAGATCATGTTTCCCAGGGAGCCTTCTCCCCGGCTGCCCGCTCTACCACCCCACGCGGGAATACTCCGACTGCTCCAGCCACTCCTGGAACCCCCGCGCGCCGAGCGTCGCGTCCGCGCGGGGCAAGAGAACGTCCTCGTCCAGAATGGCGCCGAAGTACGGCGCGTCGGCGTCGAGGATGACGTCGCAAGGTGCTTCGATGTCGAGGAGGAAGCGCTGGACGATGTCGAACAGGCGCTCGCGCGTGGGCCCGGCGACCTGGATCGAGCCGTTGATCGGCATCGATACCGCTGCCTCGGCGACCACCGCCGCGACATCGTCGGACGCGACGGGCTGGATGAAGGCCGACGATAGCCGGACCGTCTGGTCGCGAACGGCCGAGCTGACGATATCGACCAGGAACTCGTAGAACTGCGTGGCGTGCACCACCGTAAACGGGATGCCCGAGTGCCGGATGAGGACTTCCTGCAAGGCCTTGCCCCGGAGGTAGTGGCTATCGTCGAGCAGGCCAGTGCCGACGACCGAAAGCGACACGTGGTGGCGCACGCCGGCCTCGGCCTCTGCCGCCAGGAGGTGTTCGCTCGCGGCCTTGAAGAACTCGAACGCGGAGATGTCGTCGAACGAAGACGAGTTGCTGACGTCGACCACCACGTCGATGCCGGCCAGTGCCTGCTTCAGCCCCTTGCCGGTCGTGATATCGACGCCCGTCGATCGCGAGGCGGCGGTGGTCTCGTGCCCCGCTGCCCGGAGTCGCGCCACGACGTTCCGGCCGACGAGGCCGTAGCCACCAATGACCAGGATGTTCATACCTACCTCGCGTTCGCATCGGGCGGATGCCGAAGAAGCCGGCATGCGGCTTGATGCTACGTACGCGGGGAGGGAGGCAGTAGGTCCGACGACGGCACGGGAATGGTTCCATGCCGGCAACAATCGCTGCGATTACTTCGCCTGAATGCGCCGCGAGAGCTCGCGGAAGGCCTCGCCGACGGCACGCGGGTTCTCGATCCACGGGAAGTGGCCGGCATCGGGCACGTCGCAGGTCAGGACGTTCGGTGTGCCGTACCTCGGATCATCCCAGCCGCGCTGGCTGACGATGCGGTCGTTTGCACCCCACAGGCGCAGCACGGGTATGTCGGTGGGCCACCATTGGGCCTTGTACGTGTGATCGAAGTTCGCATCCGACCACTCGACCGCTTCACGGTTGTAAGGCATGCGAGCGAGGAGTGCACGACCGGCCTCGACCGCCCAGGGCTGGAAGTTCCACTCGGTGGATTCCAGCACCAGCGTCGTCAGGTTTGCCACGCTGTTGTCGCGTCCGTAGGCAACCAGCGCTTCCTCGAATCGCGGCAGCGGGTGATCCTGCGTCATCTGCACGTACTCGGCGTGCCACGCGCAATCGGGCGCGGTATCCAGGAGCACCAGCCCGACGATATGGTCGCGAACCTCCGGCGTAGCGAGCAGATACATGCCGCCGGTCGAATGTCCCGCATAGACGACATTCGGCAGCTCTTGGGCCGCTTCCACCAGCACGTGTGGCCACAGCCGGAACGGATCGTCGTGCTGGCGACCGGTGTTCGAGCCATCGCCCGGCAGATCGACCAGCCAGATCGCCCCCGGCACGTCCATCGCGTCAGCCAGTTCCTGCAGGCTCTCCGACCCGATGCCCGGACCGCCGGGGAGAAGCAACCAATTGAGGTCGCCCGGTCGGGACGAGTGCAGGCGCATGCGGACGCCCGACGTGGTGAATCGCGTTTCCAAGGTCATGGCCTCCTGTGGAAAGCCTCATCGTAACGCCCCTTCCCGGACAGCACCCCGCTCGGGGTAACCTACGCGCCGCCGGATGGCGTATCAGGGGGAAAGGGAATGACAGCAAGACAGATCGTTGCGGTTGGTTTGAGGCTGTTCGCGCTCTCGCTGTGTCTGGGCGCGATCGATATGTTCTGGCGAGCCGCCGCGCTCTACAAAATGGCCGTCGCCTGGGGCAGTCCGCTCTGGTTCGGTCTGCCTCTGGTCGGGCTGTTCCTTGCGGGAGCAGCCGTTATCTGGATCATGAGCGGTCCGCTGTCCCGCTGGCTCATATCGGGACTCGGAAAGATGGAGGCGACCAAGCCTTCGACCATCGATCTGCTCGCGGTCGGCTGCATGCTGATGGGACTGTGGTGGCTGAAGGAAGCCCTGATTCCCTTCGTAAGACTCTGGCTCAACGCGCTCGAGCTGGCGCCGGGGAGCGGCGTATCGGCTTTTGTATGGCTCGGCTCCGAGGGGAAAGTCGGCGTCGCGATGTATGTCCTGCAGATCGTCGCGTCGGGATGCCTCGTGCGTGGTGCCTACCCACTCGCGCGCTGGTTGCTCCGGCGGGCGCAGGCCGCCGAGGCATCCGAGGCATCGACGTCGCCGATCGAACCATAAGGCGTACAGTCCGAGCTGTCGCTCCGACCAGCCAGGTGAGGATGCTCGATGGACTTCATGCGTATCCTGCAGTCGCTCGAAGAGTTTCTCTACGAGATCATGGGCTGGTTGGTGTTCTACCCAAGTGCCCTATGGAGGACGCTCTGGCATCCGGTGGCCGTCGCCGTCTACACGGGCGAGCAACTGAAGCAGCCGCGCGAAGAGCAGTTCACCGAGATGGTCAGCCCGCCGCTGATGCTGATCCTGACGATCGTGCTGGCGCATCTGATTGAGCTGGGTACGCGTCACGGCGCGCCAGTGATCGACACTGTCCTGGGCAGGGAGCTGTTCTCTTCCGAACAGATGGTTATCGCGACGCGCAGCGTCGTTTTCTGCTTCTTTGGCTTGTTCGGTGCGATGGCCATGCTAAGGCTCCAGCGACAGCCGACGAACAGGGAATCGCTGCGGCATCCGTTCTACATCCACTGCTACCTGCTCGCCCCGTTCGCGCTGGGACTGGCGATAGCGTCGACCATCATCAGCTTCGCGAAGGGCGACTGGGTGCTCGTGGGTGCAGCGCTGCTGATCCTCAGCTGCCTCTGGTACGCGTGGGCGCAGATTGCGATCTATGCGCGGCTTCTGAAGCTTTCGTGGTGGCGAGCCATGGGCACCGCGGTGGTCGCCAATAGTCTTGCCACAGGCGTGATCGTCGGTTTGTACCTGGTGGTGGCCGGCGTGCGTTGAGGCGTCAGAGAATCACGGTCGCGGCGCGGCATCAGGCCTGCTTGAGTAACGTGTACGTGGCCCTGTAGCTGCGCGGGACGACGAACGGCATGATGAAACGGCGCAGCCCATAAGGCAGTCGCGCCGACTTCGACAGACGATCCGTCATGGCTTGCACATGCGCCACGCGTGGCTGGCGCGCTTGCTCGAAACGCCGGCCGACCGCGGCCATGTCGTCGGTGTCCGAGACGATGCCGGCGAGTGCGAGCGCATCTTCCATCGCCAGCGCCGCGCCTTCGGCCCACACCGGAGCCGTGGCGTGCGCCGCGTCACCGAGCAGGACGACCCGACCTTCGCTCCAGCGGGTCAGGCGCACTTCCTCGATGGGCGAATGATAGAGCGACTCCGGATGAGCGAGTGCCCAGGCGAGCGCTTTGCGCACGCGCTCGGGGAAGTCGCGAAAGGCCTGGTCCAACTGTTTCAGGTCGTCGCCCGCGACATCCGGCGAACTCACGGCGACCCAGCCATAGACCGTCGCATCGTCGATGGGAAGGAGCAGGATCGTGCCGTGCTCGCCCGTCCACACCGTCCAGCCATCCACGCCGGGGTAGGGCGCCATGAAGCGCCAGCTGGCCGAGGCGATGTGCGCGGCGGACGGCTGCGACGCGCCCATGACGGCCTGGCGCACGGTGGAGCGCACGCCATCGGCGCCGACCAGCAGGCGCGTCGAGAGTTGCTCATCGTTGTCGAGACGGACATGGGCGGCCGAAGGATCTTGCTGGACCGAGGCGATGGCGCGATCCGACAGGAGCTCGGATGCCTCCATGCCGCTACCGAGCATCGCCATCAGGTCGGCGCGACGGACCGCGCGCGGGCGGTGTGCCTCGCCCCAGAAGCTGTCTTCGTCGATCGCGGCAAGCAGGCGATCGTCGCGTGAGCGGTACTCACGCTTGCGCACCGGGTGTCCCAGCCGCGCGATGTCTGCGCTGAGGCCGAGTTGCTCGAGTGCCGCGATGGCGTTGCCAGGAAGATTGATGGCTAGGCCGCCATCGGCCGCCACGGGCCGACGCTCGACCACGAGGGACGCGATGTCGCGTTGCTTCAGGGCACGCCAGGTCGCGAGGCCGGCGATACCGCCGCCGGCGATGACGATGCGCTGCGAATCTTCGACTGCCATGACACACGCCCTTCTATCTGCAATCGCCGATTATGCCTCGCCGAGCGCAGGTCCAGCTCACTCGATGGCCTCGACACCGATTTCCTTCAGGTAGGCGATCCGATCCAGCATGGCCTTGAGTTGTTCGATCGGATGACCCGTCCAGTTGAGCACTTCGCCGGTCACGCGGAACGGGTCGCGTGAGCGATACGACTGCGTGATATTTCCCGGAAACTTCTTGTCCGTAAGATTGGGGTCGTCTTCGATGGGGCCGGTCGGCTCCACGATGTAGATCCTTCCTCGCCCCGTGCCGATGGCCAGCTCGGCTCCCCAGATGGCCGCGTCGATGGTCGCCGTCAGGTAGACGAAGGCGGCCCGCTTTCGTTGGCCGAAGTTGGAGGCGTGGCCCGGGCTGATCAGGTCGCCCGCTTCGAGATCCGCCTTGGTGCCGTGGTAATAGGTTGGCGATGCCGTCATGTCGTTACTCCCGGGTTCCTGTCGATGCGACAGGACGGCGATGCTGGACCCGGCAGGGGGACTTTCTGCAAGCCCCCCTGTGTTGTGTTGTATAAATTAGTAACGGGATGAACGAGCTGCCTCGCCGAACCATCGCGACAGTGCTCCCGCCACGTCCTCGTACTCAGCGCCTTGCTCGGTTGCCCAGGCAACGATGCCGTCAGGCCGAACGAGCATCGCGAGCAGACCCAGCCGATCCTTCGCATCGCTCGCGATGTACTCGACGCGATCGCTGAGCGTCGCAAATTCCTGCAGCGGCGCGAGCGGATCGCAGTCGAGCAGCACACCCTTGCCGCTCCTGAGGCGTTCGCCGAGTCGGGTTCCATCGGCCAGTTCGATATCCGGCGCGCTTCGTCCTACGAGCGGATGATCGCCACCGAGATCGTAACGAAGGGAGACGCCCGAGACGCGCCCCGCGAAGTATGTCGCCCCATCACGTGTATCGATCAGGTCGCGGACGATAGCTTCGAGTGCACGTGAACTCCGGCTCGGCCGCATCAATGCGACCTGCGCGCGTGACCAATCCAGCACGCTCGCACCGACCGGATGGCGCTCGGCCGTGTAGGTGTTCAGCAATCCCTCGGGTGCATCGCCTCGAAGCGTCGCGGCCAGCTTCCAACCGAGATTCATGGCGTCACCGAGACCCAGGTTCAGGCCTTGCCCGCCCAAAGGGGAGTGAATGTGTGCGGCGTCGCCGGCGAGCAACACGCGCCCACGGCGATACGACGTCGCCTGATGGGCGCGGTCGGTCCAGGTCGTCGCCAGCCGAAGTGCCGTTACCGTGACGTCCGTTCCCGAGACACGCCGAAGCACTCCCTGCACGTGCTCGAGCGAGATCGGCTGCATCCGGTGACACGCGCCGCCATCGAACTCGACCATGGCGACCGTTCCGGGCGCGCCGTACGTGTACATGCCCGTCGGCGTGTAGTGGCGGCCGGGCAGAAGCGCATGCGGCTCGGCAAGCTCGACATCGACGGAGTAGCCCGTGAACTCCGGATCGGTGCCGACGAAGTCGAAGCCGCCGGCCTTGCGCACCGTGCTGCGGCCGCCGTCGCAACCGACGAGCCAACGGCCGCGATACACCTCGCCTGCCGCGGTGACACTCACACCCTCGTCGTCTTGCTCGAGACCATCGACGCCAGCCCCACGCCGGATATCCGCGCCCATCGCCTTCGCCCGCGCTTCGAGCGTGAGCTCCAGTGACTCCATGGTGACCATCATGCTGGTGCCGGCCGGACTCGGCTGGCGCCAAGGCCAGGCTGAGCGATCGACCTTGTCCTCGTAGAAGGGGATGCCGGCGAAATGGCCGGCAGGGCGCCGAGCTTGGTCCATCCAATGCGCTGCACCCGCCGGTCCCGGACCGGCGCCATCCTTCGACGGCTGGCGTGCGGCGATCTCATCCAGCATGCCGCGACGGTCGAAGCCGTCGATCGATGGCGCGGAAAGGCCGCGCATGCCGAAGGGCAGGCGCTTCAGGGGAGATCGCGGATCGGCCTGCGCTTCGAGCACCAACACCGAGAGCCCCGCCAAGCGCAATTCGCAGGCCAGGAACAGGCCGACCGGGCCAGCCCCGGCCACCACAACGTCGTAGATCAAGGCGATATCCTCAGGTCGGTGGCAGTCACGCCACCCTTCAAATAGTTACACTGGGTGTAAGTTTCTACAGGGCACAGGGTCAGATGTCAAAACCGGACGGGCTTCGGAACCAGAAGAAGGCGGAGACGCGCCAGGCGATATCCCATGTCGCCACACGCCTGTTCATCGAGCGCGGCTTCGACAACGTCTCGGTGGCCGAGGTGGCGCGTGAGGCCGGTGTGGCCAGGAAAACGGTGTTCAACTACTTCCTGCGCAAAGAGGACCTGATCTTCGATCGCGAGGAGGAGGTGCGGGCCCTGGTGCGGGACGCGATCGCGGGACGCGGAGCGCAATCCCCGGTTCATGCGTTCGAAACTGCCATGCGAGCGCTCGTGGACACGGGCCATCCGATCTTCCAGATGTCCGCCCGGCCGATTCAGTTCTGGCGCACCGTTGTGGCGAGTCCATCGCTCACGACCTACGCGCGCGAGTTGCAGGTGACGCTTGGCGACGATCTTGCCGCGATGCTCGCCGATGCGCTGGGCAGGCCTCACGCCGATCCCGATGCGCGCCTCGCCGCTGGCATGCTGGTTTCCACCCTCGTGGTGGCGTACGGCGACGCGCTTCGTGCCTTCCGTGAGGATCAGGATCCGGTGACCGCGTTCGTGAGCGTGATGGAGCGGGGCTTCAAAGGCGTCGATGCAGCCGTCGCCGGGACGGCTTATGTGTGAGATGTCGAACGGCGCGGCGCTCGTTCGACGGGATAGGTAAGGCAAGGCAACCCGCCCGGCCGAAGGCTGATTCAGGAGACGTACGCCATGACGATCACGATCACCGCATTCGAACATTCACCCGACGGCGGCAAGGGGCTCTCGCGCGACACGCGCGTCCGTTGGGCGCTGGAAGAAGTGGGACAGCCGTACAACGTGCGCCCCCTCTCGTTCGAAGCGCTGAAGCAGTCCACGCATCTGTGCATGAATCCCTTCGGACAGATCCCGACCTATGAGGAGGGCGATCTGTGCCTGTTCGAGAGCGGTGCCATCGTCTTCCACATCGCCGAACACTACGCGGGGCTGTTACCGGCAGACGCGAATGCACGCGCCCGGGCGATCATGTGGATGTTCGCCGCGCTGAACTCCGTCGAGCCATCGATTCTTGAAATCGTCGTCGTCAAGTTCGCGGAAGGCGACAAACCCTGGTCGAAAGAACGGATGCCTCTGGTCTTCGATCGCATCCGCCAGCGACTTCGTCCGCTCTCCGCCCGCCTGGGTGACGCGGAATGGCTCGATGGCGAGTTCAGCGCGGGCGACCTCATCATGGTGTCCGTGCTGCTCAGGTTGCGCATGTCCGGCATCCTGGACGAGTTCCCGAATCTCGCCGCCTACGTTGCGCGTGGCGAAGCGCGATCGGCGTACCAGCGGGCTTTCGCTGCCCAACTGGCGCAAGCGACGGGCACATAAGCCATCACGTGACCTGGCTTGGAGGGTCACTGATGTCAGTGCGCGATCGCAGGCTGTGCCTCAGTCTGCGTCTCGCGCCTTAGCCTGCCGTGAGGCTCGGTAGTGATCCAGTGCCCAAGGCCCGGCGCCGCCGAGGCATAACGCAAGCAAGGCCGCCGCATAGAGCACGTCCGTCTCGTAACCCGGCTGGCCGAAGTGCGCACCCGCCGCGTCATACGACAGCAACTTGATGGAACTGAAGCCGTTCGGCAGATGCGCCGTCACTGTCGCGACCAGCAGCACCACGAGCATCGGCAACGCCGCCACCGGAATGAAAGCCCCCAGCAGGACCATCAATCCGCCGACGATCTCGATAAATATCGTGGCCCAGCCGAGCACATCGGCGAACGGCATCCCCATCGCGTGGAGGATCGCGATGAAGGCATCGGGGCCGCGATCGAGCTTCGCGTAACCGTGCTCCAGGAAGCCAAGACCGACGATCAGCCGAAGGGGTACGGCGTGCCAACCGGCCGGTAACGGCCATGGCGCGGTGCTGAGTCGTGAAAGCAAGGATCGGTTCATGCGCGGTAGTTCGTGACAACGGCCGAAACGGTTACACCGTCATCGAGGTTCGTGCGCCTGTTCCCAGCACATGCGCACGTTCGCCTGCGCCGTGCATTGAATGCCCATCAACGTCAGCGCGCCGATACCCTCCAACCCGAGGGCCATGCGTTGGCAATCGACCACCTCGGCTTCATGCACGAGATCAGCGAGCAGTCCCGTGAGGCCACGCGCATATTGAAGCCACTCGGTCGCCGCATTCATGAGTTCATGCGCCGACGCTTCCGGGTCGGCGTGGTACACGAGCCGGCCATCCACGTTGCCCCTTCGGGATGCAGTCACTTTGGTTCTCCTTGCGATAGTCGTCACGAATCCAGGTGCGGCACGCCATGCAGCGCACGACGTGCCGCGGCCCAAACGGATGCGCGGGTTCACCGACGGCCCGTGACCGGGCACCGGGTGGTGTGCGTTGACGAGGTAGATGGCGGCGTCAGCGTGCTTCGGCAGTCCACGCGGCTACGTGCCGGGTAAGACGGCCAAGAAACTTCTGAAAAAAGGGCTGGCGCCGCGACTCGTCAACCGTGTCTGCGACGTAAGCAGACACCTCGGTAACCGGTGGGTGTGCCGCCTGGGGGATTCGGCGGGCGAGCGCGTGCCGTATGATTGGTATCAGCCATATCAACTCTGCTTTAGTTGGTTTTGGTCAGCGGGTCAGAGGTGTTTGCTGCACCTCTGGCTCGCGCTTTTTCACCGCATGAAGCGATGGTTGTCCGCGAGGCGTTTGTGTCGACGACGCGGGCAACGGTTAGGAACGTAGCAAAACAACTTCGTGTTGTCTGTAGGCGATATGATTCGCGACATGACGACTAAACGAATGAAGTTTCCCATCCGGAATTTTCCGATCGAAGGAACGATCCTGACGGATGAAGTGCGTGCTGCCGCGATGCGCGCAGCTCTTATATCGCTTGCTGAAGAAGGTGCGCTTATTCGCGGCAAGTACGTAGGTTGCCCGCGAGTCAAGGCATCGAAGAAACGTTGAGCTCAAGGCCATGAGCACGCTGGTAAGTTCTGCTCGATTCCGGAAGATGGCCGCAACGTAGGCAGTGGGCACGAACCGGTGTGCGACTACCACCGAAAGGAGTAGGCCTACGAAATTTCGGGCGCTAGCTCCAATCAACTTGAGTGTCGCACCACGCAGTCATCGTCGACGAAGAGCGATATTATTCGCGGATGAAAAGGCGAATGAGGTATCCCATTGAGAACATTCCTTATCCCACACAAGGGACACTCCTTACGCGAGCTAAGCGCGCTGCTGTGATGGATGCGGCGCTAGCGTCGATGGCGGCCGAAGGCTTGCTCGTCGGTTGGCGTTTCACGGACCGCTTGGCTCTTAAGGCGTCCAAAACTGCAAAGAAGCGCTGACCCATGGGAGCTCGGGCACGGACGCCCCTCGCCAGCGTCTTTATCAATTGCCCATTCACAGCAGACTATGCGCCTCTCTTTGAGGCGATGGCTTTCACTTTGCTGGCGTGCGGGTTTCATCCCCGGTCTGCACTTGAAAAGGGGGATGGCGGCGAGGTTCGCATGGATAAGATCGTTCGCCTGATCAAGGCATCGCCTTACAGTATTCACGATCTCTCCGCCGTCGGACTAGACGCGATCAATCAACTCGCGCGATTCAACATGCCCTTTGAACTCGGTCTTACCCTTGGTCTCCGGGCTGCGGGCGGAGATCACGCCAGACATACTGTGTTGATCCTGGAGCGTGACAAGTACACGTACCAAAAGTGTCTTTCTGATATCGCCGGACAGGATCTTCAAGCGCACGGCGGCGACGTCGGCCAGGTGATTTTAAAAGTTCGCAACTGGCTCCGTACGGAGGCAGGTCTCGATTTGCCAGGCCCGAAGCAAATTCTTACTGATCTTGATAGTTTTCGCTCGGCATTGAATCGAAGTTGTGAGGATGCAGGCCTGCGGCGCGATGACATGCCATTCTCGGAATTAGTTTCCTTGCAGCTGCGCTTTTTGGAGACAGCGAACCAACACAGGTGATCGCTTCCTTGGGCGGAGCACATGGTTTCCGGCTCTGCGGGCGTCAGGAGCTTTCTGGTCAGAGCGCAATCACTCGCGGAGTTGGAGCATTGGATAGCGAACGCCGTCTCGCGTTTGGCAGTCGGTACGCAGTGCCGGAACTTCCGTGTTACCCGACAGGTGACCGCGCCCTGCGCGCGGCCACCCATCTCCCCGCTTACTTACCTTCGGGAACGAGGTTAGCGAGCTTGCCCTTCTTGTCGAACTGGCAGGTGAAGTTCTTCTTGCCGTCCATGCCTGCGTCAGCGACACCGGCGATGGAATAGCCGGAGCCCGAGTCCGCAGCCTGGATCGGCTGGAGTTGGATGTAGTCGTTCTTGACGTCGTACTTCTTCGCCGCGGCATCCAGGCAGCGGGTGGTCAGCTTGCCCGGGTCGGGTCGGTCGGATGCAAAGGCGTTCGAGGCCAGGATCAGGCCGAGGGAACCGGCCAGCAGCAGGGCGGAATGGCGCATGGGTCTATCTCCGTACGAGGCACGAGGCCGGGGTTATTGGCGGATCGAGTGTGCCTTTCAATTCCTTGCGGCAGGATGAACTGGGCCGGCCGGGCATGAAGGGATGCCTCACCCCGGGTCTGGCCCCTGGCGCGTCTTCTACTGAAATATCAACAAAAGCAGTGACATAGCTATCAGTTCAGTGCGACGAAACAAAGGGCGAGGGCGTCAGGGCCGCCGGCATGGCGAAGTTCCGCTTCATCCTCTCCACCTCCTCCACCGGCGGTCTGCCAAACAAACGCCTGAATTCCCGGCTAAATTGCGACGCGCTCTCGTAGCCGACAGCGGCAGCAGCGGCGGCAGCGGTGGTGTGCTGGCGAAGCATCATCAACCGCGCCTGGTGAAGGCGAGTCGATTGCACGTAGCGCATCGGCGAGGTGCCGGTCATCGCGCGAAAGTGCGCGTGGAAGGTGGGCGCGCTCATCGCCGCTTCGCTGGCCAGTTCGTCGATGCTCAGCGATTCGCCGTAGCGGCTATGGATCATCCGGATCACGCGCGCGACCATCCCGAACTTGCCTTGCTGCGCCAACGCCGCGCGTAACGATCCACCCTGCGCACCGGAGAGGATCCGGTAATAGATCTCTCGTATGAGCGCAGCGCCGAGCAGTTCGCCTTCCGGTGGGCTCGCCAGTGCTTCGAGCAGGCGCAGCACGGATGCCGCCAGCGCGTCTTCCATGGGCGAGGCATACAGTCCGCGCGGCGCGGCTGCCGATGCGCCTTGGTGCTCGTCGATCTGCAGGCAGAGTTCGGCGGCCATCGCATGATCGAGACGGAAATAGATCGCCAGTAACGGTTCCTCCGCTGTCGCGTCCGTCTCCATGGTGAAGGGAACGGGCACGGACACCACGAGGTAGTGCTGCTCGTCGTAGACGAAGACCTCGTCGCCCAGTAGGCCGCGTTTCCGTCCCTGCACGACAATGACGATGCCGGGCTCGTAAAGCACGGGCGTACGACTCAACGGTCGGTCGGCGCGAAGAAGGCGCACGTCCGGCAGCGGCGTCAGGGTGTAACCCTCCGCCGGCGCGAGGGTGCGGAGGAGGCCGATCATGCGGTGGCGGACGAGCGTATCCATACGTCCACTCTCCAGCTTCGGGCATGCCTCCGCAAGCGCTACTCATAGGATTAGGCAATCACGTCACATGGCAGGCCATGGGGCCCAACGCCATGGAGGCCTACGATGGCCACCTGTCCAGACCAGGAGGCTATCCATGAGCAGCAAGACCCTTTTCATCACTGGCGTCAGCAGTGGCTTCGGCCTGGCACTGTCCCGGGAGGCCTTGTCCGCCGGCCACCGTGTGATCGGTACCGTACGTAACGACGAGGCGCGTCACGCCTTCGAAGCGCTCCACGAACACCACGCGCACGCCATCCTGCTGGACGTCACCGACATCGACGCGATTCCCGCCGCGGTTGCCGATGCGGAGTCGCGCTTCGGCCCGGTCGACGTCCTCGTTAACAACGCGGGATACGGTCACGAGGGCATCTTCGAGGAGTCGCCGCTCGAGGAGATGCGCCGCCAGTTCGAGGTGAATGTGTTCGGCGCCGTGGCGGTCACCCAGGCGTTCGTGCCGCGATTCCGCGAGCGCCGCCACGGACACATCGTCAATATCACCTCGATGGGCGGCTTCATCACGATGCCCGGGATCGCGTACTACTGCGGCAGCAAGTTCGCGCTCGAGGGCATCAGCGAGGTGCTCGGCAAGGAGCTAAAGCCGTTCGGTGTGCATGTCACCGCCGTCGCGCCGGGCAGCTTCCGCACGGACTGGGCGGGCCGGTCGATGCAGCGCTCGCCGCGAAGCATCGGCGATTACGACGCGATCTTCGATCCGATCCGCAAGGCGCGGGAAGAAAAGAGTGGCAAGCAGTTGGGCGATCCTGCGAAGGCGGCGAAGGCCATCCTGACCCTGGTCAGCCTGCCCGAGCCGCCGGCGCATCTTTTGCTGGGTAGCGATGCGCTCGCCCTCGTGCGCGAAGAGCTCTCCGCCATGGCGGCACATATCGACACATGGGAGAGCCTGACGCGATCGACCGACGGCTGACGCGTTATCGGGACTGCCCGCTACAAGGGCAGTTCCTCTCCCGCCTGCTCGCGGACCATGTACTCCGCGTACCAGTCCGGCCAGTTCTCGTCGTGTTTGCCGCCCGTGCGCTTCTCGTGCTCACCGTGTGCGGCACCCGCTCGCCGCAATGCCGCGGCGAGGTCTTGCGGCGAACGGAACGTCGTGGCGGCCTCTATCCGGCCGGGCAAGCGCTGCGTGATTTCCTGGAACAACCAGCCATTGCCGTCCGGATCCTGGAACGAGGCAAAGGAGCGATAGCTGCGACGTGCCGGATCGATGCCGCCAATCCGCACCCGTCCGAAGAGATAGGGCTCGTCAGACCCGGCGTAGACGCCCGCCGCATCGTGGAACACCTCGCTGATCGCTACGCCGCGATCGAGCAATGCTTTGCGGGCCGCCTCGATATCGGAAACGAT